>Ga0172382_10007332_pt1 | contig 15686 bp, 17 predicted proteins | sample Leawel138RmetaG_FD_122245 | JGI IMG/M metagenome (GOLD analysis project Ga0172382, IMG submission 122245) | Leachate microbial communities from a municipal landfill in Southern Ontario, Canada - Leachate well 138R metaG | ecosystem: Engineered > Solid waste > Landfill > Unclassified | place...
TCATTTAAAACTTTACCGATAAGCTTTAAAGCCATATCCGTTTTATCAATAATCCTATAGGTGCCTCTTAAACCTGCTAAATCTCTTAATACATCATCCTTACCCAGAACGAGAATACTCCCCGATAATGCAACTTCAAGATTTATTATAAGATTAAAACCGTCAATATATATACATCCATCACTTAAAAAGTCCAATGGAAGCAAGCTCGACTTTCTTTTTCTGTACTGAGTACTTGTAGCTGAAACTCTTTTTAATGCCAATCTCTGCCTTGATGACAACAGATAGTGATTCCCGACAAAATTTGCTGCACTGTCTAATTTATAATCCCTATCTATAAGCCATTGGATTTCTTCTTGTGCAATTTTTAGATATTTAATAGCTTCATAGGAAAAGAATCTTTCATCTTCGGGATCAAACCCTCTCCTTGATTCTTTTGTACACATACAAAATACCCTTTCATTAATCCAGCCTTAGAATTTCACTATTAGAGCAAAATCTCTTCTATACCTTTTCTTGTATCCGGTTTTTCTCTTTCTTTCAGATTTTCCGGCAGTTTCTCCTTATCACCGGGTTTACCTAATGCTACTATACATATAGTTTCGTATTCATCGGGAATATCAAATACTTCTCTTAGTCTTTTTTTACTGAACCCGCCCATTGCATGGGTGGCTAATCCTCTCCTATGAGCTTCCAAAGATAAATACCCCCACGCTGTCCCCGTATCAAACATATTCCAAAAATTTTCCTTTAGGTTATAAGTGAAGGCCTTCTTAGACAAAACTGCTATAAGTACAGGTGCAGAATTTGCCCATATTTGATTTCCTTCAAGTAAGATACTTCTCATTTTCTCCAGTTTTTCATCATCATCAGCTATTATAAATCTCCAAGGCTGCTCATTAAAACAAGAAGGTGCAAATGTAGCAGCCTCTATAACCGCCATTATTTCGTCTCTATCTATCTTTTCTTCGGAAAAAGCCCTCATGGACCATCTTTCTTTTATCTCCGGCATAATATCATATTTGAATTGTCTTTCCATGGCAAACCCTCCTTGATAATTAGTTTCTATTTAGGTCATATAGAATATACAGATATAATTTGCATTTTATTTTTATTTAGATAAAAAAATCTATTTTTCTTTAAGAAAGATACTTATATCAAATTCTCCAATATCAGTTTTTAAAGTCAATTGCAAAATCTTTTCGTTATCTAGGGAAAAGGATTTGTATTTGCCTACAAAAACTTGAGGCGGTGCAATATCACATACATACTTGTTCTTCGATAGATTTGTCAAAGCATTGCCACCAATAATATTGCCTATTTCCCCCAAAGCCGAGGAAGCGAAGCTATCAATCTTATCCATTTCCATGCCGGACATAATCTTTATCATTTCTATAGCCATATCTTTTGGAAAGCCGAATAAAACATTGCCCTTCAAGTCCCCTGTTATACCTAAATGGACATTAACATCTTTGCTGCTTATCATATCCTCCAATACCGATAAATTTTTCTTCTCCGTCTCCATATTAAGCATCAATTTAAATACATCATTTGTCGCTTGATAAAAAAAATTAATATATTCCGCCTTCATTATGCCTGTCCCTCCTTAGCTCTAGCGTATTCACCGATTTGCTGATCTGCTTTTCCCACATGCATAATAAGCCAAGTCATTAGTTTTCCGCCGAATTCTTGCATTTTATCCTCGTCCATCTCTCCCGCTTCAAAGGTTTTTGCACAATCGCTTATCTCTTTTTTAAATTTTTCATGAATAAACTTGTGATTTTCAAGATCAGGAAAACCGATTTCCTCCTGATATGTTTCCTCATCATGGAAATGAATTATCACATACTCCTGCATAAATTCCAAAGTCTCCTTCACTTTGGCCATCCTATCCTCCCAACTGCCATCACCTCTTATAACCTTAAAGAATTCCGATAATCGTCTGAACAGCTCCTTATGCTGGTCATCAATCAGTTCAACTCCAACCTTATAACTGTCTTTCCACATCATGAGAAACACCTCTTTTCCGTTTATTTGCAAACTATTAAGCTTTTTATACATTTTACCATATTTATTTCAGTTTTCATCCCCAAATTAAAACAAATCTCTGAAAATTTAGTTTATCAAAAATTCAGAGAAGTTTTTGTTTCCTGCCTTTGTAACTTTATTATTTTCGTCCCCTCTCGGGGTTATATCATTTCATATTATTGAAATTGTTACATATGGATAAAAAAGACCACCGTTTCCGTCCCCTCTCGGGGTTATATCATTTCATATAGGAGGCGAGGGAGTGAATCAGTTACAGATTTTTAAAAAGTCTCCGTCCCCTCTCGGGGTTATATCATTTCATATTGCAGACATCGAAACCGGAACTGTTGAAATATTAAACTAGTCTCCGTCCCCTCTCGGGGTTATATCATTTCATATGAAACCGGTGAGTTGACCGGTAGCAGTTTGGGAACTGGCGAGTCTCCGTCCCCTCTCGGGGTTATATCATTTCATATACCCCCGCCCTTTACAACCAACCGAAAGGAGGAAAAACAAGTCTCCGTCCCCTCTCGGGGTTATATCATTTCATATTTCAAGGAGGAAAAGAATTGAAAAGAGTAATATGGTTTTGTCTCCGTCCCCTCTCGGGGTTATATCATTTCATATACAGGAGATGTGGGTTTATGGTACTTAGACGGAAAGTGTCTCCGTCCCCTCTCGGGGTTATATCATTTCATACCTGTCTCTTGTAAACATTGATACACAACAAGGGAAATACTGATTTTCGGAGTAAAACAATATTTTCATCATTCTCTCCTTCTTTCATATTTTTAATGTTTACAAAACAAATAACCATCTTATCGGGTTAAAATCTATTATTAAATAATTACAACTTCATCATCTTCATCATTTGCAGTAAATGTTTCACCAAAAATTTCTACAGTGCCTTTCCCTTGAATTTTATATACTCTTACACTATCACAAGTATCCGGTATTCTTTCAATATCAGACAATAGTTTTTTATATTTATTTGGCCTGATTAATGCTTCAAAAGCTGACTTTTGTACCCTAAATCCATAACTATTAAGCACCTTTACCATCTTATTCCTCCGTTTATTTTCTGAAATGTCATAAATGATAAGTACAAAATATTTTTTATCTCTAGATTTGTTTTCATTTGCATCCTTGATAAAATAATCTTCATCAAAATTTCTGTCCATAGACATCCAGTTTTCATTATTCATACTTTATCACCTGCATTTCAATGCTTATCTTATTTTTATAGGATAATATAGCTCAGGGTTTTCTTCTTCTATAGCTTTACATAGTTGCATTATTTGCATATCAATAGCTCTTCTGAAAGTTGTAGAATAGTTTATATATTCTAAATATTTAGTAGAGGTCTCCATCTTTTTTTCCAGCTTTTTTATAAAAATCTTTAATCCATCATCTATAAAATATACTCCTTGTGTTTCCTTATTCTTGTAAAAATGGGATATATCTATTTCATTACCATTCACTAGTGACATAGCCATAGAATCAACAATAATAGCTCGCCACTCTTCCATTAAATCACTGGCAAGTGTGGGATGTTTTTCTCTATCTTGGTGTATAAATGCGAAATATGGATTTAATCCTCTTCCTTCTATAGCACCATAGATATCATTCATTATTATTGTATAGCCCAAACTTAACATAGAATTAAAAGGATCCCTTGGTGGTCTTCGGGTTCTTCCCTTGAATTTAAAATTCGGATTTTCAATTAGTTTACTTAATCCCTTAAAATATAATCTTGCTCCATTCCCTTCATAGCCTAATACTTCGAATGCGCTATTTGCATAGATTAATTTTGATTTCAAAATAGCCATTTGTTTAATTTCTTCTTCAACATTAGAAAATGACGTTCTTTGATATCTTCTCAATACTACTATTTGGTTGTTTAATTTCGCTTTCAAAATATTTTTTGAAAGTCTTAATGAAAAAGCTTGGTCTTCCGTAAGCTTAATTTGTTTTCTTTGTCTATTGGTGTTCACATGTTGAGTAGAAGAAACTTTGCCAAAATAAAAGCCTTTACTAGAGTAATATTGCACTGCAATACCTCTCTTTAAACATTCTCCTAAACATGAAGTAGTAATTTGCCCATTGCCTATAATTGTTATACCCTCTACATTTTCTATAGGTATGCTCCTTGTAAGGTTTTTGGTTTGATTGATTACAATACGTCCTTTTTGAATACCTATTTTTGCCTTGTTATCTGTTATATATATTTGGGCCAAGGACGTCACCCCCATTATAACATTTCTATTATCTTTTTATTTATGTTTTCATAGAGTCTTAGACTTTTTTCTTTGATTCTGTTTCCGTAAATTTTTATTAATAATCGTTTTACTACTTTTAATGCCTTGTCCGAATTAATTTCATCTTCTCTATATAATTCGTGAGCCAAGTCATTGCGGCGAATTTCCAATTGTTCTAATATTATATTGAAATCATAAATCACATCACCCGATAATCCTTTATGCTCCATAATGGCAATATATTGTTGCAAATTAAAGGTCAAATAATCTCTACCTTTAATTTTGATATATGTAGGATTGTATTTACGTCCTGTTTTTTGCAAATAGTATTTGTCCAGTATTGCTATTGCTTCTTCTTCAATGAGAAATCCGGTAAAATCTTCAGCTATATATTCCGATAGGGGCTTCAGTAGCAATACGAAATACGATAATTCGCCTGTTTTTGACTTATTATCTAAAATGCAATAATAATCGCAAGCTTTAGCTGCTCTTGCATCCTTTGTATAATAAAATTCTTTATTCCATTTAGATTTTCTATAATTTTCATTATCGTTTTGCCTTAACATAGCGTATTCAATCAAACCGGCTACTTTGTCATCAAACAAATAATCATTTTCATTGAATTTTTCAAGAGCTGCTCTATATTCAAAATGACTAATTAGAGATATCAAATCCCTTTTAACTGCAGTTCTCTTAAAAGAGAGAATATCCGGTTCAATACATCTGTTGGGACTTAAATAATTACCCTTTTCCATCAAATCATCAAGGTTTTCTTCTATATCGCCGCCATATGCAATATCTACATTGGACTTTTCTGATGGTGTCAAAACCTGAATAGGTTTTAATTTTAAATGAGAGGATACAACTTCCAAACAAAGGGCAGATTTTATTTGAGGCGTACCGCTGCTAATATTGATTAATATTTTGCCGGTTAGATTTTCTTTTTGAATCTCAATAAGCAACTCATCAAAAGTTTTAGCAAAAATATCAAAATCATGAGGATTATCAATATCCGTAACAATCTCTTTTATCTCTATATCAAAGGGAGCTAAAGCATTTTGGATTTCTTCTCTTTTTTTACTCATTTCTTTTGTAAAATATAAATATATTTTATCGGGTTTATAATGTCTGACTATATGGAGCATAGGTCCATCATACATACCTCTGATAGGGTCTGTTGTCCCTACAGGACTGAATAAGACATAATTATTCAATACGAACACCTCCCATTCCCAATGCCGCTTTTATCCCTATCCCGGAGAACTCAGCAAAATTGCACACCATATTTGCCAAGCGTATCATGCTTTCCGAACCCCAAAACAATATGTCAACGTATCCGGTAAAGCCTTGTATTCTTGCATTTTTTAGATGAAATAGTGAGCTTCTAAGATTATATCTGAAGATCTTGCAATTATCCCAATTCATATCCTCCAAAACAAACTCATCAGCCCATTCATTCCATTTGTTAGTTAAGCTTTGCATTATCAAATCTATGGTAGGGTAAAGAACATGTTCTCCGTCTTTTTTAAATGTGGTAGGTGTCAAAAATGAAATTCTTATCTTTTTTTTATATGGCTCTGATATCAAGTATTTGTCAGCTATGTGCTGCTCATTAATATTCTCAATGTTTTTTTCTGTCAAAATGATATTTCTATCGAATTTATGCAGAAAATAACTGTCTTTAAAGCTATAGTCTTTTTCCGTATTTATAATCCACTCTGTAGGAGTTATGTATTGATTAAACAACTTGCATTTATGGAGTCCATCTGCTGATTCCTCTTTTAAACCTTCGAGGAAAGCACTATAAATGGCATATCCCCACGAATATGAATAATCTCCTTCATATTTGATTTTAAATCTGTATTGCTTCATTTAACCAATCCTCACACTGCATATTCCCATTTCCATGGTTATATCATTGATTTTCGTACATTTTTTTGCTCTGGGCGATACACCTAATTCAATGTCTTTTCTGTGTTTATGCCTAGAAAATCTCTCATCAAGATATAGAGCTATGTTTTTTAAAGCTCTGTCTTCATAAAGAGCGTGATTGACAGTCTTTGTGAGAAACCCTACACCACCGCCCAGATAAAGCATATTTTCTCCATATTGATTTTCATTGAAAGATTTGAATTTGCTTAAATATGCTTTTTTATATTCTTTTGAAAAGTTTTCTATTGCCTTCATTATATTTTCCAATCTAAATATCTTTTCATTATAAGGTTTATCAATGGTTAGATTAAATTTGACCGTTGCACCGGGCTTTAATGATTCTCTGCAAAGATTTAGTTTGTTATTGGATTCTCCGTCTTTAAAAATGTCAATTTTTTTAGATAGTATTAAATCTTCTTTTGCTAAAGGCTCACTATCGCTTATTTTAAAATGCCTGAAGTCATCTTTGAGAAAACTGCCAAAAGCATCGTTTTCAAGGTTACGAGCATTTGAATATCTTTTCAATGGTTCATTTTTATACATTCTAAATCTGCTTGTCTTATCTTCTCTTATAATATGAGCTAACATAACTGTTCGTAAAGCTCCTTTTAGTGAGCTGCCCGGTATATAGGGATAACCATAAGGGTCTTTCATAAATTCATTAATGTTATCGCTTTTTCTGATTCCACTATCTCCGGATTTCACTTTATATCTTAACGCTTTTTCTTTATTTATTCCCGATCTTTGACGATTGCCTTGTATAAAATCGGTCAAATTTGCCCAGTAGTCAAATAAGAATTCTTCATATTGCCGCCCAAATAATGAATGGAGTTTTATAGGGTCATATACATAAGCATAGCCATTTCTTAATTCAAAATCCTTTTTCAGTATTTCTCTGCCATTGCCTATATATACAGGTGTTAATACTTCCAAAGTTATTGTATAGTTTTTCATATGTTCACCCCCATAAACATGGGAACACTATAGCGATAAACGGGATGTTCATCATTCCCCACATCAAATATATCTCCCTCAAATTCTCCTGTAAAAATCGAGCCTGCTTTAAAAGCATAAAAATCACCTTTTTTATACCTGCTCTTATGTATAAATCCGCTCCGTTTTTGCAACAAATAATTAGCTCCTTCCAAGGCCTTTTCCAGTTCTCCGTCTTTAGCCATTGCCGTATTTAAAAGGACTTTCATTTCTCCCTGAGGAAACTTATAACATTCCTTTATTTCAAAGGAAAATCTCCCCAACCCACTAGACCTTCTGCCACCGATACCGCTATATTGCATACTTTCAAAGATATCATGAATATAATCATCCATATTTTCTACGATTATATAAAGGCCGCAATTATTATTAAAAGTATATATACCCACTTGATAGGGATCTTCGCCTACGCAAACTTGAGTTCTTGCTTCAGAATCTCCCAGTACAAAATTCTTCAATTCATCTTCCGGATACATAGTACCTTCCAAGAAAGCATTTAATGTATCTTCCGTAATGTATTTGATTTTTTTAAACAATTTGTAGTCCTCCGACTGTTGATCTATATAAATCATTGGCTTGGGGATATAGTAGTAATTTTCAATATAAGGAAAAGCATCGGATATTTTTAATCCTTTTCCTTTTACCAATTCTACTATTTTAAGGGGGTTACCGCTTTCTATACATAATGCAGAAAAAATCGTATCTGCTTTAAGTTCATATTCTCCGTTGCTGAGATTGCCGTTGCCAAAATGCACAGGTGTTAAAAACTTTAGTTTAATAATAGATCTTTTCATAGCCTACACCTCAATCTTTACATCCGGTGATTCTCCATATATATTAATAGTCTCTATATTATTAAATTTGATCCTTCCGCTCCCCCTTGAACCGTGACCTCCAAGATAATCATTTTGTAATAATTTCATAGCAAGTGAAACGTTTTTAAAATCCTCTTCTAATTCACCTTCAGAATCTTCCGTTACATCATAAATTATTTCAAAGTCAAAAACTGTGCCCCTGACAACTCTCTCTATCTGCCTAGGATTCGCAACAGCAGTTTTTCTATCAATGGAATTCTCTGTTTTTATTTCTGTTAACCTAATATTAGCTGTTTTCAATTCTTCTACTTTTTCTTCCTTCATAAAGCAATCACTAAATTTTAAACGAGAAGGAATAATATCCGAATCTTTTCCCCCGCTGCTACCAAATAATCGCAAAACCATCGCGTGATCTTTATTGTGAGCAGGACTGGCTCCAAAAGTCCTTTGCAATAAATATCGCATTTTTCCTTTTAGGCTGCTACCGGGTATAATAGGATTGCCTGTCAAGCTGTCTCTAATTACAGGGCTGTCAACAGCACCGATAGCTGAATACGCATCTGTTCCGCCGATATGCAAACCGGTAACAATCTCTATTTCACCTTTTATTAAAATTTTTGAATATGCCATTATTTTTCACCCCCATAAAATTTATGATATGCCACTAAAGCTTCAAAATACTTACAATAATTTAAGAATTTTTCTCTGCTATCACCTATTTTCCCCACTTTGTCCAAAAGTTCTGTTTTTTCAAAAAAATAGGTTAATTTACCCCTTTTATAGCGTGCATCCTTGCTATCCTCTCTTGAAAGCTTTTCTTGCCTGTCTCTACCTGCATCATATATCATTTTTACTTTAAGGTGTCTTATAGCATCAGTATATTTTTTATTTAATTTCTCATCAGGTTCTAAAACTATATCATTGTACAGCTCATTTACTTGTGCCATTAAATCCCTCAGTTTGCTTGTAGATATTACTTGTGAAAGTTCTTTCATAAGCCTTTCTGCTTTATCTACATAGTCTTCCTTTACCATGGAATCACCATCTTTCTTTTATTTTCTTGTTTCATAAGAATACAAAGTTATAGCTATCTCCATTTCCTTCCTCTCTTTTGTGTTCTTTATATATGAATAAAACTCGGGTACATTCAATCCTTTATTCTTTTCTTCCGTTCTTTTGAGAATATAAGCATAACGCGCTATATTAATACTGTCTTTTTCGCTATTTCGTAAAAACTCCAACAGCTTGTACAAAAATGCTTTGCCTTTTTCCTCATCATTACCGAATACATTTCTCAAACTGTTTAATTTGTTTTCTATTCCTTTATACATATTATCCATATTATCCATTGAATCTTTTCTTATCTCAATATTAGGCAAATCCTTCCAACCTATAGTCCAGTCTTCTTCCAATATCTTGCCTTTTTCATCAAATTTGCCTTTTCTGAATAAAGTTACTTTATTTTTATTTTCGTCTTTCGTCTTTGCCGCATCTTCCAATTCTCCTGCTTCTGATGCGATACGAGAAATTGGGTAACTGTGATTATAAATACCTACGCCTGCTGATATGGTCAAAGTACCTTGAGTATAACGATTAAAAGCCCTTTCAATATCCTTTGCCAAGTCAATTATATCGTTCCAACTGCCCACAATAAACATATCGTCTCCACCGGAATATATGATAGTTGCATTTCTGTCTTTATTTTTTAGGATATCATTAATATAATATTTAAAAAACATAGACAATTGTCTTGATAAAGTGGATGTTCTTGATATGGTTTTGTGTTCTTGATTTTGAAATCCTGATACAAAGGCTCTTCCCAAATTATCCACATCTGCTCTTACTACCGCTATACGGTTTATCCCCTTTGCCTCCTTTGCAAATTCTTCAAAAGTCTTTGCCCCATAACTCACATTGCTTCTCAATGAATAATCCCCTACCCATAGGTTTGTTGCAAAATTATATCCCATAGATGGCTGATTCTTAGAATACACTCTGATATAATCCATTTTTCTTATTTGGTCTATTTCCTTTATAACCAAAGACTGACTAAAAGGCAGTGGAAGAGTCCCCTCTTCTTTACAATCATCTGTATTGATTACTGTAAAATATATATTAGGATTTACTATCAAAGGTGATATTCGTATCAAAGATTCGCATATTTCGCATTTGTTTTCGTTATTTACAGAACCTGTTCTTTTGCACTCTTTACATTCTCTCTCCTCCCTAATACGCGGTGCGGAGTTCAACTTTATAATGTCTTCGGATGTATATCTTTGTGATTTTTTTGTAGATAGAGTTTTACTTACTCTTTCATATACCTGTCCTATATTTGCCGCCAATTCATCGCTGCTGCATTTTGTATATCCACCGGCAATATATAAGGAAATATCAAAATTATTGATAAACCAGACTTTTAATTCTTCATCAAATTCTTTGAGAATGTTTCTTACAGTTTTCGTATTAGGCAGAAGTAAATAAGCATGTCCGCCCCCCGTATATAAAAGGTTGCATCTTGATAAACCGATTTTATCCAATAACTCATCTGCAATATTTTCTAAAAGCAGTTCTAAATATAAAGACCGGGCTCGCAATGATTTCAAAGCGTCTGTACCGCTTATTGTTGTATAGTGTAAAATATAAATACAACAAAATGCAATAAATAAATGCAATCATGAAAATGGAAAAAGTCATTGCCAACATCCCCAAACTAAACTACCCTTTAATTGAAGAAGTTAAAGGGGGTAGAGAAAGGAATGCTAACAATGACTCAAATAAAGCGTATCAAAAAAATGTACTACAGTAAAGGGAAAAATATTAAAGAAATAACAAAAGCAACGGGGCACAATTACCGAACGATAATAAAATATCTAGAAAAAGAAGACTTTAATAAAATTGAAAAAAAAGAAGACAAGAGAGGAAGACCAAGGAAAATTGACTCCGTTATACCGATAATTGATGAATGGTTAATAAAAGATAAAACAGCTCCTGTAAAACAAAGGCACACAGCAAAAAGAATATATGAAAGACTTAAAAAAGAATATCCGGAATTACTAAATGTAAAATACCGAACGATATCAAGCTATGTAAGTAAAAGGAAAAAGGAAATATATCAAGACGAAGAAGGATACCTGCCATTAGAACACCCCGGCGGAGAAGCTCAAGTAGACTTTGGACAGGCCCTATTCCAAGAAAAAGGAAAAGAAATCAAAGGTCACTATATCAGCATATCCTTCCCTTACAGCAACGCAGGATATACACAAATATTTAAAGGAGAAAACCAAGAATGTTTATTGGAAGGGATGAAAAGAATATTTAAGCACATAGGATATGTTCCCTATAGAATATGGTTTGATAACTTAAGTGCAGCCGTTATCTTAGGAAAAAACAAAGAAAGAACTCTTGTAGAACAATTTGAAAGATTTATGCTCCACTATGGTTTTGACGCAAACTTCTGCAATCCCAATAGCGGACATGAAAAAGGTAATATAGAAAATAAAATAGGATATACAAGAAGAAACATGTTTGTCCCTATTCCCGCCTTTGATAATATGGAAGAATATAATAAAGAACTACTGCTCCTTGGAGACGAAGATAATAAAAGAAATCATTATAAAAAAAGAGAAACCATAGAAAAGCTATTAAAAGAAGAAAAAGAACTAATGTTTCCACTCCCTGAAAAGGAATTTGAAATAGGCAGAATAAAAAGCGTCAAAACAAATAAATATGGAAAAGTAGAATTTGAAACAAATACATACTCCACATCCCCTGCGTATGCAAATAAAGGAGTAATATTAAAAGCAACGGCCACTAAAATAAAACTTATGGATAAGGATTATAAAGAAATAACAATCCATGATCGGATCTACGATAAAGAAAAGGAATCAATGAACTGGTACCCCTACCTTATGGTGATGTCAAAAAGACCTAATGCAATAAAATATACAGGCTTTTTTAATGAACTGCCTGATATATGGAAAAACTATATAAACAATCAAACTATTGAAGAAAAAAAGAAAACCATAAAAGTGCTTATGAAAATGATAGAAGGAGAAGGAAAAAACGAAATTACAAATGCTACAATAGCAATAGAAGAAACCATAAAGAATGGAATCACCGATATAGACAGCATTTTATTAAGCTATTATCGAATTAAAAATAAAGACAAAAACACAATAAATGAAATAAAGATTAAAGCCATTGTTCCTAAAATTACAACCTACAAAACAGACATAAAAATATATGATTCGTTGTACAAAAGAGGGGTTGTGATAATGTGAAAGAAGCAATATATGCAAATATTAAAAGATATTGCAAAGAATTGAGGCTTGGAACAAACATGGTGAATAATATTTCAGATATACAAGCTGAAAGTCACGAAGAATTCTTAGAAAAGGTCTTGGAAATAGAAGTGATGTATAGGGAGACTGCAAGAAAAAACAGATACCTAAAACAAGCAGGATTTGATGTAATAAAAACCTTTGAAAACTACACTTTTGACCAAATAGAGATACCGGAAACGATAAGTATAGAAGAGCTTAAAAGTACAGAATTTGTAAAAAGAAAAGAAAATTTGATACTATACGGGCCGGTCGGTACGGGTAAATCTCATCTAAGCACTGCCATAGGAGTAAATGCCTGTATGAACAATATGAAAGTAAAATTCTATCGCACAGCAGCCCTTGTAAATGAATTAATAGATGCAAAAAATAATGGGACATTAAATAAACTATTAAAACAAATTGAAAAAGTAGAAATATTGGTATGTGATGAGTGGGGTTATATCCCAATTGATGTTGAAGGCGCTAAACTTCTTTATCAAGTAATATCCGGCTGCTATGAAAGGAAAAGTATAATACTGACCACAAACCTTGAATTTAGCAAATGGAACGGTATCTTCTTTGATGAAAAGCTAACTAATGCAATAATAGATCGTATGGTTCATCATAGTCATTTGCTCGTATTTAACGGTCCGAGCTATAGGCTACAAAACTCACTAATGAAACACAATTAATTACATAAATGTAAACTGGGATGTTGCAAATGTTTTTTTCATAAAGTTGTATTTTATTATTGCAAAACACACTAGCAACTAAAACTTATAATATGAATATCGGTAGCATTTTCATCGTTTCAATTCCTTATAGGTATTCTAGCAACAAAATAGTTCTAACATATCTATCCAACCAAGCAGGTCCGTTTCAATTCCTTATAGGTATTCTAGCAACGGATTTGGTAGTAGTGGATAAAGCCTGGCTTGAAGGGTTTCAATTCCTTATAGGTATTCTAGCAACTGCAACTATTCTGCTACTATTCTCGTCACCTGAACTAATGTTTCAATTCCTTATAGGTATTCTAGCAACCATTTTTTTGGTAGAGGGTTTTTGTGTGCATATCTTGTTTCAATTCCTTATAGGTATTCTAGCAACACGGTATCCCCCTTCAATAGACTTGGAGGAATTCCAGTTTCAATTCCTTATAGGTATTCTAGCAACTGAAAATAACAAAGATCAAGGCAGGGATTGAACAAATAGGTTTCAATTCCTTATAGGTATTCTAGCAACATTGTTTTATCTCTATAGAATACAAATCCCATGAAGTCGTTTCAATTCCTTATAGGTATTCTAGCAACGGCCAAGTTATCGCCCTTAATGTTGATGGTTGTCTGAGTTTCAATTCCTTATAGGTATTCTAGCAACTAGAGGTGGCAGAGGCAAAATGGATGAATGGAATTGGAGTTTCAATTCCTTATAGGTATTCTAGCAACTATTTCTTGTCCGAGTTCTTTATTTTCCTGTCCTAACTTAGTTTCAATTCCTTATAGGTATTCTAGCAACTGTTTTAAAATTGGTCTTAAACGTATCAAAGCTCTCATGTTTCAATTCCTTATAGGTATTCTAGCAACCGGAAATATCACAAATAATTAAGAATGGATTGTATTGGTTGTTTCAATTCCTTATAGGTATTCTAGCAACGTAGACATCTACCTATCTATATTATAGCACACGTTGTCGGTTTCAATTCCTTATAGGTATTCTAGCAACCTTTTTTAGATATACTTAATACTATATCTTTTTCTTGGTTTCAATTCCTTATAGGTATTCTAGCAACTTCTTTGTCAAGTATTCATTTAATTCCATATGTTTGCGTTTCAATTCCTTATAGGTATTCTAGCAACGCAGGGACTATTATGTATATTGTGACGAGTGTGGCGAGCGTTTCAATTCCTTATAGGTATTCTAGCAACTGGAATACATCCAGCGCGAATTATGGTACTTGTATCAATGTTTCAATTCCTTATAGGTATTCTAGCAACTCATCTTCCCATGCTGGTGCGCTAGCTTTTACATCCAAGTTTCAATTCCTTATAGGTATTCTAGCAACTTGGAAAAAAATAATATGGGACGATGGCAAGGAATTTTAGTTTCAATTCCTTATAGGTATTCTAGCAACGAGGAAACGAAAGAGGAATTTGATTATGAAAACTCTGGTTTCAATTCCTTATAGGTATTCTAGCAACCCGATTAAATCAGATTTATGGTGGTTTGGTTTTGATTGGTTTCAATTCCTTATAGGTATTCTAGCAACTTTCGTCACCTATCCTTCTCCAAGTAATGTTGTCAAGTTTCAATTCCTTATAGGTATTCTAGCAACGAGTGTATCTAGGCTGATCGATACGGATTCGCAAATTAGTTTCAATTCCTTATAGGTATTCTAGCAACCTGTTACGTTGGCTAATTGGTATGGTGTCTATGCTTAGTTTCAATTCCTTATAGGTATTCTAGCAACTTTATACTGCTATTTATATTTATGCAGTATTTTATGTAGTTTCAATTCCTTATAGGTATTCTAGCAACAAGAAGGAGTGTAAAAATGAAAAAAGTTAAAGAAACAAGTTTCAATTCCTTATAGGTATTCTAGCAACAAATGACTTTTAAATTAAGGCATAACAGCTAATTAAAAGTTTCAATTCCTTATAGGTATTCTAGCAACTATGGGCAAGGATTTCATAAGCCTTTATTTTATACGTTTCAATTCCTTATAGGTATTCTAGCAACTTTCTAATGCCTTTATAGCGATTAAGGCTGCCTGCCCAGTTTCAATTCCTTATAGGTATTCTAGCAACACTCCTTTATTTTATATTCTTGTGTTAGCAGGGTAATGTTTCAATTCCTTATAGGTATTCTAGCAACCTATCATAAATAAACCCCTCCTTTAGATTATTAATTTGTTTCAATTCCTTATAGGTATTCTAGCAACTTTTACCTTTACTTTATTATATTCTATGTTGTATAATGGTTTCAATTCCTTATAGGTATTCTAGCAACATAGTTTCAACAGGGCAACTTTCCTTTATATCAAATAGTTTCAATTCCTTATAGGTATTCTAGCAACTATAAAAATGCTTAATGGCTGCAAAAAATATCTAGGTTTCAATTCCTTATAGGTATTCTAGCAACGGTGCCATCCTCTTTGCACTCTATCGCCGGTGCAGGGTTTCAATTCCTTATAGGTATTCTAGCAACAAAAATGTAGATGTAGAGAGTAAGCGTCAAGCACAAGCGCACATGGAATAACTTTGATGAAAGTAATACAATTATAACAAAGAGTTGAAAAACTTTGTTAAAGTTTTTCAAGTAAATTGGAGTGATTGTATGAA
>Ga0172382_10007334_pt1 | contig 15683 bp, 13 predicted proteins | sample Leawel138RmetaG_FD_122245 | JGI IMG/M metagenome (GOLD analysis project Ga0172382, IMG submission 122245) | Leachate microbial communities from a municipal landfill in Southern Ontario, Canada - Leachate well 138R metaG | ecosystem: Engineered > Solid waste > Landfill > Unclassified | place...
AATGATGTCAACGACCAGCGCACTCTTGCGCTTGGCCGTCCAGCGTTTGATGTCTTCGTCCATCTTCATACTCATGTGATTTCCTCAATTATCACCTGAGCAGAATTTCAGTGGGTCAATACACAAGATCCGTATGTACCTAGACCCAGACGAATCCGCGACTCTGGATAAGCAAATCATGAAGATGTACCAAATCTGCAAAGAAACCGTGTTGTCAGCGGTCACAGAGTACGAAACCAGTATTCCCATCACGAGGACGAACTCAAATGCTTACGAGGATTGGTGCAGTCTTCTCGCTTATATCGCTCGAACCTACCTAGTGCCCGTGTCGTTGACATCGAGCGCGGACTCTTTCAAATGATTCAGGCAGGGGAAGTGAAAGAGGCAGCAAAAATTTTGAGAGATGCCTGACTCAAACAGCTCGTGTTTCATAGTCTGGGCTCAAAGCTGCTTACACAACCGCTCTATAAGTATAGGCTTATAACACTGAGAACGTCTTCATCAACCCATGATCGACATTTTCATAAACGATCTTTCCTAAAAATTTTTCTAATTTCATATTTGACCCTAGAGACTCTCTAATGTCCCCAGTTCTAGGAGCCAAGTATTGAATTTTTCTGTCCGCAGAAGAAATTTTCAACAGCTTTTCTGCCAAAGCTTTAATTGTTATACACTTATTTGTACAAATATTAAACACATCACTTTCAACTACTCCGCTAGAAACAAACTCAAGAATAATTTTAGCGACGTCACCCACATAAATAAAATCTCTTGTTTGCAATCCATCACCGTAAATAGTAATGGGCATGCCTTTTCTAACTCTATCAATAAAAGCAGAAATAACACCTGAATAGGGTGATAAAGGATCTTGCCTCGGTCCATAGACATTAAAAAACCTCAAGCCAACACTCTTCAGACCAAAACAACCATAAGCAGCTTGACCATAAAGTTCGCTCAAGTACTTGTCGGCTCCATAAGGACTAAGTGGAGCGATACGACTTGATTCGGTTATCGGCGTTTTTTCAGGAACACCATATACAGCAGCACTTGATGCATAAATAATTCTTTCTATACCGTTTTTCTGAGACAGGTCAAATACATTGGCCGAACCAAGGGCATTAACGCCACTAGAGTCACTCCATTTATCAATAGACTTAGCCACAGAGGCAACAGCAGCCAAGTGGATGCAAACATCTTTCCCCGAAAAAACCTCACCAAGCTCAGCTCTATTACGAATGTCTCCCCATAGAAAGGTAGCACGAGGATTGATATTCTCAACCTTTCCTGTACTTAAGTTGTCGAAAACTGTCACCTCATGGCCGTGCTCAACCAATAAATCAACCACGTGCGAACCAATAAAACCGGCCCCACCAGTAACCAAAATTTTTTTCTTCATAGCGTTTTTATTAAAATCTAGCAGCCAAGATCAAAAACAAGGAACAATGAAATCTTTACGACCTAGCTTCAACCCAGGATTTCTCGAAAACATCTTTCCCCCCACCCAACCATTACCCCCATCAACTTCTTTTTTATCAACTTAAAAACCGAGCCTTACTCGCCATTTCAAGCAACCATCCTTAGCTATGCAAATTTATTTTCTCAGGCAGGCCACAATCGCGCGCCTAAGCTCGATCCCTGATTCCATGCATAAAATAGCGGCCCATTGCAGCGAGAGAGCTCATCAAAGGCAACTTTTCGATATCACGATATAAGCGCCACTGGAAATAGGCTGCCCGCATCTTATTGTGCGACATGCTCTCTGCATGAACCCTGTACCGTGCAACGCACTGATCTAATCCAATAGCGCGCAATCCCTTTTGCTCCGCAGTTCGCAGAAGCTTGAGGAATAGACCGTAATCTTGACGCATCCGGATGGCAGGCATCATCACTTTTCCAAACTGGTGAGTGTCATAGATGGCGGTCAGGCATCCAATCACTTTACGTTTGTATAGCAGATCGATATAGGAGGTCTGCGTGTGACAGCGTTGTATACGCATGGTCTGCCCTGCAGCGTCCATTACCTCGTACGAGGCCCAGGAAAAAGCTGCAGACTCTTGTTCTAGAAGATGGATCTGCTCCTGGAGTTTGTTGGGAAGCCATTGGTCGTCACAGTCGAGAAAAGCTATAAACCGCCCCCTTGCAGCGGCGATACCAACGTTACGAGCAGCGGCCGCTCCTGGCGTCTGGCAATCTAACTCCTGAATCCGAGCGTCTTTATCTCGCAGCGATTGCACTATTTCGGAGGAGTTGTCAGTCGAGTTATTTTGGATTACCAACAACTCCCAATCGGACAGAGTCTGAGCCTGGATCGACTCGATAGCAAATTTAATGTACTGTCCGCCATTATGGCAAGGCATAATAACGGAGACTACTGGCTTTAGTTGGAAAGGCACAGTTAAGCCTATTTTTTAGGGTTCGGAGAAGGGCTTAAGTTCTACAAGGCTACTATTGACTAGCGCTACCAGCTTGCGAGCCCCATATTCAGATAAATGGTCTTCATCGTAGTAAAAGCTGCCGAACGTGTCACTAGCCATACACGTACGTTTACCAATGCAGAAGAGCGAACTGGGATCAAGCCGACGAACATTAGGCTCCTCCTCGTTGAAAATGCGGGTGACCCGTTGTTGCAATGCCTGATGTCGGCTAACTGGCACTGAGTAACGCTCCACCGCGGCCAAATCAAGTGAACCCTTAGACAAAGAGTTTTTAACAATTCGACGCGGATCGACAAGCTGTTGCGGTACTTGTTCGATTAGGACGACTTCCGCACCCACAGCTTGGTAGGCTTCCACCGTGCGCTGCAGCCCCTGGCGAAAGGCTTCGCGAGAGGCTTCGGGAGACCTGCTACCGTCTTTCGAGAGACTTAGATAAGACCAGTCATTTCCACTGTAACCACCCTCCGTGTAGTAAGTCCAACGCGCAGCCAAGTAAACCCGCGGAATGTGTCCAGACCGGACTGCATCGAGCATTCGCTCGTTGAGCTGACGACAGTTACGTTCATCTTGATCCGGGCGTAGAGCGTAGACCTGCTGGAAAGGGATGCAGCCTACCGAGCCAGCAAACACGCCTGACACTCCACTCGACCGTGCTGCTTCTTCAAAAGCAGGAAGCAGGGAACGAGCATGCGAGTCGCCAAACAATGCAAACTGAGGAGCGCCTTCGCTTCCGACATCACATAACCAACTCTCACTGACATGAATTTGAGAAGCAGAAAAACAAGAACTACCCGCCTGTGTTCTTTCGAACGATGCGGCCACGTAGCCCGGTAAGCCGGTACGCTCGGGAGAGCCTCCCTTCAGGTACCCAAGGACACCCGTTCCCGCCAGAGCAAACAATCCGGACATCGACAGTACCATGACGGTCCGCGAGGATACTTTGCCTTTGGACCGAAAAGGTCTCTCCACGAAACGCCAACTCACATATGCGCACGCAAAGGTCAAGACAACCAGAACAAACGTCACATCAAGAGTAAGCTCGCGCGGAATCAGGTGCTTGGTGAAAACAATCAATGGCTGGTGCCACAGATAGGCACTGTAGCTGAGCAAGCCGATGACAACCATCGGGCGCCAACTCAGGAAGCGTCCCACCCACGTGCCATCAACTGTAAAAGTAATGATCATGCAGGTGCCTATGACCGGCACTAAGGTTGGGAGAGCTGGATGACTAGTCTGATGGTTGAATGCAAAGATCGCATAGATGACCATGCCGAGGCCAAGTAACGAAAGCACCTGCGCCCAGCTCGCTCCAACCCTTTGTACAATAGTCGGAGGCAACTGAGAGATCAACGCTCCAAGGAGGAGCTCCCACATCCGCGTTGGCAAGAGGTAGAAGGAGGCAGATGAGTACTCTGGATGCGCGAATTGTGCCAAAGTTAAGCTAACAAACGCAAATAGCGCAAGGCCCACAACCATCCACGCCTTACCAAAGCGCAACAGTAGGCCCAAGAGCAGCGGAAAGACGATATAGAACTGCTCTTCAACAGCGAGGCTCCACGTATGAAGCAATGGCTTGAGCTCCGCAGAAACATCGAAATAGCCGCTCTCGCGCCAGAAAAGGATGTTGGAGGAGAACGTCGCCACGCCGACAAGGCTCTGTCCGAAGTCAACGAACTCACTGGGCAGCAGCAGCTTCCAAGCGATCGGGATGCAGAATGCTACAACAACGAAGAGGGCCGGCAAGAGCCGACGAGCCCTACGCTCGTAGAAGCCCACGATTGAGAACGTGTTGGTTTGATACTCCCTAATCAGAATCGACGTGATGAGGTAGCCACTGATGACGAAGAAAATATCAACACCAACAAAGCCTCCCTGAAGAGCTCCTAACCCCGCGTGAAAAAAAACGACGGGAAGAACAGCAACGGCCCTGAGGCCGTCTATCTCGGGACGGTATTTCATGAGCGATCCAGTTTGAAGAAACCCATGGCGAGGTAACGATTGACACGCCTCATGCCATGCGACATGACAACTCTCTTACAGGCTATCGCTCGAAAAGCCTGAGCAGAACTTAATCTAGCCATGGAAAGACTCCTTACGCCAGACTAACCGAGCTTGTCGAAAGGCCAGCGACATGGCGAGAAGGTAAACTCCCGTACGGAACAACTCGGGTCCAACTCTAGCGAACGTAGAAATAGGGTTATGCAAGAATGCGAAATTTATAATTATGAAAAAAAGGATCGTGAAAACGGTGATCCGCTCACCTATCTTCACCTTAATTAGGCGAGAATAAGTATTGAGAATTATAGAAATATATACGGAACACAACATAAGATTCAGGGGTAGCGCTGGAAAATATGCGAACGAGGCCAGCGGACCAGGCGAAGCACCAGCACTAACAGCGGCGGGGTCCGTGTAGAGAAGAAGATAGTTGAGGCGGTTCAAACCTTCGATATCCGGCCGTGCCATTGGCATCTGGAGAATGATTGAAATTCTATAGCCAATATTCCTCAATTCATTTTCAAAGACCATTTGATACAAATCAAAATCAAGGCCACGTTCCAAAACGAGATCAAGAGACGACGGAAAAACTGCCAGACGATAATATAGATAATAGAGAATTTTCCCTGCAAATTCGCTATTAAACAAAAGCACCGCCTCATCAAACCCAATTTTATTAGCAAAACCAAAAAAAACTATCCCATAAGCAATGAGGCAGCACAGCAATGCAACAACAATACGCTTTGAAAGGTTCCCAAGATTAAGACGGTTGTTAGAAACAAAGAAGCGGCGAGCTTGGTTACCGAAGCATCCGATAACCAAAATCACCACTCCCCATAAAAGATCTACCGAACCGTTAGCAAAAAGGAACCAATTTACCAAGTGCCCCAAAGCCAAAACACGCTGCATTTTACTCACCTCAACGCCTGAGATGATCAGCAGAAAATAGTAAATAACCAGACTACAGAAATATGGACGATATATCGTTGCAATAATGGCTAAGGGTCCAGATTCCGAAAGGGGCACACTCGAGTAACGAAAACCAATCCCATGCGCTGTCGAAAACAACATAGCTACAGGAAGTGCTGCCACGAACGTCACAAACAGAAATGCTTTACTTTGATAAATATTCGGCAGACGATCGAGTAAACGCAAAGGGAGAGAAAAGCGGAATTTGGTCAAAAACTGAGCGAGAAGAAGAACCGCAGTAACTGTAAAAAACAAAAGCCATGCATTCCCAGGATTTTTAAAGTTTGCGTGCGGGCCCATCACAAACATAATAGCAATAGGAAGTGCGTAGAAGATTATGAAATACGGGAGCACAGCTCCCCAACTAATAGATTTCATGGAGTTTAGGCGCAGGTAAGAATCTGAGTAACTTCAGTGGCATCCGACACTTCCCGGACTTTCCCTTGTAGGCCGTAGTAATCCCACTTGAGCCCTAGTTGCCGAGCCCATATAAGGCGAGGACCGAACCCCTTGTCCACTGCGTCCGGCAGCAGCGATGATGACGCACAGACAACCCACTTCGCGCGACTGAAATCGGCCATGTAGTTGACCGTAGGATCTGAAAACTGGACAGGATGAAACAGACGCAAAAGGACCAGCTTAAATTTAGCAAAGCGATCGGACGGATGGAAACGGGCAGCCGCGCTCACGTCCTTAACGTTGCTCAGAGCGCGCATGAGTGCTATCGAGGGTCCGATGGGAAATTGATGCGAAAAACATATCAGCAAATCGAGACGTGGAAGGTCTTCGCTAACAGCCCCAGCGAGGACTGGGTCAACTATGATACAAACGTCTGGATTCTGTGCCAAAGTTCGATAGATTTCAGCATATTTTTCGCTGTAAACGTATATATTATGAAAGTAGTTTACGGGAAAAGTCGGCTGAACTGCTCCATGCTGAACATAATCCACTGCAATGCCCAAATTTCTGCGAATCAGCAATGAAAGCAGATAGATATCTCCCGCATGATCGTTTGAAATGTACAGTTTCTCCACGCCCAACTTTTCTAGTTTGTCAACATACGCGCGTGCGTATGTCTGCATGCCGTACAGCAAGCAAGTCTGATAGAGCGCAGGTCGATGACGGCTACGGACGAAGTAGAAGGGATACGCAAACGGCTTCGCCAACCAGACCAACAACCGGATCATCATGGCTCGACGGCTAAGTCTGTCGAGCGGAATAAGTAGAGAATCCACGTAACCCGCGCTAACCGCATTGAGCAGAGCTTTGTGCTGATTTTGTGTTGAATAAAGCCCCAGTGCCGTAGTGACTAACAAGACCGGCCTCGGCTTCAGCAACCCCAATAGAGTTTTGACAATTTCAATTAGAAACCGCTTATAAGCATATGCGAAATGGTAAATATTACTACGCTCAAAGCTGTGATAAAGATCTTTTCCGTAGCGAACCTCGATGGCTTCTCGCAAAGACTCTGTCTCAAACGAAGCGTCATTCTTTCTCATTAACTAGTGCTCGCTTTGCGATGGAATCCGGAACTTCATTATCAAAAATATAAGCTGTCAACATGATGCGCTCTCCCTCTGTAATTGGAGCACCTCTGTGAATGAAAGATGTGTTGACGAAGAAGGGTTTGAGTCGAGGAAATAACATCGGCATCGGACGGAACCCCAGCCTTTTGAGCAATTGGATACTAGCCTCTGTAAATCGGAATTTTCTGCCAGTCAAATAATTAAGAAAGATTACCGACCGATCCATTAATGGTTTGAGTGACAGCAACGTAAGCGGACCAAGTTCGCAACGAGTGCAATCCGTTAAATACATAAACAATTTGTACTGGTTACGGACAGAATCCACATGCCATCCTCCGCCGCTACCTTCTGGAGAAGCCTCAGCAGAAACGTGGTTTGCCATGACAATAACGTGGCGAGGCTCCGCACCCGTATGAATTAAATACTGCTTTATCGCAACCTCCCGGAATTGGCGAACGATGTCAGATGTATCGTCGACTCCCCAGAATCTATGGTCGCCATTGACAACAACTTGATTTTTACATGGCAATGTACGCTGTTTAATTAAGTTAACCAGATCTTGAAGCGCGGCGCCTTCGTCAACAAAGGCTTCTAGGGTCGTAACCATTGGCGTGTGTTCCTGATTCTAACAATAAGACTAAGTGCTTTAGGGATGTTGACGAGAAATAACATCCCTGAAACCGCCACAGGGATAGCTGCTACTAATCCAGCAAGCGACGCTGAAACTTCTAAGCGTGCGAACTTTTTTGCGTCGTGCATAGCCCAGAATAGACGCTCCCCATTGAACATCGAAGTTGAGGCAATGTAATTAATCGTCAGGATGAAGAATAATAGGGCGATAAAGAGAGGTTCGAAGATTTCTGGTGTCGTAGCACCAACAAAGATGTAGACAACAAACGCCAACCCCGATGCTCCCGTCAAAGTTACCACTTGTCTGCGGGGCAGCCATTGGAAACGGTGTGTTCGTTCTTGTGCAACCGATTCCTTCAGCTTGCTCATGTGTGACATCTCATAAAACATAAGCGGCAAATTTCCAATCTGCGCTACCAGCGAATATACCCAAAGCGTCTCGAAACTCAAAAAAGAGTATATATAGCGGTCACTCTGCTGATTAAAACGATTCAGTGTTGCTGACATGAAGTAACTAATCCTACGACGGTACGCTCGATAGAAGCTCCAACGCATCAATACACTAAAAGTTTGCGTCCGCACCCGAAACAACCCCCCACGTACTGTTGAGAGGATTGCATTCAAAACGGCGGCAATCAATAGGGCAGCAAGAAGAGAGATATATCCCTTGCTAAAGTAGACCACAATGGGAAGCACCAACACGAAAAGAGTACGCAGACAGTTTTCGCGGGCCCAGCGTTCGCGTGAACCAGCATAGAGCAAAATGCGGCTTTCATCGTGCACTACGTGCTCGGTTATCACGAAAAGTGAGACGAAAGCAGCTGTTTCCAGGCCGAACACTAGTGAAGCCACTGCCCCACATAGGCAGACGATGATCCCGTTAAACAAAAACGTCCCTTTACGCAAAAGCTCAGCCTGTTCGGTTCTTGTGTTTTGACCGCGTGTGCGGAACAAAAGGCGGTAAGTACCAAACGACAACGATGCCATCAGCGTACCGGAAATAGCGATTGCTAAAGAAAGTAAACTTGCCGAGCTCCCGTCCAGAAGCTTAGCCGCTAACAATATGGCAAGCGGCTTAATAGCAATGTAAGCGAGGCGCCAGAAGAGGTACGACAGAAAGGCAGGGCTCAACTCGGACAGTCTCATTGTGAGCCTCAGGGTAGTTGAGCGAAGAAAGCGGTCATCCTTTCATAGTTCACGTTTAAAGCGCGGCGCGCGGCGCGCAGCCGCTGGCCGCAGTTTGCTTCTTCATATTGGAGCTGATGAAGCATTTCTTGCGTGGAGCAATCGTTAGTGCGATAAATGTCGAACTGGCTAGAGAGGCGGTTTAGAGCCTTGGCGACGAGGCTGCCTCGGAAGTCAGAGTAGCCATCGACAATCATCCCGCCTACCGCACTCTGGACCCCCTTGGCTCGCCCATCTTCCGAAATTAATAGCGAAGGCTTACCAATAGAGGTCATGAAGATATGTGCGTGGACTCTGTAACCGACGTGAAGGTCTACCGACGAATAAAGCTCTATCAGCTTCTCCGCTGCTCCGGAGATGTCAACATAGTCGATCCCCTCGCTGAGCAGCCAACGAGCGAACTCATTGTGGCGCCGATTGTGTTGCTCATGCGCCCCGTGTGTCGAACGGAACAATTCAGGGTTAAGAGAGTGGTGAAAAACGGCAGTGAGATGCGCCTCAGGGTATTTGTGCCGGATGCGAAGAATTTGTTCCTTCATCAGCCGCTCCATCCCAGGGCTGCGTACGAATGCAACGCCTAAGGAGAATGCCACGCGCCGCACATCCTCAGGCCATATTACATCTGCGGCGAGCTTGGCGAGGTCGTAGTAGGCGGGGCAACCCGTCATCGAGACATTGCCAACACCTTTGAAATTCAAGGCATTAAGTGTCTGGTAATCGCGCACGCTGATGGTCAGACCGCTGCTATCCATTTTTTTCAACAGTCGAAGAGAGTCGTCGCTTAGTGGATAGTCATAAGTGTCCGTCCATGCGCCACGCATCGATTTCCAACCAAGGCCAAGACCCGTCATAGGCACCTGGATCTCCTCAAGGTTAGGACGCAGGGGATAGATGCCCGGGTACATGCGGGGCTGCACCGCCGGCCCGCCCGTGAGGATCAGAGCCTTGGCCCCATTAATGAGCTGCAGTTGCGAATCATCAAGCGGTTTCCAGCCGTCTAGATCAACGACCTCTCTATCTGGACGCAAAGAAGCGAACAGCGCCTTCGCTCGATGCTTTATGAGAAAGTCACCAGCGTTATTCTTGCTGCCTGTGAGGATTACATAGTAGTTATTCACTCAAACATTCTCCACTGCAGCACAGTATCTTCCTGAATACTCTGAGTCGCCTTAAGTCCCAGCAAATCGTCGACATACGCGGGGCTAATACCGTGGGCAGGCCGTTTAAAAGTAAGGTCGCTCTCTTCGATCGTCTTACCTTCTGGGATTACCTTTGCAGCAACGAGGCTCCGTCTAGCATTGCGACGTGCTGGTGCTTCGTCGGCCAAGGCGGTGACCTCAAACGATCCGAGCAGGCCAAAGGTTGCATCAAGGTGTCGGCGCAACACTGTTAAATCGTCCTTGTCCATGGCGTGATAATGGTCATTGCCCGGCAGGGTCTTGTCGTGAGTGAAATGCTTCTCGATGACAACAGCTCCCAACAACGTAGCTATTTCGCAGACCTTCATATCCTTCGGCAGCGTGTGGTCAGAGTATCCAATCATCAGGTGAGGAAATGCTCTGCGCAGACCGAGGATCATTCCCAGATTGGCGTTAGCATCATCGGTGGGGTAATTCAGAACACAATGGAGTAGAGCCAGTGGATTCCCCTTCGCCTCGATCCAGCTGACGGCTCTTTGGATCTCCCACAGTTCACTAGCACCGGTGGACAGGATGATAGGCTTGCCGAAGTCACATATGGCTTCAATAAAGGGTTTATTGGTAAGGTCAGAAGACGAGACTTTGTAAACTGACATCATCTCGTTCAGAAAACTGGCTGACTCGATGTCGAACGGAGTGCTCATAAACTCGATTCCAACTTCGTCACAGTAGACCTTGAGCTCCAGCATCTCTCCCTTCCAGAATTTGTCATGGCGGGAAAAGAGCTCATGCTGTGACAGAGTCGGTTCTTTATTCGTGTCCCAATATGCTGGCGAATCCTTTGAGGCAAGCGTGTCAGCCTTATAGGTCTGGAACTTGATGGCGTCCGCCCCCCCTTCTTTTGCCTCCTCAATAAGACGACGGGCAATTTCCATGGACCCTTCGTGGTTCACGCCAGCCTCAGCTATGATGTATGGCCGTTGCAGGCGCACAGCGTACGGATCAAAGTTCGAAAAAAGTTCGGTTATGTTCATTTACTTTTCTAAGAGGTTGTGAATTAGCTTGAGAGTCCGAGCGCGGCCTTGTGAGAGGTCGCATTCAGCCATGAGTCCGCTCATCTCGCAGCGGAATTCGTAGTTTTCAACAATGTTGCGGAAAGCCCGCTTGATCTGCTCCTCAGTGAGGTCCTCACCCAGCCCAAGGTTAAGAAACCCAAATTGGGATGACGCAAAAAAGTGAGTCAGCTCCCTAGCATTTTGAGCTAGTACAATGGCAGGGGTCTGCTGGGATGCAACCTCGTAGATCGTCCGGCCTGCGGAGGTGAAGATCAAGTCTGCCTCGCACATTAGATCGGCAATAGATCGGGTATCCCGATGGAACTCAATGCCCTCAAAGCGTTGCAGTGAGTCGAATTCAGTATAGCCAAAACCGGTTGCAACGACGATCTGGATACCCTCGCGCTGGCAGTCATCATAAATGGAGGAGATGACCTTGTGCGTTAGATTGTTTGGGTCCACACCACCGAAAGTAAGCAGGACTTGCTTCACTCGTTGAGCAACCTGCCGTGGCTGCGTCAAAACGAACTCGTCGCGGAGCAAGAAAAATTTCGGTCCGAAGTAATGCCGCGGCAGTACTTCCTTTTCCGGGTAAATAGCATTAACTACCAGATCAGCATGTCTGGCACCAGAGCCAAGATCCTCAAAATTGATGACAGTTATGCCCTCACGCTTGAGCTGCTGCACGTAGTCAGCGGAGGTATCTAAACAATCATTGATAACAACATCCGGCCGCAGACGAAGGATATCGTCAATGGGTCCTGCGCCACTTTGCATATGCACCGTGTAGTTGCTAGCCGAGATTTTTTGGCGTGCTAGATCGCTTGATGAATCAACCAAAAACTCAATCCGATGCCTGACCAAATCGTTAGCAATCAGCAGAGTGTTATACACATGCCCTAAACCGATGTTCGCGTTGCCTGAGACCATGAAAAGGACGAACTTGCGCTTCAGATAGTATTCACACAAAGACCAGTCGTCCTGCGAATCGATGTCGATCTCCTCCCCTTGAGAAAGCGCAGCCAAATCTACATTGGCGCCGATGCGAGAGTTTTGATTGACAAAACTTGACCGAGTGATCAAGAACCCACCTGTTTCGCGAAACACGGGAGGCAGGTACTGGCGATTGACCCTCTTTTCGTAGTTAGGGACATAATGATCACCAGATTTCCGCCATGTGAGATGAGTATCCTCGCGCGCAGAGATGACCGTATCGAGTTTCGGATCTTTCAACAGCTTATCAATAGCAGTGTCAAACGATTGTGTCTTGAGTAGTGGTGAGGTCGGCTGCACTGTAGCAACAATATCGTAGCGCTTTCCCTTCATGCGACAAGCTTCCTGCAATCCATGGAAGATCACAGGATCAAGAGTTGTCTGGTCATGAGCGAAAGCTGGATCGCGAACTATAACTCCCGCCCCAAGCTTGCGAGCTATCGCAGCAATCTCCTCGTCGTCAGTCGAGACAAAGAGGTCCAACTGATGACGCGAAGCGAGTACAGTGGCAATCGAATAGGCGATGAGAGGACGACCGGCTAAAGCGCGCAAATTCTTTCGCGGAATTCCCTTTGAGCCTCCGCGGGCCGGAATGATAACTAGGATATTCATGTTCAATCACTTCCAAACAAATCACGTGTATATACTTTGCCGTTCACATCCGACAGCTCCGCAGACGGGCGGTTGGCCACAATCACATCAGACATCTTTTTGAACGCATCAAGATCCTTGATGACCTTCGAGTTGAAAAAGAGGTCTTCTTCCAACACAGGCTCATAAACCACCACCTCAATACCCTTGGCCTTAATACGTTTCATCACGCCTTGAATGGCCGAGGCGCGGAAATTATCCGAACCTGACTTCATGACCAGTCGGTAAATACCCACTACTTTCGGATTTTTACGAATGATCGCATCAGCCACAAAGTCCTTGCGAGTTCGGTTAGCGTCAACTATGGCACCGATCAAGTTATTGGGCACTTGCTCAAAGTTAGCCAGCAATTGCTTGGTGTCTTTAGGCAAACAGTAACCGCCATAGCCAAACGAGGGGTTGTTGTAGTGGTTGCCAATACGCGGATCCAAACAAACACCTTCAATAATCTGTCGGGTATCCAGGCCATGGGTTTCCGCATAGGAGTCCAGCTCATTGAAGTAAGCCACGCGCAAGGCCAGGTAGGTATTGGAGAAGAGCTTAACGGCTTCCGCTTCGGTACTGTTGGTAAACAAAACCGGAACGTTCTTTTTCAAGGCGCCTTCTTTCAGCAAGTCAGCAAACGCTTGAGCACGGTCACTCTGTTCACCCACGATGATGCGAGAGGGGTAGAGGTTGTCATGCAAGGCCTTGCCTTCACGCAGGAACTCAGGAGAGAAAATCAGGTTATGGCAACCCAGCTCTTCCTTGATCCGAGCGGTATAGCCCACCGGCACGGTGGATTTGATCACCATTACGGCATCCGGATTGACGGCCATGACATCTTTGATCACGGCCTCAACACTGCTGGTATTGAAGTAGTTGGTTTTGGGATCGTAATCCGTGGGCGTGGCAATCACTACAAACTGCGCACCCTGATAAGCATCTTCCTTGTTCAGTGTGGCGCGGAAGTTCAGCGCGCTGTTGCCCAGAAAGTCTGAAACCCCAGTATCCTCAATCGGAGACTGTCCCTTATTCAAAAGCTCCACTTTTTCCGGAACAATATCCAGTGCTACCACTTCGTGATGCTGGGCCAGCAGCATCGCATTAGACAGGCCGACGTAACCCGTGCCGACAATGGCGATCTTCATTCTTCATCCTTAAGAACCAGGGCTTGAGCTACGCCAAGCCTTCCATGCTTTGTGTCGGGCCAATGCCCTGCAAGATCATAGAGGGATCTCAATCCCTTCGTTGCGATTTACGTAAGCGTTTTCTTCATGAAAGGAGCGTCAAGATGGAAGACGCTCAATACTCCCCCACATACATGACACCCGCCAACACACCACGCCAGTTTTGCCAATTGATGCGTTTTTTACCAACAACTGTTTGGTTATAAGGCGCATCAAACAAGACATGCTCCCAGGTGGGCGCTCTTGCGCCGGTGATTTCAGGATTGTCATCAATCAACAGATCAGCGGCCACCAGGGTCTTATCCGCGGTCAGAACAAGCTGCCGGGTGGCGGCTCTGCCCAGGTGTTTTTCAACCCATTGGTATTTTTCCGCTACACAGTTTTCATATTGTTGCAGCGGGGTACTGCAGATACGTAGCGTAAAACCCATGGATTCCAAGGCTTGCCAAGCTTCCAGTGCGCCGGGCACGGGCGGCAGGTTGCTGATAAAACCGGGGCTAGTGTAGAGCGCCTCGGCCTGCTCACGCAGATGCGGCGGCAGGTCTTCCAGTAAATAGAAGGAGCGGCGGTGCTCGCGGGCGGGAATGACCGTATGCGGATAGTGCTGCTGCCAGGCCGCATGAAAGCCTGCGTCAAAGTCAGCCAGCACACCATCTTGGTCCAGCAATATCAACATGGCGATTTGTTTGCTTGGGGGAAGGAATTAGGCGATGCATAAACCGCCCGGTGAGCGGTTCAAGTGTACTTCAAGTGTTTGTTGCAGGCTGTACCATGAATACGGTATTTACGGGGGCGTCAGGCTATGTTCAACGCAGGTGCCCGCAGCCAGGACGAGCTCGTCTTGATAGCGTTGGCCCACGATTTGCAGCCCCATCGGCAAGCCGGTTTCACTTTTACCAATGGGCAAGGTCAGGGCGGGTTGTTGGGTCAGGTTGAAGGGGTAGGTATACGGGTTGGGCAGGAACCAGTTGCCGGTTTCTTCCATCTGTTGGGTGAGTGGATGCCCGGGAGGAATCCATTGGCCCGCTGGCGGGGCCAGATGCGGGCTGCTGGGGGTCAGCAGCAGGTCAAAGGGGCTGAAGTGTTCAATCAGCCTGATCCGTTGCTGACGGATTTGCGCCTTGGCATGCGCCAAGCCTCGGGCGGTGAGCAATCTGCCTTGCTTAAGCTGCAACTGTAGATCCGCCCCCAGTTGTTCCATCAGGCTGTCCGGCGCATCAAGAAAGGCTTCCGCCATGCGGGCGGTCCAGTCTGTCCAGAGCGGTTCAGCCAAGTCAACATCGGTCAGGTCCACTTCTTCCAGCGTCCAACCGGTGGGCAATTGCGCGGCCAGTAATTGAACGCTTTGCAGAAAGGCGGCGTCCACTTCCGGATCCAGCGCCACCTGCGGGCCGAGTTGCGTGGTCCAGCCGATTTTTACTTGGCGCTCCGCCAACTGCAGGATGGGTCTGGGCCGAGCCCAGAGCGAAGAAGGGTCACGCGGGTCCGGGTGGGCAAGCATGGCCTGGAGCCTGCGGCAGTCATCCATGCTGCGCGCCAGGGGGCCATAATGGATATAGTCCGTGAAAACGCTTTTTGTGACGGTGGGAATGGCCCCATACGTGCCTTTGAAACCAACCAGACCGCAATAGGCAGCGGGTACGCGCAAGGAGCCGCCCACATCACTGGCCAGGGCCAGCGGACCGAGCCCGGCTGCCACGTGTGCGGCGGCGCCGCTGCTGGAGCCGCCAGGCGTATGCTTGGGATTGAGCGGGTGCAGCGTGGTGCCGTTCAAGGGGTTGCTGGCCTGCATGGAGCACCCCAGTTCACTGGTGGTGGTCACACCGAACACAATGGCCCCCGCTTGCCGTAGCCGCGCCACCGCGGGGGCATCCTGCTCCGCGGGCGTGTTGGGCGTGATATGGCTGCCGCGGCGGGTGGGCACGCCCTGAAC
>Ga0172382_10007336_pt1 | contig 15682 bp, 31 predicted proteins | sample Leawel138RmetaG_FD_122245 | JGI IMG/M metagenome (GOLD analysis project Ga0172382, IMG submission 122245) | Leachate microbial communities from a municipal landfill in Southern Ontario, Canada - Leachate well 138R metaG | ecosystem: Engineered > Solid waste > Landfill > Unclassified | place...
AGCAATCCTTCCATAGATTTATAGTATAGATCTACCACATCTTTGTTTATCTCGACTGTGGTTAATGATTTTACAGACCCTTGTTTTATTATTATATAACTGGCAATGCCTAAACCTAGTCCAAGTTCTAAACAGTCTCCTTTGGGCTTGTTACTAATCTGTCTCTCTACTTCCTCACGCTCGTGGGAAGACATCCACAACTGGCCAGATATATCAAGGTATAGTTCACCATCGAAGTCATACAAACTGACCTCGCCTACCTTATCTATTATTTTTCCTGATTCAAAATAGGTGGGCATTTTAACTCCTAGTGTTTATTCACCGTAGATTATTTCTCTGGATTGTTTGTAGAGATTTTCACATAGTTCTTTGTCCTCGTCACTGTCTATAGACCATTCATTTACAGCTATCCAGCTAAGCAAAGAATATACTTGTTCAAAAAATTCTTTTGGCGCGCAATATAATTCTTCTTTGGTGTTTTCCACTGGTAATACCCTCCAGTAATTAGTTTGTTTTTTTCCCCTGTAAGTATTTTAGTATGTGTATTTAACTATATGACCAAGATAGCATGACCACCATATCTCAAGTAAGTGATTTTTATTTACTCACATCTATCTTGCTTTTTGTTATTTCGTACTTTACATCTACCCATACTGGATGTCTAACAGAATGTTTTCTTTTGAGCTTTTTGTTTATTATGTAGTTTGAAATACGAGGCACTATCATAAGAACTAGTATGAGTATTACCATCAGTATTATACTGGATAGTACTGTAGGATTAAGAAACATTTTTATTCCTTTAAGTGGTCTTTACAGTGTTCAAACCAAAAATAATTACAATCAGGACACGACACTCTAAACATACCATTTGGTGGGCTTTGTATTATGTCACCATTACTTGCTTGTACTGTTTTATATGCTATTACATACGACATATTAAAACAACGCGAGTCATATACTCTACCATCGTATCCGCACTTAATACAATCTTTAACAGATTCGAATTCATAAATTTCCATAATTCACACTCCAAACATGTCGTTTTTTGAAGGATTTTCCTCTATATCAGATAAACAAAATCCTTGTTTTCTTTTGCGCCGAGTTTCTTCAATACGATCGTTTTCGCATTTCATTTGATCACAATGTAGTTTTAGTATACATTTAACAAATACACATATTAAAATCAATCCCATAATACCACCGATTATGAGACCAGTCATTGCTTTACCTCGCACCAGGATTGATCCTTGCCTATGTGTCTTATCCTTACCTGAATGCGCTAGGTAATACTCGTTATTCTGTAATTATTGTTATCTTTACTTAATTTGTTTTAGTATAGTATAGAATACATTACTACTTGTACTTTATTATATATTCTACTATGTTTACCATAACCATAATCAAATTACGAATAAAGAACCATGTTAAACAAAAAGGCCACAGTACTGTTATAAGTGCTGCATCATAGTCGTCTTCTGCAAAAGTATGCTTGAATTTTTTTGATCTTCTAAACAGTAATATAAAGATGGCTAATCCAATAAAGTATGAACCTAAACAACCTAAAAGCGTATTTTTACCTATCCCCCTAATTTTTTTTCAATACATGTCCTTATTATAGAATATTTTACGATTTTTTCTAGACAAATTTATAGTATAGTGTAAAATACATATAGTAGTTTAACATACTGTAGAATAAGTATTGTAAAATAGATATTGTAAAATAGATATTGTAGAGTGTAGATACTGATGTATTTTATTACTACTCGTAGTCCCTGATCGCAATGGATACAGGAAATCTTGGTATACCTTCGTTTGTTAGTTCTTGGTATCTAGTAGTAGATTGTTTACCAATGTACTTATCCTTATTTCTTAGTAACTCTCTGTAATAATCTTCACCACCTCTAATACCGCATCCAAACAATCTGCTATCTGGATTACGCAATATGAGTCTACCTGCCATGCCTGATCTGTTCCCCGACCCCTCTTCAATGTCGACAATAGTAAATTCTTTGTCAATAAAATACTTATATTTCAACAAGTTCTTACTGCGCTTATTCTCATAGGGTGCGTTCGGTACCCTCAATATAATCCCCTCATATCCTTCCGACACATATTTGGAATGTAGTTTTTCTATCTGTTCTAAGTTGTTAACTTCTTCATTATCTACGAATCTTAGACTTTCTGTGATCCCCACCAGCGATTTTATTTCTTCTTCTATTAATCCAAACCTATCTTCGAATGTAGCTCTTCTGTCATCTATTACGCCATCAAAGATCCATAACTGGCATATATCAGCACTTTCCATTAGATCTTCTTTCGTGGGTTTTGTCTTTCTGACTAAGGACACGATCTTTTCGAACGGCACTTCATGAGAGTATATCTCACCATCAATGACCCATTTAGGATGTTTATCAAAAATAGGTTTAAGTATAGTATAAATATGATCACATGAGACAAACAACTTACCTTTACGAGAAGTGAGTCCTTTTAAGTCACTTATCATTCTAATACCATCCAATTTCCTACTAGCCAACATAGGGTATTTCACTTTATCTTTGTAGTCCATTAGTTTATGCGCAAGTTGTGGTTTGAAAAACAAAAGAGGATCGTCTATGTCGATAATGTTTTCCACATATCCTTCGTCTACTTTCTTTTGGAACTTACTGGCAGCCTCAATCTCTGATTGTTCTTCAGGTGTGGTTGAATTGGATCTACCCACATTCTTTGCTGAACAACAGGTAGGCTTGGATTCTGTTATTATCCCACCTACTTGTCCTGCTTTAGTGAAAAATACATCATCAATTACAATAATTTGCCATTGCTGGATGGCTCCATTTACAGATCGTTTATACAATGTTGGAAATTCTTTCATATGGTCTTCCTTTTGCAATAAATTTTAATACCACTCTTATTATAGAACAGATTGACCTGAAATTTAGCTTAAAAGTGTATTGGGGACTCGATACCATGGTGGTCATAACTTGTCCTCGACGGAATTTTTGTAATAGGGTCCCCCGTAGTATGAGGTAAGATACATTTACCTTTTTTAACTTATTATACCCCCCCACCGTTATATTGATGGGGATAACTATGACATTAAATACATATGAAAGGAGAACTACTATGTCTATTGATCCTATGACCTGCGTACTTGAGGGTATTTTCGGTAAATCGTACTCGGTGTTCGAGGTTGTTTATGTCTTCACCCACAAGGATACGGGAAAAATGAGGGTAGGGAAGAACAAAGGGTGGTGTTGGTCTCCTGCAAGGGAGAAAGTTGCGGAGTTCATGTTGCGACATTACAAAGGTATCAATACAGATGCGCGTTATCTCGAAACAGTCGATGTGATGATCACTCCCATAACAATATTCGTACAACCCAACCCCTCGAACATTAGGGATATGGAAAAGGGAGAACCTTTTGAGTTCAAAATGGGTAAACCTGGTGTTCTATTTGACAAGTGGGGATATTAGGACACAGATGGGTAGGGGACATAAGTTCCCTTCCCTGTTATGTACCTTACTGTATAGTAAGATATATAATAGGGAAACAAACCTTATAACTGAAGGAGGTATAGATATGTGGTGGATTCTTCAGATCATTGGTTGTGCAGTAGTAACCTCAGTACAGATGGTAAACCGTCAGTATGGGTTGGGTTTGACCTCATGGTTGGTGTACTCACTGACTGCATGCACAGTAACCTATCTGTCTTTCGCAAGGTCATACGAGATCGCACCATCATTCACTCTCGCATGGATGTTCGGACAGACTGCACTTAATACTTTTGGTCTTATAGGTGGGTTACTAATATTCAAAGACGCACTTACGGTACAACAATGGATAGGTGTGGTGATGTCCATTGTTGGTGGGTATTTAATGATTAAGTAATGAGAGAGGAGGACACATTCATGGCATCAATTAGTATAGTGAACATTGGTAGTGGTGACACATGTTTGAAGATAAACCTCGACAGTGGTGTTGAGATCAGTGTTGCGTTTGATCGAGGGTCTGACAACATCCGAACTCCAAGTGATATCAGAATATTCAACCCTCACGACATCACCGAGGAGGTGTTTGGTATCAGTAGGGGTGACGAAGTTCCGTGTAACGACTTCGAAACACTCGTAACTGCATTCGAAAAGTGCTGCAAAATCCCCACTACTAAGGATAACGAGGACGGGTCGGGTTCCTTCGTGGGACCCTTGGTAGGAATGGGGTTTTAGAAAAACATGTCAAACCGTAATTGGGGGGTGTAATGAAAGACAAAGATGCGTTGAATATCAAACCTGGAACTACAGTGATTCTCAATGATGATAGGCGTCTTATTGTCGATGACATTAGTGTGGCTGTTTATGAAGACAACAAGACGCGACTTCAGTCCAAAAGAACTCAGTGGATCGCTGCAGGATATGCGGACGAAGAACACCCGTTTGGAGTCCGTGTATGGTTGTGGCCCGCACAAATCAAGGAAGTAATAGGTTAGATTGCAGAGGGGACGGGGGTATGAGAAACCCCCGTTTAATGCACACTACAGGTCCCAAGTCCTGTAGAGCGCAAATAACAAGAAAGGAGAGTGCGACGCATGTATAAAAATAAAGTCAACTTTACAAACAAAAAACCAAACCATGTAAAATGCAACAAATCATGTTTAACAAATGGTGGTATTTGCGGAGATACGAGAGTACTTTATCACATAGTTAGTTCTGTATCGTCAATACCTGTGTGCAAAAGACCGTCGTACCTCTTTAATACTCGTAACAAAATGGTATCATCAAATCTTTCATTAGGAGGTGTATGTAATTATGCTGTTTAATGTGGATTTTCATGGGACAATAGCGGGTGCATTACATGATCGTTGGATACAACTACAGATGTCATTGGGCGCATCATGCGCGGATAATTCATCGATATGGGATAATTATGCGCGGATGGTGTTTCAAACCCGCGATATTATTCCCTTGAACCACCCCCTTCTTAAACTCCTGTCCGATCTTAAGGACGGGGGTCACACAATAAATCTGTGGACCAACGCGAACTATACCGTCGCAAGGGATGTCAAACATATCCTAAACGGGTATAATCGCATCTTCGATAAGTTCATCTTCTGCGCGGGAAGAAAAGCACATACCGTAGTAGAGGGTGTTGTTATAGATAACGAGGTACCGAACCTCAGATGTGGTAGTATCGGTAGTATCTTGGTTCCTACATTCAAATAAAGAAAGGATGGTGTTGTATGTTCGATGTGGGTATTTACAAGTGGGATGGGGAGTTCATCGGTAGGGAGGTAATGTCCTTTACCGAATTGGAGGGGGTAATCAACTCCCCTCCTTATGCGTTCATTTACGAGGTGGAGGGGATTCATGTTCCCGATGTGGTGTGTCTCCCCCGCGAGTTCACACCGTACGCACGGGACAATGGTGATGGGACGGGTTCCTTCGTGGGACCCTTGGTAGGAATGGGTTTCTAATCTAAGAAAGGAGTTACAATATGTATTGCGGATGTTGCGGTGCACAGTGCGTAATCCCTACGGGATACGAAAGTGATGATACAGGTGTGATACATAACATAGAGAGAACCATGTACAAAGTCATTCGTTGCGTGGAATGCGCAAACGAGATAGGTTTTGATGTAAAAGTCTTTTTCATTTGTGTGCGGGATGTACCTCCTCCTGTCAAGAAATTACGCGTGACTGACAAACAGATCATGGAGATGATCTTCAAGTGCAATGGTAATAAGTCCCTTGCATCAAGACATCTTGGAATAACCTACAGAACCGTATGTAGAAGAATCAAGATCATGGTGGAAAACGAACTTAAGTCACATGGAATTGATCTGCAGGAGATTAAAGAAGATAACGAAGAAAGGAGATGTGTTATGGCATTACCAGGTGAGACGGTAGGGGAGAAGAGTTGTATTTGTATGGATTGCGGCGCAGAATTGCACATTAAAGTGTGCAGATCAGAGGCAGGGTACTACATCGGTTTTTGGTGCAATACCTGTGGCCCTTATTCTCGGGAGAGTGGGTACTATTCCACTGCAGAGAAGGCACAAATTGCCCTCGACAACGATGAATACTACAGATAGAAAGGAGGTGATACTATGGTACAGAGGGGACTTGGGTGGGCTAAATTTCAGATTTCCACCCCAAAGATGAGGGAGGTTTTTCGTGACCCTACGTCCATGATCGTGAAGGATCAGGCGATCCTTCTCACCACCTATGCGAAGGGGTACTACAAGGGCGGGGGATGGTGGTTGGTCAGTGGTTACGCATGTGACCACTCTGACACTGACAAGGTGTTGGACGCACTGCATATCTAAATCGCAGAGGGGACCTTCGGGTCCCTAATGCGGATTACAGGTTCCCAATCCCTGTAGATTAATAACCTATAAGAAAGGGGCTTAGTACTTCAATGAATATTACACGTCTAAGTCAAAATGCAATAACAGCGCTCATACCTTTTGAGACGGGGAATCAAGTAGTAGATTATCTTGAACGAAAAAAGATCAAATTCATTCTGGAACAGAAGTACCAAGTTATTATCACACCCGATTTACCAGTTGCTAACGTTGTTGAGATGTTGTTATCTGAGCACTACAATCTCGACGCCGTTAAAATTATGATGGGTGTGTTTAGAGGTGTGTTACCCATAGAGCATGTGGTGTCTTTACTTAATTTGTATAAACATCAACGATAATGCAGATGGAGCGATGATTGGAGAGCACCGCTGAATGCACATGTCAGGTCCAAAGTCCTGACAAAACCAGTGTGTTGAAAGGAGGTGAACAATATGAAACAAGCGCAGTTGCCTTGGTTCGAAGTGAATTACAAGACCAGGCAGGATTTTGATGGGGCTAGAAGTTGGTTTCTCTCATTTCTGGCACTTATGGAGAAAAACAATCCAACAAAGAGTGACCACATCAGAGAACATGTCAAGTTTAATTCGCATGACTTGTCATGTTTCTTTGACGGCAACTGTGGTCAGGGTGCGGTCGCAGTATCGTCCAGAGAAGTTGCAAATCTGCGTACGAAATTGACGACTGGTGGTTAACAATCCTTATCAGTAGGGGTGGGCAGTGAATTGTCCGCCCCTACAGTTTGTACGAAAGGAGGTGATATTTTAATGAATTTCAACAGATCGATTAGAAATACAGTGTTCTTTTTGCTTGGTCTGGCAATCGCGCTGTGCCTGATTCCTTTACTGTAGAGTTCTTACTACGGACACAGGAGGCACAACATGGCAAGAAAAAACAAACCACCTAGCATAACTACTATGCAGATGCTCATCTTCGGGGAAATGATGCACATCAAAATGCTCGTATCCTCATTGGCCGATCTAGTGGCCGCCATTGATGACAGGCCAGATCTAGAGCGAATATACAAGCGCGTGCATGCTATTCGCAAAGGATTTATGAAGATGTGCATGGAACAAACCACAAACCGACCTAATTGAACATGTGGGACTTAACATCCCACATATGTCACAAAGGGGGTGATTTATATTAGAACAATACTCACAGTACTGGTATTGTCAGTAATAATGTATTGGATATATTACTTCGTTTCCTACTTCTGGCGTCAGTACCAACCACTCATTGACGCCATAGCGAAGTGATTGGACTTGTAAATTCCAACTTTCTGTATAATTGATGTGTAGTTTTAGGCGCGTAATGAATTAATTTTAAACCTAAACTTATTGTATTGTGAGCTTTTGAGGCAGAATGTAATGGAGCCACTGCCTTAGGTAGATGTTAATACATAAAGGAACCTTAATATGACAAAAGGAAGGTTGTGTTGGGTACAGGGTGTTTACTCGTTTACCCGGCAACTTACAGACCCATCTTCACAGACAGGTAGCAGTGAACTTACTTTCGATGCATTCGAGCCCCCAAGTGCACCACAGGATTTAAGCTGAACCAGGAGAAGTAGGCTTTTACCGAATTTCGACTTGCAGGCCCGTGAGTTACTACATAGAAAAATGCATTACTAAAATTAAAGCCTGTTTTTGTAAACCTATCTACATAACCTTACACAAAGAAAGGATGTACATTATGCCAGCTTTTTGCCAGATTTCCAAAGACGATGTGGTAGCCTGTGTGCGTCATATGAATGAGCATCACATGGCACAGGATGTTTATCAGGTCGGTAATGGTCTCTATCACCGCGCCGACAAAGACAATTCGAAAGCATTTGACACTGCTAAGAAGCGGGAATTCTCCCACCTCATCGATATGGACACCGAGACCCTCCACACCATGTCCTGCAAAAAGGTGGGCGAGAGAACCGTGAAGGCGAGCGTCGTGCCAAAGCACGAAAAAGACACAGGACTGAAGCTCTGCGCATGTGTTAAACGCGCAATGAAGAAGTAAACTTCTTACAAGGAGGGTGCGAAGCCCTCCAAACAAGAAAGGATGTGAGTTATGTCAGTGGTAATAACGATGGATGAAGCGATCCGCCGCGCTGAATTTCGTAAGATCAGGGAAATGGCAGCAGAAATCAGGAAAAATGGTGATGCTGGTGCCAGTAGCTTGATCGAAAGAGCGACAATGTCGGGGAAGGAGGAAGATTTTGAGTTGTTGGAGGACGCGCTTGATGTCCTCTACTCCAACGGTGGATTGGTGTACTATCCGTCGTAGTCCCAAATACATTTAGAGAGTTGGGATCTCTGGTTCGAGGTGACGAGAGATCCCTCTCTCGCTTGTGTCTGATCATTGATTAGGCACAATCGAGGGATTCCCTTGGTAAAAACAACGAATAGGAGGTAATGTACAATGGTAGTCGAAGTCATCATCAAGAGGAATGGCGTGGTTGCTGAGAGAAAGATCATCGATCCTTGTAAAGTTAAACCCATAACCATTAGCAATAAGATTAGGAATTTCTTGGAGAAAATCGAACTGGGAGAAATCCACCAGTCCTGCATCGGAGCCAAAACTGAGGAGGCGGTAATCTGGGGCAGACTCGACCGGCGTTGCTACAGACTCGCTGGAAAATTTCCCTGCCGCAAGTCGTGGAAGCGCAGCAACAAAGCAGCCGCCCGTCAGTGGGCATGGCACGAAGGGAGGTGAAAATAATGCCTAACATGAGACAATATGCACAAACCGTAAGAGATGGTGTTTGGTCCGCTCCATACACCAAGGTGGGAGCCCGTCCGGTGGATTGGCAAGTGGTACGAAATCTTAACCATCTCAAGAAGGATTCCGAACGCGGATATGTTATGGGTGTTCAACATATCAGAAACTTCGTGAGTAAGCACATGGAAGGGTGGACCATGAAGATGTCGTCGGTAAAGGTGGATGGAGGGATTCGTTATTATCTCGTTTGCAGAAAGGGATAATCATGCAGGACATTTCCAAAACCTACCACTCAACAAGTACACCTGCGCATATGTTTGTTGACGCACAGGATATTATCAATTACATACTTGGTGGTAGGGCAGTGATTACCATCAAAAGCCTCAAAACAGGAAATCACCATACCTTCAGGGTGCGTAAGAAAACCTATGTAGACAAACTTGGCAACAATCCAAAGGTCTATTTCTATGTGTGGGCTAGGGGCGATAGCTGGTATACCTACATAGGTGCTATCCACAAAAACAAGTTTATGCACACAAAGAAAAGTTCAACAGCCCCAAACATGTCCATAAAATTTACCGCATTCAACACCGTATGGTATCTCATCAATAAGTCAGTAATGCACACCATGATAGAGGTGTGGCATCACGGTACCTGCGGTATTTGTGGTAGATATCTCACGCATCCAGAATCAATTAAGCGTGGTATTGGGCCGATCTGTGCACAGTACGGACATTAATGTACTTCATATTCGTCCAGCCTCATGACGATATAAACTGAGGAAGTAATACGAGGGGAAGTACCTCGATGCGCGCCGACTTCGCGCATTCAGTTAAGTTGGGAGGTTTATTATGGCAGAAATCACGAAAGACAAACCCCTTAGCAGTTATATCATGATGCATGGGTATCTTGCCCACGACAACAAACTGTTTGACCGTGCTTGCCCTCAGTGTGGCAAGGGAGGATTTTACTCCGCAGTAACTGATGTGTGCACGAAGTGCGGTTCCAGGCTCGAGTGCATCGTCACCGAAGACGGTACCCCCATGATCATTTCCGAGGGCACCTTCTTTCCGATACAGGGTGATGCTACCAGGAAACTGTGGGAGAAGACAATCGAGCGGAGGAGGGCATCAAAGCCCACATTCAGGTTCAACATTGTGGAATTCATGGACATGAAAACCAAGCGACTGCAACCGCCAAAAGACCATTACAAGATGGTCAAGGGTGCGCTCATCAAGCTGGTTACTCAGAATCATCTGTGGATTCCCAAGACATTTCCTCGCAGAGATCCCAACGCTATGTCAGGTGTGGAGGAGATGTTTCAGATCTTCCCCAAATACAGGGACACCATCGAAGTCATCAGCGGGCCAAAGGCTGCGGCATCGGTAGTCGCACCTTCCAGAGATCCCAAAGCCCTTGCGCAGTTGATCGCCAATGGTGAACTCAACTCTGCACAGTTGGCCGAGTTGTGGGCACAGGCCAAGGCGAAAGAGGAGGCGTCGGCCACACCTACAGTTACAAAGACTGCGGTTCCTCAGGTAGTGGCTCAACCCGTTGAAGTGATTGATCAGGAGCCTGACAATCAGTCGTATGAGCTTTCCGAAGAGGACCTTGCGTCCATCGCGGCGAGTATGGACGGATTTATTGAATAACATCATTCAGGGGGCTTGCCTACGGGTAGGCCCCCAACCTTGAAGGGGGTGTTTTATTATGAGTAATTGCATTAATAAGTTGCGTTTTGACATAAATACAGTAGTAGCACTCGCTCCCGAGTACCGTAAGTACTGCATGGAGGTGGAGGAAGCCCGTCAGTTGTTGCGCGAAGGTCTTCGTTATGCACCGATAAGGAAGCATGTGGAAGCTGAAAGCTCCGACGAACAGGAAGTGCTGGACTTCATCAACGATAAGGGCGATAACAGCCTTGGTGAGACAGCCACCAACGCACAGATGCCTGATAGGGGCAACAATTACATTGAGGATGTGTTTGAAACCGACAGAATAGTCAATGGGATACATGAACTCGGCAACGACAGCGACAATGATCCAGACGCCCCTGCTCCTGTGATTGAAGAAAAGAAACTGATGCTGCTGCCTGAGTATCTGTTGCAGAAGGGACATGGTGATCTCAGTATACCAGCTCTGCCGCCACCGAAGAATGTACTGGCAGTGGATTCAGTGTTGTGGGTTGGACCAACCTGCTGTTACACCGTGCTGCCGTACAAAGGAACCAAATCTGATGTGGTTTCAAACAGCTGTTGTCTGGTACGAGATATGTTGTCGGTAGGTTACCGCAATGGCGCCATCAGGCTGTGCAAGGATGCATATTGGATGAACAGAAGGAAGAACATTGTGTCCGCTATGCCAGCCGAGCGCCGACGGCTTGTCTACAATGTGGAACTCAAAGCGCTGTTCAAAGTCAGCAGTACGAAGAAAACTATCACACCTAAAGACAAGAAGCGCAGATGGCAGCCATACACACGGTACAAAAACAGCGTACTGAATTGTGTGTACGATCACGCAAATATACCAATATCATCTCCTGAGCCGCTGGTCAGAGTTTTCAGGAGAATGGTGATCGAGGCAGTGCGAAAGGATTTGCCAGGCGCTGTGGATCTTATGAATACCGTTCAAACAGAAGTGCGCAGTATGGGACGGCATCGTATCACACTGTCCGAAGATTTCACCACATCCCTCAGTATGAACTCCAGTCTGGCCTTCTTCGCATTTCAGCACAAATATGGTGTGGCTATGCCGTGGATGACTATGCGGGTATGGACCAACATAGCCAATATACTGCAGGACGATGGGCGCGATAAATCGCGGGAGGGAAAAGTTGTCAGCCACAAAAGCAGATTGGCCAAGTTTCGAAAACTGTTCAGGAAATACCCAAACTACAAGGGATTTCTCCAAGCTGCATTTCAAGGAGATTTCAAAAACATCTGTATGGAATTGGTGCCGGTCACTGGCAACACCAATGTAGTACAGACTCTACTGGAAGGTATCAACAGTGACAAACTTCCGAAAGCGTTTCATCACTTGGTGGTTGGGATAATCAGATCCAACTATTCTGACGAAGACAAACAAACATTCCTTACGGTGGCGTCGAACATGGCAAGTGATCTTCTCCATCGTACTCACGACATGTTCGGGAAGAAGTTCGACAATCTGGCGGACATGGGCGACTCGTGGGTTAAGACTGTGTCCAGGATATTGAAGACCACAGACAGTCCTGCTGCGGCTTCGCTCGACTGGATCAGCTGGCGGGATTTGCACCGCATGGCACGGGATTTGAAGTACAGAGTTCGACCCAACAAGTTTGACAGTGTGGAGGACATGAAAGCACTTCACAACAAACTGGCTGAATACCAGAACCGCAATCTGCGTGTGAGAATGTCGATGGGTGAGATGGGAATAAAGGAATTCACCCCGTTTGATCACCCGACTGACGAATTCGACGGGTTTAGATTTGAATTTCTGGACACGCCTCTCAAACTGCTCGACGAAGGTACCAATATGCACCATTGTGTTGGTGGTTACGCCGACAGTTGTGCATGTGGCGCGTCGCTGATATTCTCCATGCGCAAAGGTGACCGAGCATATGTCACCATCGAACTGAGTGGGGAATCTCTGAAGATCAAGCAGCAGTACAGTCTGCATGATGCAGTAATCCGAGGCACCAAGGCAAACGAGATCATCCAGAAATGGCACAAGGCGGTGCTGGAAAAGCACAAGGATGACAAGGTGTCGTACTACAATCTCGGTCAGGTGGACTGGATCACGAAGCAGATTGACAAATACAACAAGGAACTGGAGTATGAGCGCGATGCGGATTTGGTGCGCATCACCACCATGGCCAGGGACGATCTGGTGAAGAAACTCGAAGCCATAGCCGTTAAAGAGGATGAGGAAATCATCGAACTCACCGAGGACATGTTGGTGAGGGAGGAGGTGGCAGCGTATGCGTAAGAATGGAAACAAAGCATTCCGTTCCCGGACCCGACGCGGGCAGCATGCGCGTAAACGATCAACCCGAGGGGGCAGACTCCTCTCTAAACTTTTGAAACAGGAGGTCAAATATGTCGTACAATCGTGATATGTGTCCTTTCTTCCCCGAAGATCAAGCTGGTTATACCTGTGACAAGGGGTGTGATCTTCGTGAACCAAGGGATTGCACGGTCAAGGGTATGAAAGACTGCCCGGCAATTGAGTGGACCTGTGCCAAGTGCGAACTTAACGAACAGTCAGGTTGCCCGGTGGCGTACGATCTGTACAATATCGACGGCGACTGTCTGCTGGACAAATAGGAGGGAAAATCATGCAGAATATTCTCACGACATTGGAGACAGTTATTTCCTACATGATGGGCGGTCGGTCTGTATTCACGATTGTCAGTCAAAAAAGTGGGAAACATTACAGTTTCAGAGTTACACAGAACAAACGCAACTTTAGACGGTTCTTCGTGTCGGCGCGGATCAACTGCCCATCACCAAATCGATTCGCGTTCAAATACATCGGTAGGATTATTTACGATCATAAGGACAATCGCTTCGAAAGTACACCTGGGAGTGTTGTCGACGAAAGTGATCTGTCTTTTAGATCGTTTAAGTGGTATTGGGAGTTCCTCAACAATCACAAAAGACTTCCTGCTAATACCACACTTTACCATCATGGCAGCTGCTCTGCATGTGGTAGAAGATTAACTGACCCATTGTCCATCGAGCGGGGCATGGGGGCTACCTGTTGGAAAAATAGGAGGATGTAATCATGGCTACTGGATTTAAATCCACTGTCAGTCGTATGGAGAAAGAGAGTGAGTTGCACAGCTCTCTCGAAAGTGCAAAACAGCGCCTTTATGAGGCACACACACAGGCTACCAAGTTGCGTAAGCAGAAAAAGGCGGATCGCGTATGGAAAGTGATTACCTTGATTGGTGTACTGCAACGCGATGAGGTCGACAAATTTGACCGTATGGTCACTGAGGAGGTGTAAACTATGGGAATGGATGCCAACATCATTTGTATTGGCCCTTTCTCCCACGACATCATCGACTGTCTGAACTATGACGCCGAGGATTACGAGGGGACAGAAGAAGGTAAACTTATCAGCGTAACCCTTTGCCATTGCAATACAACCGATCAGAGCAACGAACTAGCGAGATGCTTCAAGGAGCTAGATTCTCACGATTTCAACACTCATCACATCACTGAAGACAGGGTGCAATGGATTTCACTCAGTATGATGGAGTTCGAGAATCCGTCGCAATGGGAGCGACTGGAGAAACTTCTCCAGCATGGTTTCACCTGTATCTATCAGCCCAACTATTAAGGAGGTGATGCCTATGAATACATACAGGAAACACCCGGGCATGAAGTCCACAGCCAACAGCCGTGAAAAGGACAGCGGTAAGAAGTTGCCCCGTCCCGGGCATGAAGTCTACAGGGATGAAAAGAAACCCGGTAAGAAACACGACACATTTTGTTTGACATGCGGTCTAAAGAACTGCCGCAAGTTGTCCTACTGCAGACGCGCGAAGCTCGAGAAGTGAATGCGGTCCCTTCCCGGGCATGAAGTCTACAGCCGTTTGTCTCTTTACCGATTTTTGAGGGGGTTGGAGTAGAACCCTGTCGTGGTAGGTACGCAAAACCTTTTGACTCGGAGGTAGTTATGTCTATTTGTATTAAGTGCGGTCGGGTAATTAAGTCCGGTGAGTGCGCCTGCGCAACCGTTGAAACGCCATTCGTCGCCATCGAACGCACAGTCCTGAGGGACACGATGACGAAGATGACCCGCAGTGTCAGTCGCGCCATGGCCGTGCCCGCTTTGGGTACTCAGAGATAAACATCAACCGCGCCCATGCCAACACGGGTGGGCGCTAATTACGGAGGTGACGCTATGAAGTTGGAAGTCTACAAAGACCCTGGAAAGATCGCTCTTGACCTGATCGTAACCGCATTCACGAATACACCTGCAGAGGTGATAATCGTGGATGCCAACCTGCCGATCGACGGACATCTGGGTGCATGGGTGCCATCGACCAAGTCGATGCTCATCGATCTGGGTGCCTGCATCGGAAACACGGGATGGATGGAGAAAGAGGGTTTGCTCACGATACCTAATGCGTGGTATAACCTTCTCTATACTATCTATCACGAGGCTGCCCATGCGCGAAACACTCCGGATCTCATCATCGATCTGGATCTGAAACGGGATGTGCTGGAGGAGATGGCACACGCAGAAGCCATCGATAACATGTTCGAATGGTTGTCGGTTAATCCCATTCCCAACCTGAACGACATGGGTTGGATGGGCATTCGCCTGCGTGCCATGATGAACATGCTCTACGCACGGAACCAGGAGATCGGAAACGAAATCGATGCCATGAATACACCTGCGGTCGCTCGTGCAGATGTATTTGTGAAGTCCCATGCGTTTTCGATGCCAGATGTGGAGTGTCTCTTTAACCGCATTGATGACGGATCGATGGGGATGGTGATTGGAGGGGTGAGATACCTCCGCGCCGAGGAGACTTTCTACGCTGACGACTGTTTGGAGTCCTAATCTTTAACCAGAGGAGGTGATTACATGCAGTACTATACGACCGCTCAGAAGATG
>Ga0172382_10007338_pt1 | contig 15680 bp, 16 predicted proteins | sample Leawel138RmetaG_FD_122245 | JGI IMG/M metagenome (GOLD analysis project Ga0172382, IMG submission 122245) | Leachate microbial communities from a municipal landfill in Southern Ontario, Canada - Leachate well 138R metaG | ecosystem: Engineered > Solid waste > Landfill > Unclassified | place...
AACGGAAAATTTCTTTAGGGATATAATGTCATCTATTAAGGACAATTTGACCATGATAGATAGGCAGTTAATGTTGGTTTACAATCACTTAAATGGAATGGATGCAAGTAACTCCCTAAACAAGAAGAACCAATTGCAGTCCCTCTTGTCCAAGATTATTCACGATATATACATAGTAAAGATAAGACAGGAACTAGGCTTTATAATTGATTTCAAAAAGACAACTGACCTCATAGTAAACTATATCTTCATGAAGGGTGGACCGGAGGAAACTGAAAATTATAGTGCTAATTTCCTGAGGATTTTGAATAGGTTAAATGAGATTGGAGAGAATGAAATATCCTTCAACAACTATATTAACTTTGAAAGAGAAATATTTTTTAATGATTGTTTTACTCGAAACATTGGTAATAGCATATTGGATGTAATAAACAAGGATTTTCGTTGGAACTTGTTTTTTAGGATAATTTTTGAAATAGAAGAGGGTAACAAGGCAGAAGACTTTGAAGGTTTTATGATCTTTATTAGATATAGGTTTTACGAAAATCTTGCAATAATTTTGAAAGGCAAGGAGATGACTAAGGAGGAAAAAGAAGAGGTCCTAAATGAAATAATGGATCAAATTGCCCTGTCTTTCATACAGGATGTTGACGTGGACTTTCTGTGTGACTGTAGTATTAGGCCTTTAAACAGGAAAATAGACAATCAATTTAGGGATATATGCAACTATGAAGAATGGAAAGAAAAGAAAGAGGAGATATTAAAGTTAATAATGAATCATGAATATTAAAAGATAGAGGTATGGATTATGAAAATATTAAACAGAATAAGGTCCACATTCGAAAGTTTGAGAATGAGTATCAGAAGATTTCCAATTACGGTCATAATATCTACAGTTTTGGCCCTGAGCCTGATATACTTAAATGAGACAGATATAACAGGACCTGCCCTTGAGAATATGGTCAGGTTAAACATGGTTCTGGGAATGGGAATAGTTCTATCCCTATGCTTTGGACTGTCTATTGAAAAGTTTTTTAGTAAAAATAGGATAACTTCAATAGTCATCTACTTGGGTGGGGGACTTATGTTGGCCCTCTACCATAGGTTTTTTTTACAGGAGGTCAATAGCCTGACTGCGTCGAGGTACTCAGGCTTTTTAATATTTCTGCTTTTAGCCTTTTTATATATTCCCAGACTCAGGGAAAATGAAGACTATGAATATTATATATTGGATATTTACCATGGGTTTGCTATTACCGTAAGCTATGCCCTAGTCTTATATATTGGTCTATCGGCCATATTCCTTACCATAGATCAGCTTTTTGATGCCAATATACCGGGAAAGCTATACTATTATATATTCCTAACCATATCCTTGGTCTTTTCAGTGCCCCTTTTCCTTGCAAATCTTCCCCCCATGGGGGCCAAATATAGGAATTTTGAATACAATAAGGCCTTGAGGGTACTGTTGACCTTTATAGTCATTCCTCTAATAAGTATCTATTCCATAATCCTTTATGTATATTTTGCAAAGATTTTAGTAAGCAGGGAATGGCCCAAGGGTCTAGTTTCTCATCTGGTTATTTGGTATTCTACTCTTTCAGTAGGCGTGATATTTTTGTTAAACCCTATTATTGATACAAACAGGGTGGCAAAGTCCTTCAAGGTGATTTTTCCAAAGGCCATACTGCCAATACTTCTGATGATGTTTATTTCTATTTTTCAGAGGGTAAGCCAGTATGGGGTAACGGAGAACAGGTACTATATCATAGCTCTAGGTCTTTGGGTTTTGACTATTATGCTATACTTCATCATCCAAAAAAATCTGAAAAATACCTTTATAACTATTAGTCTATCTCTTGTGGTCCTCATCTCGGTACTGGGGCCTGTCAGTAGCTTTTCCATATCTAAATACAGTCAGAACAAGAGATTAGAAAATATATTATCTAGGAACAATATGATAGTAGGTGGAAGCATAGTTCCAAATGCGGATATTTCACAAGGGGATCAGAGGGAAGTTAGCAATATATTGACTTATTTCAATCAGAATCACAAGCTAAGCGATATAAGACTCCTGCCTGAAACATTCGATTTTGATAATATGGAAGGCCTAATGGGATTTAACTACAATCCCTATAGCCTGGACATTAACCAAAGGGGTAGTTATTTTTATTATGGCACCAGTCTGGATTCGCCCATTGATGTAAGGAACTTTGATTATTATCTAAGTATGAATTCATGGGATGAAAAGCCTAGGGAATTAGAGGACTTTTCTGTAGAGTATAAGGGAATAAGCAAGAGCTTAGTCGTCAGGAAGGCCGGCGAGATAGTATTAGAGCAGGACATGGAGACCCTGGTAAAAGAAATATCTAAAATAGAAGGTGCAGATTTTAATATAAAGAAAAATTTTTTATCTGTGGAAGACATGACCTTTGAGACTTCCTATATGGGAGCAAGTGGGGGTGTGGAGTTTAAGATTATATTTTTAAGTGCCAATGGAAGGCTGGATGAAGAAAACGATATTATACTTGAAGGGGCGGATTTTATTCTATTAATAGGGGAAGATAGGACTTAGACAAAGGTATCAAGGAAACAGGAAGGTGGGCAAATAAAAGATATAGGAGGTTAGAGATGAAAGAAATATATTTGGCAGGTGGTTGTTTCTGGGGTGTAGAAGAATATATGTCGAGGATAGATGGGGTTGTAGACACAGATGTGGGATATGCCAATGGTTCTAAGGAAAACCCATCCTATGAGGAAGTATGTACTGGGACTACAGGGCATACTGAGACAACCTATGTAAAATACGATGAAAATAAAATATCTTTGGAAGAATTGCTAAATAAATTTTGGAATATAATAGATCCGACTATGCTCAATAGGCAGGGGCCCGATATAGGAAATCAGTACAGGACAGGAATTTATTACATAGATGATACTGATCTTTCCACTATAAATAGAACTTTAGAAGGAGAAAAACAAAAATATAGGAGGCCAATAGTGACAGAGGTAATGCCCCTCAATTCCTTCTATCAGGCAGAGGAATACCACCAAGATTACCTAAAGAAAAACCCTGGAGGTTATTGCCATATAGATTTAAGCAAGTAATAGGATTTTAAAAACTTCCTGATCAAAGGTGCCTATGGCACTTTTCTTCTTGTATAATTTTAGCGAATTTGATATTATAGAATCATAATATTTCGAGGGGGGAAATAATATGTTCAAACTAGCTGGAATTCAAGATATGAATCAAAAAGAAAGACTAAGATATATGCTTTTATTGACAAAGTCACAGCTTAGTTCAGAAAATGACGATTTAGCCAATATATCCAATGTAACTGGAATAATAATGGCCTGTATAGATGAATTGAACTGGGCTGGCTTTTATTTTTTGAGAGATAATGAATTGGTCCTAGGGCCCTTTCAGGGCCTGCCTGCTTGCAATAGGATTGAAATAGGCAAGGGGGTCTGTGGCACAGCAGTTAAGACAAGAGAAGTCCAACTAGTGGATGATGTCCATGAATTCCCCGGGCATATTGCCTGCGATGATGCATCCAATGCTGAATTAGTTATTCCAATTATCAAGGATGAGAAGCTATATGGTGTTTTGGACCTAGATAGCCCTATGAAAAATAGGTTTACTGACTTGGAAGAAGAATATTTCATTAAGCTTGTTGATATACTAAACGAAAATATTAATTGGAAGAATATTTAATACATAATTAGAAGAAAGGGAGGATATGAAAGATGAGAGTTTTAGAAGGGATTATGCCGGAGAGAGTAATGTATTATTTCGAGGAGATAACGAGGATACCAAGGTGCTCCCACAAGGAGAAGGAGATTAGCGACTATCTAGTTAGAACTGGGAAAGATTTAGGTTTACAGGTTATCCAAGATGAGGCCCTAAATGTAATAGTGAAGAAAGAGGGATTTGAGGGCTATGAAAACAGTCCTGTGCTCGTATTGCAGGGCCATATGGATATGGTGTGTGAGAAAACTGAAGACTCCAGCCATGACTTCTCTAAGGATCCTATCAAAATTGAGATTGAAGATGATTATATAATTGCTAAAGAAACGACACTGGGTGCTGACAATGGCATTGCCCTAGCCATGATTTTAGCAATATTGGAATCTAAAGATATAGCCCATCCGCCAATAGAAGCCCTTTTCACCTCCGATGAAGAGTCTGGTATGTCTGGTGCCTTGGCCCTAGACCCTAAGAACATAGACGGCAGGATCTTGATTAATCTAGATTCGGAAGAAGAAGGAACTGCACTTGTAAGCTGTGCAGGCGGCGAAAGAAATATTGTATCTATAGGACTCGAATGGGAAGACCTTGCAGGGGACAGAGAATTTTTTGAATTGTCACTATCTGGGCTTCAGGGTGGCCATTCGGGAATGGAGATCAACAATGGCAGGGGGAATTCGAATAAGTTAATGGGCAGGATTTTGGACTACCTATCCAAGAAATTAGACCTTAGTCTCAGCTATATTGAGGGGGGCTCCAAGTCCAATGCCATACCAAGATTTACAAGGGTGACCATAGCCATAGGCAAGGAGGATATAGATGAACTAAATGCTTCCTTGTCCAGTATAGAAAGAGATTTACAGAATGAACTAGTGCACACAGATGGAGATATCAAGATAAATTTAAATCCAGTGGATAATACTGATAAGAGGGTATTTACCAAGGAGACAATGGAAAAGATAATTTCAGCTTTAGTATTGATACCAAACGGCGTTCAAAGCATGAGTGGGGCAATAGAGGGCCTTGTTGAGAGTTCGACAAATCTAGGGGTTGTAAAGACTGAGCAAGACAGGGTGACCTTGGAATCGTCTATCAGGTCATCTGTAGGCACATTAAAGGCCCATATTTCAAACCAGATACAATTGCTATGCCAATGTATTGGAGCCAGCAGTGAGAGCCTGTCTGCATATCCTGCCTGGCAGTACAAGGATGAATCTTATATAAGGGATATGTTAAAGGAGACATATAGGGAAATATATAATGAGGAGATAAACATATCGGCAATTCATGCAGGATTAGAGTGTGGGCTCTTTGATGAAAAGTTTGACGATATGGATATGATATCCTTTGGGCCAAATATGTACGGTGTCCATGCTCCTGGCGAAAAACTCAGTATTTCCTCTACAGGAAGAATTTATGAATTTTTATTGAAGCTACTGGAAAAGATTAGATAAAGGGAAAATTATATATGTACTTCTTTGTCAAAATAGGATATTATATATTGTAACAAATAAATTTTAAAGGAGAATTAAAATGGATAAGAAAAAGGAAGAAGAATTTGACCATCATCACCATCACGATCACGACCACGACCATGACCACGAATTCGATTTCGAAGATTTAAATGAAGATATAATAATTTTGACCCTAGATGATGATACAGAATTAGAATGTTTAATACTAGGTGTTTTTGAGGTAGAAGATGAAGAATACATTGCTCTACAACCTATTGATGACGAAGATGTATTATTATATAGATACAATGAAATAAATGACGAAGATTTTGAATTGACTCCAATTGAAAATCAGGAAGAATTTGATATTGTATCTGAAGCCTTTGACGCCCTATTTTTAGAGGATGAAGATTTTCTAGAATATGAGGATGACGAACTAGAGGATTAAATATGATTTAAAGGCACTTTGCGATTTTGCGAGGTGCTTTTTATGTAACTTTTGGGGGGATATGCTTGTACAAATTAATCGCAATTGATTTGGATGGTACCTTATTAGATGATAAAAAGGATATTCCAAGGGATAATCTTGAAACCATAAATTTGCTAATTGAAAAGGGATATGAAATTGTGGTAGCTACGGGGAGGAGATATTGGTCGGCTAAGGAACTGACAAAAAAAATCAATGGCCATATAACTATAATTGCAAATAATGGCAACATAGTTAGAAACTCCTTAAACGATGAATTATTGATTTCCAAATATATGGATACTGAAGATTATAAAATAATCATTGAAGAAGGTATGAGAAGAAATTTACATCCTGTTATACACATCGATGCCTATAATGAGGGTATAGATTTGATAATAGAGAGAGGTAGAGAGTACGGCGAGTATGTAATGAGAGAGGGAAGATTTAAGGAAGTAAAGTCATTTTTAGAAATTGGAAACGAAAAAATTCTTACTATAGTTTACGGGGATTCTAAAAAAGCCCTCTATCCCTTTTACGAATTCATAAGTAAAAATTATTCAGATAATTTTAACATTCACATAATGGAGAACCTTGATTTAGTTGAGTCTATGATAGAAATAATGAATCCAGATGGTAACAAGTGGAAGACAATTCTAGAATATGCATCTGGAATGGATATCAGCCCTGAGGAAATAATCACCATAGGTGACAACAACAACGATATTAGCATGATAAAGAACTCTGGGCTTGGGATTGCCATGAAGAATGGAAGCGATATGGTAAAATCCGTAGCTAAGATAATAACAAAAAAAGACAATAACGAATCTGGTGTTGCTTTTGAATTAAAAAGGGTATTAAGTATATAGGGGAAAGGAGGAAGAGTTTGAGTCAAATAACAGTATATAATACCTATTCGAAATATTTAATGGAGAAGTATGGGGAGAAAGTTTACAAGTTACCGATTAGTTTGCCTGTGACATGTCCCAATAGGGATGGGAATTTAGGTTTTGGTGGATGCATCTTTTGTGGAGAAGAAGGGGGAACCTTTGAAAACCTTCCTTCATCTATGACAGTAAGAAATCAAATTGAAAAGAACAGGAAATATATAGGAGAAAAATATAAGGCAAAGAAGTTTATTGCCTACTATCAAAACTTTACCAATACCTATATGCCCTTTGAGGATTTTAAATCTTTCATTGAGGAAAGTTTAATAGATGATATAGTTTCTATATCTATATCTACAAGGCCAGATTGTGTCAATGAAAGATATTTGGAGTATCTTTCTAAGATTCAAAATATCTATAATATCGATATTACCCTAGAACTAGGTCTACAGACTGTAAATTATCATTCACTTCTAAAAATCAATAGGGGCCATAGTCTGGGCGAATATATAGATGCCAGCATGAAGGTAAAGAAATATGGCCTTCGAAACTGTACACATCTAATACTAAACCTTCCATGGGATGACAGGATTGACGTCATAGAGAATGCAAAAGTTGTCTCAGCCTTAGGTGTCGATGAGGTGAAGCTCCATGCCTTGTATGTAGTTGATGGAACAGCCCTGGGTGTAATGTATAAGAAAGGGGAAATAGAGCTATTATCTAGAAATGAGTATATGGAGAGGGTAATCTTATTTTTACAATACCTAGATCCCAGTATCGTAGTACAAAGAATAATTGGGAGGGCCCCGGAAGAAAACCTATTGTTTGTAAATTGGAATGAGTCCTGGTGGAAAATCAGAGATGAAATTGTGGACCTAATGGAGGAGAGAGGTACCTTTCAGGGAATGGAATACAATTATTTACACGGAAAAGGCCTAAAGAAATTTGGATAAGGCTCTTAGGGCTATAAAGCTTTTTAGCTTTTGGCCGATAAAATATTAAATAATTAAAGAAAGGTTAAGGTGGTTGCCATGGTTAAATTCATTTTAGGTGAAAAAGGTTCTGGAAAGACAAAGTGGCTTATCGACAATGCCAACAAAGATTTGGGGGAAGGCAACGGTAATATTGCCTTTATTGACGTGGATGACAATCATATTTTTTCCTTAAATCATAATGTTAGATTAATTAATGCCATGGAATTCAATATCTTGGATATTGAGTCATTCTATGGCTTTTTGTGTGGAATAATTGGCATGGACTATGATTTAGAAAAGATTTATGTTGATAGTATATACAAGGTAGTTGAACTAGATATTGCAGCACTGGAAAGCCTATTGGAGAAGCTTGGCAAGATTGGAGAAAAATTTGATACCCAATTTTATATAAATATTGACTACACCTTAGACGACATACCGGAAAAATTAAAAGATAGCTGTATAGAAATAGAAGTAGACTATGCTGTATAAGAGAAAGGCAGGATTTAATCCTGCCTTCTTGACTATTTCATGCTTCCACCAGGAGTAAAGGTCGCGCAGTCTGTTTCCTCTGCTGTGGAGGCATTTCTAGGTTTGATTTCGATTTTGCCAGCAGTGCAAACATCTCCTTCTTTATAGAAACCACAAGTATTTACAACGCATCTAACTCCTTCAGTTATCTTTTCCTCAGTCATGGCTTTCTCCTTTCTTGAAAAAAATTCTTTCAATAGTAGTTTGACAAATTATTATACAATTATTCAATTTTATAAAATCAAATAATGGTATACAATATAAATAAAAAATAGAAGGTGAAACAATGATAAAGACAGAGAGACTAGATAAGATAGTTTCAAACATGGGCTATGGTAGTAGGAAAGAAGTGAAAAGATATATAAAAGATGGCAGGGTAAAGGTAAACGATTTGGTGGTCTTAAATAATGAATTAAAGGTTGACCCTCATAAAGATATGATTTTTTTTGACGATGAAAAAATAAATTACAGGCAGTTCATATACCTGATGATGAACAAGCCAAAGGGACTGGTTTCATCTACGGACGACCCTAAAAGCAAAACAGTCATCGATATTTTGACTAGGGAATATATAAACTACAGGCCCTTTCCTCTAGGAAGATTAGATAAGGATACCGAAGGCCTCTTGCTTATTTCAAATGACGGGAAATTAGCCCATGAACTATTATCTCCAAAGAAAAAAGTTAATAAGACCTATTATGTGGAAGTAGATGACTATGTAGGTGAGGAATATATAGCTGAGTTTCAAGCAGGTATAGTATTGGACGATGGATACAAGACCTTACCCTCGCAATTGGAAATAATCAATTCTAGTGCCGTATCCAGACTTTACCTAACTATCCAGGAAGGGAAATTTCATCAGGTCAAGAGGATGTTTGAAGCCATTGGAATGAAGGTGCTTTATTTAAAGAGGATTTCTATGGGCAGGCTGGTATTGGACCAGACATTGGAGCCAGGACAATATAGGGAATTAAGTGAAAATGAATTAAACTTATTAAAAAACCCTTAGTCTTATGGTATAATGTATGATGTGTATTAGGACTAAATATTAGATAGGGTGTATGATTTGGAGTATTATAGTAAGATTAGAGGTAGTTTTGACGAATTTTTAGATAGGAGATCTTCACTTATCTTTGAATTTGAAAATGGAAAGATTAACAAGAGACAGTTTCTCGAGTATAACTATGACCTAGTAATGAGAATGAACATAAGGCCATTTTTAAGAATTGATAATTTTCAGATGGGTATGTACAACTACCAGTATTACAATGTTTTAGCTAAGTATTTTACCATGTTGGCCAAGGAAGTAAAGGAGACTAGGAAGCGTCAGAGATATTATAACTATTACCTCAATAAGGGGAATAACTACTATCAGGAAAAGGATAAGGCGGCATTGGACCTGTTAAACTATTTAAACTTCCAGGGGGTAGAAGCCTATTATATCAATTTGAACTCTAGGAGGCTTGACGACAGCCTGTATGAAATAGTTCTCCTCAATTACAAGGAGGCCATCTTTCATTCAAAATCAAAGTGGCTATTGGATATACTCAAGGACAGGGGCGTGTTTATTAAAAAGAAAAGGACATCTTTAATTGATGAATACATAAATAACAAGTATTAAAGTCTTCCAAGTGGAAGACTTTATTTTGCAATGATCCTTACTATATCTTCGACAGGGCTGCCGAATTTAATTTCAAAGTTTCCCGATTTCAATTTGGTGTCCAAGTTTAATTCCTGGGATTTCTCAACAAATTCACTTCTGCTGGCTACTAAACCATTCCTTTCCAAGATATCTCCTATACTTGATGGCAGGGAACCAGGTGGTACTGTGATTTTAACTACTCGTCCCTCTACGGGGCTTGTGTCAAGAGGGATGTCCTCTATGGGCGGTTCATCTACTGTGGCTTCTTGACTGTCTTCAGGATCAGCTATTTCAGGCTCTGGATCCGGCTCTACATGGTCTTCCTCATAGTCCCTATTGCCATGAACTATTACTGTATTATGGTCGGGTATATCGAGGGCATCCTTTGCAAATAATAGCTCTAGCCTCCAGCCAATTACCAATATGACAATACCAACAATTCCAATCATTATTATGTAGTCTATAAAATCATAGATAAAATCTTTAATATTTTCATAAAAATTTTTCATGTAGTCACCTCTTAGAGAACTTTGTAAAAGATAGGTTTTAGTCAAACAATCATGTATAATATAATTATAACACAAAACAGGGAAAAGGTGAGAAAAGATTGAGAGAAATAACAATAGATAAAAATGAGGCCCACCAGAGGCTGGATAGATTTTTAAGAAAGTACCTGGCAGAGGCTTCTCAGAGTTTTCTTTACAAAATGATAAGAAAAAAGAATATAAAATTGAATGGAAATAGGGCAAGGCCAGATGATATGATAGAAGAAGGAGACACCATACAACTGTATTTATCTGATGAAACCATAGAGAAATTCAGAGCTAGAAAGACAGGGGTAAGGTCCAGCCTAATGCCCAACATAATATATGAGGACCACAATATCCTATTGATGAATAAGCCGGTAGGTATATTATCCCATAGTACAGGTGAGAAGTTCGAGGAAAACATTGTGGATAGTATGACTGCCTATTTAATTGAAAGGGGAGACTTTATACCAAGAATTGAAAAATCCTTCTCCCCCTCTATATGCAACAGATTAGACAGAAACACGTCGGGAATAATCATAGGTGCAAAGAATTATCAGGCTCTAAAGGCTATAAATGAAGCCATCAGGCAGGGTCAGGTGGAAAGATGGTATAAGACTATTGTCAAGGGCCTAGTCAGTAGGGAGATGAGAAAAGAAGCCTTCCTTTCAAAGGATCAGGATAGGAATATTGTTCAAATTCACAAGGGGGACTTTGAAGGTGCCAAGAAGATTATTACAGTATTGAGACCATTAATTTCAAAAAATGGGTATACATTATTAGAGGTTCAACTGATAACAGGCAGGACCCACCAAATTAGGGGGCACTTATCTTCTCTGGGCTATCCTGTTGTGGGGGATAGAAAGTATGGCCTTTCAAAGGAAAATGCTACTTTTAGGGAAAAATATGGCCTAGACAACCAATGGCTGCATGGGTATAAGCTTGAATTTAAGGGTCTAAGTGGGGAGCTGGAGTATTTAAATGGAAGGGTCTTCATTGCTGATTCAAAGGGAAATTTCGGACAAATTGAAAGGGATTTATTTGACTAATTAGAGAGGTGATATGGGTGGAATTGAAGGTATTTGTAGAGGGAGTAGGGGAAATACTAATCAATGAAGGTGCAAGTCTAAAGGACGTTGCAGTAAAGGCCTTTGGAAAGGACTATAAAAATTATCTAGGGGCAAGGATTAAGAATGAAGTCTTTAACCTTAACAAAATAGTTGAGGGTTATATGTATATTAAATTCCTTGATATTGGAGATAAGGATGGCTATAGGATTTATACCAAGACCATATCTGCTGTATTTATAATGGCCTGTAGGGAGTTGTTTCCAGAAAGGATTGTCCGCATCCAGCATTTTTTAGGGGAAGGCCTTTATGTGGAATTTGAAAAGGATTATTCAATTAGTTTTAAGGAGATCGAAAAGATTGAGGAAAAGATGAGGGAAATTGTTGCCAGCAATTATTCTATTAGCAGGAAGAAAATGCCGAAGGAGGAGGCAATTTCTCTATTTGAGGAATACAAGTATACCGACAAAATCCGACTTTTCAATTCCCTTGACAGGGAAGATGTACATGTATATACAATCGGCGACCATAAGGATACATACCATGGATTTTTGGCAGCCTCTACTGGCTATGTCGACATTTTTCAGCTAAGATACTACTATCCAGGGGTGCTAATCCTATTTCCCAATGGCAAATCTAACTATGAAATACCAAAGTTTAAGGAGCTTAAAAAGCTATCAAAGGTCTTTAAGGAAACTGGAAAATGGGGGGATATCTTAGATTTGGCCTATGTAGGATCCTTGAATGAAAAGATTAGAAGCAATGACATTGCAGAGGTAATCAGGGTATCAGAGGCCTTACATGAGAAAAAGATAGCGAATATTGCAGACAGAATATGTGAGGATGATGATATTCACTTGGTCCTAATTGCAGGGCCCTCTTCTTCGGGCAAGACGACCTTTTCCAAGCGTCTGGCGGTTCAGTTAAAGGTAAATGGAAAGATGCCAGTATCTATTTCTGTAGATGATTACTTTGTCAACAGGGATAAGACTCCCTTAAAGGAAGATGGAAGCTTTGATTTTGAGACCATAGATGCCCTGGACCTAGAAAAGTTAAATGAGGATTTATTAATCTTGCTCGAGGGCGGAGAGGTTGAATTGCCGAGGTTTAACTTTATCAAGGGCATAAGAGAAAAATCGGGTAAGTTAATCAAGGTTGACAGAGGGCACCCTATTATTTTGGAAGGCATCCATAGCCTAAATCCAAAGATGACCAGCATGATACCTGAAAAAAACAAATATAAGATATATATTTCTGCCCTGACCCAACTAAATATTGACGCCCATAATCGTATACCAACTACCGACACTAGATTAATTAGGAGAATAGTCAGAGATATAAAATATAGGGGCAATGACGCCTTAAACACCATGGACATGTGGGATGGGGTCAGGAGCGGAGAAGAAAGATATATATTTCCATTTCAGGAGGAAGCAGACATTATGTTTGATTCTGCCCTAGTCTATGAGCTGGCAGTACTAAAAAAACACATAAAACCCCTGTTGGAGGAAATAGATAGCAGCAGTATTCACTATGGGGAGGCAAAAAAACTACTTAAGTTTTTACAGTATTTCAGAGATATTGAATACGAAGACTATATACCCTCAAATTCAATACTTCGGGAATTTATAGGTAAGACTTATTTTGATATTCATTAATTAATGGGATGTGGATATATGAAAGAATTAGTCAGGAAAGTCTTGGAAGGGAATAGGAAGCTTGTAAAAGAAGGCAGGGTTGCAGACTATATCCCAGCATTGTCAAAGGCAAACCCCAAGGAAATGGCCCTGTCTTTAATGGACCTTGAGGGCAATATTTATAGTGCTGGAGACCAGGATAGAAGTTTTACCATACAGAGCATATCGAAGGTTTTGGGACTCATCCTAGCCTTGAGAGACAAGGGAGAGGAAGGAGTTTTTAATAGGGTAGGCTATGAAGCTACTGATGAACCCTTTAATACGATGTTTAAATTGGATGGCAATTGGGAAAAGCCAGCTAATCCCATGATAAATCTAGGTGCCATAGTGACTACTTCTCTTATAGCTGGGGCTGGGGAAGAAAGCTTTAATAGGATACTTGAGCTGATAAAAAAAATCACAGGCAATCCTAATATTTCCTACGATAGGGAGGTCTATCTTTCAGAAAGGGAAACAGGCAATAGAAATAGATCAATGGCCTATTTGTTAAAATCCAAGGGCCTTTTGACGGGCAATGTGGAAGATGCCTTGGATACCTATTTTAAGCAGTGTTCAATTTTGGTTACCACAGTTGACCTGGCAAAGATAGGCTTATTTATTGCTAGGGGCTGTCCCTTTAAAGAAGAAGGTGCTATAAGTAATACTAGGCTTACTTCAATTGTAAGAGCCATTATGTCCACATGCGGCATGTACAATTTCAGCGGCCAGTACGCAGTTAATATCGGTATTCCTTCCAAAAGCGGTGTAGGAGGGGGGATTCTTGGCACAGTCTCTAACAAATATGGAATTGGGGTCTACAGCCCTGCCCTGGATTCATACGGTAACTCAGCCGCTGGATACGGAATGATGAAGGACTTATCGGAGGCATTGAAACTGAATATATTTATATAATGAAGGGTTCTCCCTTCATTTAATTTCTTGTATTAGGATAAATTAAAAAGACATTCAAAGGATGATTTTATGGAATACAGATTGGGAATTCTCCTGCTTTTAATACTTAGCCTTTTGGCTACAATGGGATGTAAGGATGGGAGAAGGCTAATAGAGGATATAGACCCTCAGGAATCTATAGAGCATATTCCAGAGGAAGAAGAGGGAAAATTGAATACAGACCATATTCAAGAGAAAATAAAGGGAATGAATCTAAAGGAAAAGATAGGGCAATTAATCATCAGTGGATTTGATGGAAGGGCCATGAATGAAGAAATAATCGAATATATAAGGGATTACAATATTGGGGGCCTTATCCTCTTTTCTAGAAATATTGAGGACCCTGAGCAAACAATTGACCTACTAAGCCAGATAAAGGCGGAAAACAAAAACAATATCCCCTTGTTTCTTTCCATAGACGAAGAAGGAGGCAGTGTCAGCAGGTTGCCAAAACCTTTCAAAAGGCTGGCTAGTGCTAGTAGGATAGGGACTGTAAACAATCCACAAGTTTCCTACGACTTCGGCAAACTCATAGGCCAAAGAGTAAGGGCACTGGGGTTTAACATGGTTTTTGGGCCAGTATTAGATATTAATTCCAACCCCAAAAATCCTGTCATAGGAGATAGGGCATTTGGAGCAAGCCCCTCTCTAGTATCAGAGGTGGGAATTCCAGTAATGGAGGGAGTAAGGGACTCTGATATTATCTCTGTCGTTAAGCATTTCCCAGGCCATGGGGATACTGAAATTGATTCCCATGTAGATTTGCCAAAGTCGGAAAAGTCCCTAGAAGAGCTAGGAGCATTTGAATTGCTTCCCTTTGAAAATGCAATTCTGAAAGAGGTAGATGGCATTATGGCGGCCCATATACTCTATCCCCAAATAGACCACCAGTATCCAGCCACCATGTCTGCTACAATATTAGATGAATTATTGAGGGGAAGGCTGGGATACGGGGGTCTGATATTTTCAGATGATATGACCATGGGTGCCATAGTAAAAAACTATGGGGTGGAAGAAGGGGTTCTCCGCTTCTTGCAATCTGGGGGAGATGTGGCCCTCCTATGTCACGAAAAAGAAAATACCTTAAAATCCATAAATAGAATTTTGCAGGCAGTCGAGAATGGGGATTTGGCTGAATCTGAAATTGATAAAAAGCTACATAGGATATTAGAAGTAAAGGAGAAATATGGATTAAACAATGACCCAATAAAGAGGGAAGGCCTAGAGGAAATATTCAGCTTGACAGATAGCTTCATTGACGAATTAAATAGTAAAGTTAGATAAGGTGGGATAAATTCGTGAGAACTGCATATATAGGACCATTTAACAACCATGTGAAAGACCAGCTATTTGAAAGGGCCATCCATAGCCTAAGGAAGGGTCAGGGTCATAAGTTTTACTATCTCCTGCCCAATGGTGAGCTGCTTTCAGAATATAGGAGAAGGATAATTGAAAAGATTGGCAGGGCTTTTGAAATTAATTTATTTACCTTTGACGATATAGTAGATGATATATTAAGGGGAAGACTGATTTTTACAATTGACGACTCCATGAAGGAGCTGATAATTGAGAGGGTAATAGGGGACCTGGATGCAGAGGGTAAAATAAAATACTATAAGGATATTGCCAGGACAGAGGGTTTTGTAGAGGAAGTAAATTATATTATTGGTGAAATCAAGAGATCTCTCATATACCCATCTCAATACCTAAATAAGTGCCCTAAAAAGGCTAGCTATCTCGAGCTTGGCCTTATCTAT
>Ga0172382_10007340_pt1 | contig 15678 bp, 12 predicted proteins | sample Leawel138RmetaG_FD_122245 | JGI IMG/M metagenome (GOLD analysis project Ga0172382, IMG submission 122245) | Leachate microbial communities from a municipal landfill in Southern Ontario, Canada - Leachate well 138R metaG | ecosystem: Engineered > Solid waste > Landfill > Unclassified | place...
AAACGAGGATTAAGAACAAAGCTAGAAAAAGGCGGCTGGCCATGTATTGCACCTATTGGCTATTTAAATGACGGCAAGGGCGGAATTTTAGTTGATAAGGAGCGAGCTCCCTATGTGAAACAAATATTTGAAATGTACATTAGCGGTAATTATACGATTAAAGAAATCGCCGATAAAATATATGTTTCCGGACTCAAAAGCCGGGGCGGTAATAAATACCATAAGTCGCAAATATATAACCTGCTAAACAATAAATTCTATTATGGCATAATGACTTCTCAAGGTGCAGAATATTCTGGCAATCATAAACCAATAATATCTAAAAGGCTATTTGAAGAGGCACAAGAAATGGCACATAAAAAACAGCATGTTAAAAAGAATAAACTGGACTTTATTTTTCGTGGGTTAATGGTTTGCGCTCATTGTGGTTGTTTATACACCGCTTCTAAGAAACGGGGCAAACATATTTACTATTACTGCACTAATGGCAAAAATAAATGTGAAGAGCATAAAAGTTATTTAAAAGAAGACGGGGCTATTAAAATGTTAGCTGATATTTTTGAACAATTAACATTTCCCGAAGAAGTTATTAATTTAATGTATGAGGCGAGCCTAGATAAACTAAAGCAGGAAGCAGAAAATCAAGATTATCTCAAAACTAAAAATGAGCCCTTGAAACAGCTCAAAATTAGAGAGGAACGCCAAGCCGAACTATTTAACCTGCTTTTAGACAAAGCCATTAGTAAAGAGGATTTTGAGGCTAAGGGAAAGACGATAGCTGACGAGCTGAACTCGCTTAATGAAGAATTAAAAACTTTAGAAAACAAAAATCAACCGATAGCTAAAACTACTTTGGAACGAATGAAAAACCTGTTTTTAGCCCAACAGGCTTTGAGAAATAAGTTTTTAGAAGCTAAACCAAATAAGCAGAGAGAAATAATAAAAAATATCCTTTGGAGCGCCGAAGTTAAAGACGGAAAAATTACTAATATTAAATTTAAAGAGCCCTATTCACTATTTGCAAAAGACCCCCAAAATGGGAGTCTTGACTTAATGTGGACCCTAAGGGATTCGAACCCTTGACCCCCTGCTTGCAAAGCAGGTGCTCTAGCCAGCTGAGCTAAGGGCCCAACAATGTTTCTTTTTCTAGATTAACAAGCAAATATTTTTTGGTCAAGAGCTAAGCGCTTAGTTGTATTTTAAGAGTGGTGCCAAAAGCCAGCGCATAAAATTATCACCGCTGCCAGTTGTTAGAATGATGCCTAAAGTAATTAAAATAACGCCAATTAGTTTATACCCTAAGCGAGAGCCACCTTCACTGCCGAGCTTTGCCTCAAACCAAGAGATGCGACCGAAATTATTTAAAAACCATTCAGTTTTAATAACCACATAAGCGCCGACTGCTAAAATAGCGATACCGATAATAATTTGACTCATATTATTTTATATAGTTTAAAGGATTATATTTTTTTCCATTAATTATAACTTCAAAGTGAATGTGGGGGCCCGTAGACCAACCAGTTGATCCCATAGCAGCAATATTTTCACCTCTTTCGACTTGATCACCGACTTCAACGAATAGCTTGCTAGCGTGCGCGTATCTTGTTTTCTTTCCTCCGCCGTGATTGATCAAGACGTTATAACCGTAACCATTACTCCAACCAGAATACTCAACCGTACCTGCCTCAGCAGCATAGAGAGGAGTTCCTGTTTTATTAGCAATATCAAGGCCGGTATGACTCCAAGAATAATATTGAGTAATTCTTTTGCCCTCAGTTGGCCAAAGCATTTTGCCCTCGCTTGTTACTGGCTCATTAGTGCTTGGTGAAGTGACCAAGTCTTTAATTATTGATATTCCAGTATTAGGGCTAGGTGTGCTTGGTCTTGCGGCTACAACTGTACTCTTTTTACTGCCGCCAGGAATCATTAATTTTTCGCCGATTTTAAGAACTGAACCTAAATTGTTGCTGGCAATAATTTTATCTTCTGACACATCGTAGCTTTGGGCTATTTTTGAAAGTGTGTCACCACTTTTAACAGTGTGAGTAACGCCACTATAGGGGAGGATAATAAGTGTGTCGCCTGGTCTAATAATGCTGTTGGCGCTTAGATTGTTTGCCCAAAGTATAGTGTTAATAGTGATGCCAAAATTTTGAGAAATGGAACTAATGGTATCACCACTTGATACTGTATAATTTATAGTCTCAGTTCTTTGGGCGCCGTCTATAGCGCTATCAGATAGATTAGGGATATTTAATCCTTTTGGTTTTACCGCCATTGCTTCTTCGTTAACAATAATTGCTTCTGGACTGCTTGTTCCGTTTGTTTCAGTATTTGCCCCATAGTTTTTTTCAACTAATGCTTCTTGATAATACTTTTCTTGATTTGCCTCTTCAGCACGATTGGGGATATAGGAATCAGCAATTAGCTCTTCGCTTTCTGTTGTCATGGCGCTAAATTGATTTTCAATTAAGTGTGACATTATGGTTTGCGAAATCTTATTTTCCGAAGCAGCGTGAACTTGGTTTTTTGCTTGAATGTTAGAAAGGATAAAAAGGACCGTAAGGAAGATTATGGAAAAATAAGCTAAATTCTTTTTAAGAAGACTTAAAGTTGTTTTTTCTTTAGTTTCGCCTTTTTTTAATCGGAAGATTTCAAAATATATTTTAACTAATATTCTTTTAAAAAATAAATTAAAGAGCAAGCGAAAAAAGCCGGCAATGAGCCGGAGCGTTCCCGTTATGAAACTTCCAAATAGTTTTAGGGTCTTAATAGCAAGAAGGCCACTGTTAACGGCTAGTTTATTAAATTGGCTAGTTTTAGTGTTTTTTATATAAAATACTTTAAACTATGCTCATATTATCACTTTTTAACTTTTTTAGTCAATTTATGTTATACTAAAAAGATGAAAATAATTTTTCTAACTCTATGATAAAAATTGTTTTACTTCGTCATGGTGAAAGTGTTTGGAACAGAAAGAATCTTTTTACCGGTTGGACCGATGTTGATCTAACTCAGCGCGGCGTTCTTGAGGCAAAAGATGCGGGAAAAAAATTATTGCAAGCGGGCTTTAATTTTGACATCGCCTATGCCTCTTATTTAAAAAGGGCAAAAAGAACAATGCGACTCGCGCTGCGGGAAATAAATCAAAAAAATTTAGTTAAACTGTTTGATTGGCGTCTTAACGAGCGTCATTATGGAGATTTGCAGGGGCTTAATAAAAGTGAGATGGCGGAAAAATTTGGCGAAAAGCAAGTACATATTTGGCGCCGTAGCTATGGAGTGCGCCCACCTGAGATTAGTAAAAAAAATAAATATAACCAAGCAAATGATAAAATGTATGCGCAAATTCCCGTGCCAAGTAGTGAAAGTTTAAAAGATGTGGTTATTCGAGTAAAAAATTTTTGGCAAGAGAAAATAGTGCCCCAACTTAAAGAAAATAAAAAAATTCTCATAGTAGCCAGTGGTAATAGTTTGCGGGCGCTGATAAAATACTTAGATGGAGTTTCCGCACAGGAAATTACAAAATTAAATATTCCGACCGGTGTTCCTTTAATATATGAACTGGATAATGATTTAAAGCCTCGTCGACACTATTATTTAGCTAGCAGAAAAGAATTAAAGGAGCGTGTCGAAAGAAATAAAATTAAAATAACAAATAATAAAAAACAAGATTAAATTAATAATCTTGTTTTTCTTTTATTTTATTCTACTATAATTGAAAAAGGCTTTTTTTGACCATAAGCTTTTGGCCCCTCTTGGCAGTAGCGAGCGATATTTTTTTGATAATAAGCCGGTTTAACTTCTTGGATTTGACCAATTATAAAGTAACTAAGAGCAAATATTAAGGCGATATCATAATTGCGTGGCATTTTTATTTCCAGGCGATGATCTTTTAAGCCAAAATATTTATTTTTTCCAAAACTAATGACAAGTTCTTTTTTTGTGGGCATTACAAATTTTGCATGCCTAGCTTCACCCTCACTAAAAGATCTTATAGAAACATGAGGGCCAAAAAGTTCATGTTTTTTTATATCAAGCAGAGGGGTGATATTGGCAAATTTATCAGGAACAATAAAGCTATAAGCTTGGTATTGTTTCAATTTGTTTCTAAAATTTTTACTTTTAACGAAATTTTCAATTGATTTTACATCTTCTTTTGTTTTCGATAATATCATGCCCAGATAAGTTGATATATTATAAGTTTGCGGCTCAGAAATTTTTTGATAAGCAATAACTTTGTCGGCGATTAAAGCGGCGCTTGATTTTTGATTACAGGTTAAAAGAATTGTTTTAAGTCCATTTTCTTTAGCCGCCTTTATTTCCCAAACTGCGTCCTTTTCTCCTGAAGCAGAAATTATAATCGCTTGACTGATAGTTTTTTGTCTTATAAGTTTTTTATAACTTTTAAGTTTATCTTTAAAATTACTTTCATTGGCCATAATCATTGGTCTATCGGCAAAGATTATTTTACCAGTGTTAAAGGCATTGCCACTACCAACAATAAAAGGCAGACCCACAGTTTTGATGTTAAACGAAGGAGGTGGGGTTTGATTAAAAAAATCAAGAGCAGCTAAGGTGCTTTGCGCTAAGCTGGGCAACTTTTTTATATTCATATTTTTGCTTTATTTTATTATATATTTCATTATAATTTATCTTGATTTTTATTTCAATTTGCGTTACAGTTTTGATAGGCTTGAAGGCTCAAGTTTTTAATTTTAGTTTTGTAAAAATTAATTATATTTATTATGTCAGGACACTCTAAATGGGCGACAACGCATCGTCAAAAAGCCATAATTGATGCAAAAAGAGGCGCTATTTTTACTAAATTAGCTAATGTTATTACCATTGCTGCAAAAAGAGGTGCTAACCCTGAAATTAACTCTTCTCTTAAAACGGCGATTGATCAAGCGCGGGCAGCTAATATGCCTAAAGATAATATTGAAAAAGCAATAAAAAAGGGAACAGGAGAATTGGTGGGAGATCAGGTCGAAGAATTGTATTATGAAGGCGTATTGCCGACTGGGATTCAGGTAATAGTCAAATGCTTAACAGATAATAAAAATAGAAGCGGCGCAACAGTGCGTCATTTATTTTCTAAGTATGGCGGCTCTTTTAGTGCAGTAATGTGGAATTTTAGTCAACTTGGTTCACTTAGCGTTTCGCAAAATGAAATAAAAGAAAAACATCAGGGCTATGAAGACTTAGAGTTGGAGCTTATAGATAAAGGAATATTAGATTTTGTGAAAGAGAAGGAGGGTATCACAATTTATACTGCTATGACAGATATGCAAGGGATTAAAGATTTTTTAGAAAAGGATAAGGGGATGGTAGTTGAAAGGGCAGAAATTGATTATGTTGCCAAGGATAAAATAGACCTATCTGCCTCTGATCAGGAAAGAATAGAAAAGTTTATGGAAGAACTTGAGGATAATGAAGATGTAAATGATTATTATACAAATATTAATTAAATGCCAAATATTATTTTAGGAATAGACCCCGGTATAGCTGATACCGGCTATGGTGTTATTGAAAATACTTCAGGCAAGCTAAAGTGTTTAGCTTATGGCAGTATTAAAACCAAGGCGCACGAAACATTATCTTCAAGATTGCTCATTCTTAACCAAGAGTTGGAAAAAATAATATTAAAATATAGGCCGCAGCGGGTGGCAATTGAAAAATTATTTTTTAATAAAAATGTTAAAACTGCTTTAATTGTGGGACAGGCTAGAGGAGTGGTGATGCTAACTATTAGTAAACATAATTTACCGATTTGTGAGTATACGCCCTCACAAATAAAACAAGCGGTTTCCTCTTATGGTCAAGCTGACAAAAAACAAGTGCAGAAAATGGTAAAATTAATTTTAAACTTAGAAGAAATACCTCGTCCCGATGATGCAGCTGATGCTTTAGCAGCTGCAATTTGTGCTCTAAATTATAACAATTTATGAAAAAAGAAAAAAAATTAAAAGTTGTTCACATTGTTTCTGAAGTAGCACCTTTTTCCAAGACGGGTGGCTTAGGAGACGTGTCTCGCAGTTTGCCCAAGGCGTTAAAAAGATTGGGGCATGATGTCTTTTTAATTACCCCTCTTTATGGCAAAGTGATAGATAAAAAAAGATGGGGATTAAAATTAATTTTTTCTGACGTTAATTTACGTTTAAACAGCAAAGAAAGTATCAAGGTAAATTATTGGCAAGGTTATTTAATGGAAGATTTGCCGATTTATTTTATTGAAAATGTTAGCTATTTTTCAAAAAGTCGTAAAATATATGGTTCTAGTCATGAAAATGCCAGATTTTTAATTTTCAATGTGGCGGCCTTAAAATTATTGTCGCTTCTGAAAAAGCCGGTCGACATAATTCATTGTCATGATTGGCAGTCAGGCTTAGTCCCATATTATTTAAAAACTGATTTCCGTTATTCTAAAACTTTAAAAAAAGCGAAAACAGTTTTCACTATCCATAATTTAATCTTTCAATTTGGACATAATTGGTGGGAAGTGCCACTGGAGTATAAGGATTATGGTCGTAGTCGTTTGCCGCATTTAAGTGATAAGAGAATTGAGTATATAAATTTTGCTAAACGAGCTATTTTGTCAGCTGATATTATTAATACTGTTAGCGAGCAATATCGTCAAGAAATAATGACAAAAAAATTTGGGCAAGACCTGCACCGGATTTTAAAAAATCGTTCACGTAAATTATATGGGATTATAAATGGTATTGATTATAATACTTATAACCCGGAAAAGGATGAAAGCTTGCATAAAGTTTATTCCTATGAAACGGTTGGACATAAAACAGCTAATAAGAGGTATTTGCAAAATAAGATTGGTTTGCCAGAAGACAAAAAAATTCCAATTTTGTGTACTACGTCTCGAGTTACTTTTCAAAAAGGTTTTAATTTGATTTTAAAAATTATGGAGCCTTTGTTGAAAATGGATTTGCAACTAGTTTTCATGGGAGATGGCAATAAGGAATATATTCAGCCGATAAAAAAATTACAAAGAAAATTTCCAAAGAAAATTGTTTGGTTACCCTTTGATCAAGAAATGGAAACCTTGCTCTACGCAGCTTCTGATCTCTTTTTATTACCATCTAATCACGAGCCTTGTGGAATTAATCAGCTTATTGCAATGCGCTATGGTTGTATTCCGGTTGTGAGAGAAATTGGTGGCCTTTATGATACGGTTGATAATTTTAATCCGGCTGAGAAAAAGGGGAATGGCTTTACTTTTTCAACTGAAGATTCCTATATGTTTTATGCCGCAATTATTCGCGCTTTAGAAAATTATAAACATACACGTACTTGGCAGAATTTAGTGGTAAGAGTGATGCGTCAATCAAATAGTTGGGAGATTCCAGCAAAAAAATATGTGGAGTTATATAGAGCAGCGGTTACTAAAAAATAATTTATGCAATGGATAAATTTTTTACATTTCTATCAACCAGCTAACACCGATTATTATATTATTAAAGAGGCACTTGATAAAAGTTATTGGCGGCTGATTAGATTAATGGAAGAGCACCCTAATTTGCGTATGACCTGGAATGTTTCAGGTTGTCTTTTAGAAAGACTTTATGATGCTCAAGAATTTAATTTTTTAGAAAGACTAGCGGCGCTTATTAAAAATGGACAAATTGAATTGACTGGCACGGCTGCTTATCATGGTCTTTTGCCGCTTTTGCCCAGGGAGGAAGTAGTAAGGCAAATTGAGGCTAATTTAAAAATAGTAAAGAAAACTTTAGGAATAAAAATAAAACCAGCTGGCTTTTTTTTACCGGAAATGGCCTATAGTCCAAAAGTGGCAGAAGTGATTAAATCGTTGGGCTATGAATGGATAATTATTGATGAAGTGGCAACTGAGGTTAAGCCGTGTTCATTTTTAGTAAAGGATAAAATTAGTGGTTTAAAAGTTGTTCTTCGTAATCGAAAATTATCTCAAACATATCCGCCAACACAAATTTTAAAATCAAAGTCTGCCTCAGGACAAGATTTTATGATAACCGCTACTGATGCAGAATTATATGGCTTACGACACCAAGATCAAACTGCGGAAATGGAAAAGGTGGGAAAGCTAAAAGATCTTAAAACGTTGATTATTTCTGAGGCGATAAAAGAATTGGAGAAAGGTGAGTCCTTTGTAATAGATAGCTTAAAATTAAGTCCTTGTTCTTGGGACTCAACTCGAACTGATATAGAAAATGGCGAACCTTTTAAATTATGGAAAGATAAAAATAATGTTATACATCGTGATTTGTGGCGCTTAGCTAATTTAGCGCTTTCTCTTGATGAGCTTTTTGCAAAGGATATAAATTACGAGTGGTATCGTTGGCATTTGGTGCGAGGTGTGGCCAGTTGCACTTTTTGGTGGGCCAGTGAATACGATTTTTCCAATGTTTTTGGACCCTATGCTTGGAACCCGGACATAATTGAAAGAGGTTTGGAAGATATGATAAGGGCGGTTCGATCGCTTAATGACAAGAAAAGCAAAAAATATAAATTAGAAGCAGAAAATTATTATTTAAAAATTAAAAAGAATATTTGGCAAAGGCATTGGAATAAGCATTGGCAGAACTAGCCCGTGGTTGTTTCTTTTGTTACTTATTTACTTATGAACAAAATTTTACAGTTATTTAGAGAAGATTATGTAATTAATCTTTTGCGCGAACAAGTTTTGCCGCTTTATCCTGAGTATAAAGAAGTTTCTCAAGTTGAAATTAAGCCTTATAAAAAAATGGTTTGGACTAATACTTATCATGTTGTAATTGGCTACAATGTTGGCTTTAAAAATCAAGCTGACGAGATTGAGCATGTCTTTATCGTTTGTTCTGCTCACAGCAATGAAGAAAGAAAAAATGTTTTTGCAGTCTTGAAATATTTGTGGCAAAAAGAATTTAATGGGGAAATATTTGATGTGCCTCGCCCCTTATTTTATTCCGCAGATTTTAATGGCACTTTTTATGAGGGGATAAGGGGAGAAAATTTAATGTATTATATAAAAAATAAAGATTTTTCAGAAATAGAAAACATGGTTCTTTTGTCTGCTAAATTATTTTCTCGTTTACATAAGTTGCCAGTTAATGAAGAAGCTAATTTTAATCCAATAAATTCTCGGATTAAAACTGTTATTCCTGGATCGGAAGTGATAATCGCAGAGATGACCTATCGTTTTGAGGGTAAATTTTATGAAGATTTTAAAAAAGTATATTCTAAGTTAATAGAAAAAGAGGAAAAAATATTTTCTCAACCAGATTTTAAGCCTTGTCTTATTCATGGCGATGCTCACACGGAAAATCTTATAAACACTGGAACAGGAAGGTTGGGTTTAATAGATTTTACCGATTTTTGTTTAGGTGATTTTGCCCGAGACCTGGGCACCTTTATGCAACAATTAGAGTATAAAATACTGGCGCGACACGATAATGATGTGGTTTATGCTAAGAAAATGAGTAAGTTATTTTTACATGAATATTTAAATGAGAGGAGCTTAACCTTAACATCAGACTTAAATGAACGGATTAGATTGTATTACGATTGGACGGCAGTAAGAACGGTAGTTTATTTATTCTTAAAGCATGACAGCGATCCTGCTAAGGCAGAATTATTACTTAATAAGGTAAAACAAGATTTGGCAATTAAATAATTTGTTATGAAAAATAAAGCAAGTGGGAAAAATAAAAAAAAGATAATTAAAATTGCGCATATTCATGTTTGGGATAAAAAAAATAAGGGCGACAGAGCGATAGTTTTAGCGGTGCAAGAGTTATTAAAAAAACAAATTAAAAATTGTGAGATTGAAGATTTTCCAGTTGAGGTTTTAAAAACATATTCAGCTTCTAATCTAAACAAAATAAATTCCTGTGATTTGGTCATTGTTGGTGGCGGAGGAATTTTTTATTCTTATTTTTTGCCTTTTGATATAAAGGCAATCAAGGCTATTTTAATTCCTATTTTTTTATTTGGCCTAGGGTACATTAAAGAGGTCGGTGCTAAAAAATGGCCAGAAGCTAATATTTCAAGTGTTGTATTTTTAGCCAAGCAAGCTCAAAAGATTGGCGTAAGAGATATAAATACTAAGCGTTTTTTACAAGCTAATGGAATAAGAGAAAGTAAGTTAGAGGTTATTGGTGATCCCGCCCTATTATTAACTGAAAAAAAACCAAATGAAGAGTTGCTTAATAAGTTAAAACTTAAAAATAAAAAAATTCGTTTAGGGCTTAATTTAAATTATTCCGGCTGGTTAGGTTTTGGCCTTTGGCGAGATGATATTCTCTTAGCCTATAAGGAGGTTGCTGCCTACTGGCAAGATAATTTTAAGGCGGAAATATATTATCTTAAACATCACCCTGGAGAGGAAAAAATATATAAAAAATTAGGAATAAAAAATATTAAGAAAGTTGATTTGCCGCCATGTGAGCAAAAATATGTGTATGGCAAAATGGACTTGATAGTTGGCATGATGTTGCATGTTGGTGTTTTGTCGGTTGGCGCCCTTACTCCCGAAATTAGTGTTGCTTATGATATTAGAAATTACGGTTTTGCTGAGTATATTAAACATAAAGAGTTGGTGGTTGATCTTGATAAATTAAAGAGTAAAGAATTATTGAAAAAAACAAAGATAGTTTATTCTAAAAAAAACTATTATCAAAAAGAATTTAAAAAATTGAAAGTAGAAATTAAAAAACAAGAGATTAAATTTTTGCAAGCTGCCATAAAGAGCATGGCTGTGTTATAATATAAGATAATAATTTAAGAATATGGGACGAAGAAAAAAAAGAAAAAATAATGATTACCTAGTTTTGCCAGATTTTAAATTGAACGAAAAAGCTCGTCGAAGTCTAACAATTATCATTTTATTAACACTAGGACTTGTTAGTTTATTGGGCTTGTTTGATTTATCGGGTAATTTTGGTGAATTTTTAGAAAAATGGTTAGCTTTAATTTTTGGTTATGGCAGATGGTTGGTGCCAGGCATTCTTCTTTATTGGACTTATTTATTAATTAGAGGGGAAAAAAATGATCTGCGTTTTAATAATTACTTGGGATTATTTTTATTGTTTATCACCTATCAGACAGCCTTTCATTTCTTTTATTCTGATTTGAAATGGTTAGAGTTAGCGCAGACAGGTCAGGGTGGGGGTTATATTGGTTATTATTTAAGTCGCGGATTATTTTATATCTTTGGTTTTTGGGGGGGCGCTTGGGTACTGCTAGCCTTTTTATTAGTTTCTTTAATATTAACTTTTAACACCTCTTTAAGCCGTTTAATTGGAAAAGAAAGTTTTTTGGCTAAATTTATTCGCCCCTTTGGACTTTTTTTCCGCGAATTATTTTCTAGTTCAGATGAAGAGGAAAATGAAAATGTAAGTGAATTAGTAGCAAATTCCCGGGAAGATGTAATTGATTCTTGGCAAAGGAAAGAATTAGATGAGAATTTAGCAGAAAAAGAGGAGAGCGATGAAATAGTTCCTGCTAGAGTCAAGGCTAATCAGAAAACTGTTCAAGAAAAATTAACTTGGCCTAAGCGATCTATTAAAATTGATTTACCAATAGAGCTTTTAAATAATAAGCTTTCTAAAGCAATTGGTGGTGATACAGAGTTAAATGGACAAAAGATTAAAAGTACTTTAAATAAATTTGGAATAGAAATAGAAATGGGGGAAACAAAGGTTGGTCCAACAGTGACGCAGTATACATTTAGGCCAGCAGAAGGAGTGAAGTTATCAAGAATCACAACGTTAAGTAATGACTTGTCCTTAGCCTTAGCGGCACATCCAATCCGAATTGAGGCGCCTATTCCGGGTAAATCTTTAGTAGGTGTTGAGGTGCCCAATCGAGCTAAAGCGATTGTTGGCTTGCGAGAAATTTTAGAAGATACGGCCTTTAAAAATAGAAAGAATAATTTACATATTGTTTTAGGTAAGGATGTGGCTGGAACTTCTTGGCTTTATGATTTAACTAGAATGCCACACTTATTGGTAGCGGGGGCAACAAATTCCGGTAAGTCAGTTTGTTTAAATGCAATTATAATTAGTTTGCTTTATCAAAACAATCCTGATGATTTACGCTTTATCATGGTTGACCCGAAACGAGTTGAGCTACCAACCTATAACGGTATTCCTCATCTATTAACACCAGTTATAACCGAGGTTTCCAAAACAATTAATTCATTAAAGTGGTGCCTTAATGAAATGGACAGGCGTTATGATATTTTAAACAAAGCGGGAAAAAAGAATATTCAAAGTTATAACCAGACTGCTAAGGAAAAATTGCCTTTTATTGTTTTTGTTATTGATGAATTAGCTGATTTTATGATGACGGCTGGAAAAGAAATGGAAGCGGCTATTATTCGTTTGGCACAAATGTCTCGCGCAATTGGTATTCATTTGATTTTAGCAACACAGCGTCCAAGTGTTGATGTTATCACTGGTTTAATTAAGGCTAATATACCTACTCGTATTGCTTTCTCGGTTGCCTCTTTAGTTGATTCAAAGACAATTTTAGATTCATCTGGAGCAGAAAAACTTCTAGGACAAGGCGATATGTTGTTTTCAACTGCTGAACTAGCTAAGCCGAAAAGAATTCAGGGCGCTTATCTAAGTGATGATGAAATTAATGATGTTGTTAACTATATTAAAGAAAAAAGTGGTGAGGCGGAATATTTAGAGGGAGTAACTGATAGACAGAAAGTAGCTGGTGTGGCTGGCGTTGGCTTAGATGGTAATCATGGCGATGAAGATGAGTTATTTTTAGAAGCTAAAGATATTATTGTAAAAGCGGGAAAAGCTTCAACTTCAATGTTACAACGTCGTCTTTCTATTGGTTATGGACGAGCAGCCAAAATTTTAGACATGCTTGAAGACTCGGGAATTATCGGTCCTGCCAATGGCTCTAAGCCAAGGGAAGTTTTAATAAGCCGTGATGATTATGAGGCCCAGGGCGGAATTAGTGCCACGCCTTTACACAACAGAGAACAGACAGAAGCGCCTGATAGCTACTTAACTGACGAAGGCGATGACGGAACTTTAGATTTTAGTAATGACGAAGCAGAGGGAGAAGAGTCAGAAGAAGAAAATGGAGCTGAATCGATTTTGCGAGAACTAAGTCCTGATGAAGCTGAGGATGCGATTGAAGATGAGAATGAAATTTTAGAAGATATTAGAGAAGGTGTGGAAGAAGATGAAAAACAAGAAAAAAAGGAAAAGGGAGAAAGCGAAAAAGTTAGTCCTCTGGATGAGGATGATGAGATGTTTTTTTCTCGGTAGCTTAGTGGGTATAAAAAAATAAATTTAGTTTATTTATGATAACGAAAATTAAAAAATTAATTCCACGTAAGGTTTTTCGTTTACTCTCTCCGAGTTATCATTTTGTTTTGAGTTTAATCGCAGCTATTTATCATCGTTTTCCTAGTCGCAATTTAATTATAATTGGAGTAACTGGTACTGCTGGAAAAACCTCAACTTCTTACTTGATATATAAGATGTTAAATGAGGCAGGCTATAAAGCGGGATTAACATCAACTGCGATTTTTTCTGATGGGGAAAAAGAATGGCTAAATGATAAAAAAATGACCATGCCAGGACGCTTCTTTATTCAAAAAATGTTAAAACAGATGGTGGTCAATAGATGTTTATTTGCAATTGTTGAAACAACTTCTGAGGGCATAAAACAATTTCGTCATCGTTTTATAAATTATGACACCGTGATATTTACCAATCTTTATCCAGAGCATATTGAGTCGCACGGTAGTTTTAAAAAATACAAAGAGGCTAAGGGAGAGCTTTTTTCTCACTTGCATCGTTTTAGTAATAAATATGTTGATGATAAATTAAGGGTTTGCCATGTTAAGAATGGCTTGAAGAAAATAGATTATACCCGTGTTAAAAAAACCATTATTGTAAACGGTGACGATAAACAAGCATCATATTTTCTTAATTTTTGGAGTGAGGCAAAAATTATCTACTCTCTTGATCCTAAGTTTGATGAAAGGCGGTTAATAGAAACTTTAAATAGCGAGTCGTTGGTTAAAAATATTGTGACGATTAAAGGTGAGCTTAAGCAGGTCTCCGCTTCAGGATTGCAAATAGAGATTGAGGATTCAATGTTAGAATTAAGTTTACTGGGGGACTTTAATGCAAAAAATGTTATTGCCGCTTTTGCTCTTGGAGCTTCTTATTTAATCCCAAGGGATAAAATTATACAGGGGCTAAAAAGTGTAAAATCATTGGCTGGCAAAATGGAGCTAATTGAAGCTGGTCAAGATTTCAAGGCGATGGTTGATTATTCATTTGAGCCTAAGGCTCTTGAGAACCTATATAGCACAATTAAACTTTTCCCTTATAACAAATTAATCCATGTTCTTGGTGCTACCGGCGGTGGTCGAGATAAAGCTAAGCGGCCAGTTATGGGAAAATTAGCGGCACAAATGGCAGATTTGGTAGTTATCACCAATGAAGACCCTTATGATGAAGATCCGTTAGAAATTATAAAGCAAGTAGCTAGCGGGGCAGAAGCGGGGGGAAAAGAAAAAGAAAAAAATTTATTTTTAATATTAGATAGAAAAGAAGCACTTAGAAAAGCTGTAATTTTAGCAGAAAAAGATGATATGGTTTTAGTTACCGGCAAGGGGGCAGAGCAATTTATGTGTGTGAAAAATAGTCAAAAAGTCCCTTGGGATGATAGGGTGGAATTAAAACGAGCGATTGTGGACAAACTGTGTGTTGACAAAATATAATTAATGTCATATTATAAATGTACGCTTACACTTTTTTCATTTAAAAAAGTGATTTATAAAAAAACGAGTTAATTTAATATTTTTCAAAACTCAAGCCAATTTGGGATTGAGATTTTTTTGTTAAAAATTAATCTTTATACGTATTGGCTCCTTTTTGTGCCGTTTTTTATTAAAATTTAAAAACTACTCTATATATTTTTTATGTCTAAACGTAAATCATTCTCAGAGGTTAGGGCCGCTGTGCCGATGCCTGACCTAATTGAAATTCAAAAAGATTCTTACAATTGGTTTCTAAAAGAAGGTTTGGCCGAGTTATTTGATGAAATAAATCCCGTAGTTGATTTTATCGGTCGTGATTTAGAATTATATTTTGAGGATTATTATTTAGACGAACCTAAATTTTCAGAAACAGAAAGTCGTGAAAAAAATATTACCTATGAAGCACCTTTGCGTGTTAAAACTAGGCTTTTAAACAAAAAAACTAAAAAGGCGGTAACCCAGGAAGTTTTTTTAGGTGACTTCCCCTTAATGACGGGAAACGGAACCTTTATTATTAATGGTATTGAAAGGGTAGTTGTCTCTCAGTTGATTAGATCGGCGGGAGTAATGTTTACCGCTGATTATATAAAAGGAAAGAAATGCTATGGCGCTAAAGTTATTCCAAATCGTGGCGCCTGGTTAGAAATTGAAAGTGATATTAATAAGGTGTTGTGGGTCAGGATAGATCGTAAAAGAAAAGTGGCGGTAACCTCTCTTCTTCGTGCGTTTGGTTATGAAACTGATGAAGAGCTAATAAAATTATTTAAGGACGTTGATTTAGTAAAAACAGATGATGAACCTACTTTTATCGCAGCTACCATTGAAAAGGATTTGGCTAAAAACGAAGCTGAGGGCTTGCAGGAAATATATCGCCGAATTCGTCCAGGTGATTTAGCTTC
>Ga0172382_10007341_pt1 | contig 15675 bp, 18 predicted proteins | sample Leawel138RmetaG_FD_122245 | JGI IMG/M metagenome (GOLD analysis project Ga0172382, IMG submission 122245) | Leachate microbial communities from a municipal landfill in Southern Ontario, Canada - Leachate well 138R metaG | ecosystem: Engineered > Solid waste > Landfill > Unclassified | place...
ATAGTTTAGTTAATAAAAAAAGAATTGATAAGAATGTTGGAATAGAGAAATTACTAATCACTAGGCCTGTTAGGTCTTTGTCTGGCGTGGTAAATGTTTCTGTTTTAACCAAGCCATATGATTGCCCTGGAGAGTGTATTTATTGCCCTAAAGAGACAAATATTCCCAAAAGCTACCTATCGGGTGAACCGGCGGTTGAAAGAGCTAAAAAATTAAAATATGACCCCTATTTACAAGTCAAGAATCGTATTGAATCTCTAGAATTGGGAGGCCACCCAACAGACAAGATAGAGGTTCGTATTGTTGGAGGAAACTGGTCTAGTTATAATAAAAAATATAAAGAGTGGTTTGTTAAAAAATGCTTCGAGGCCTGTAATAATAAAAAAGATAAAACGTTAAAATTATCTCAAAGAAGAAACGAAAAAGCAAAACATAGAATTGTGGGGATGTCATTTGAAACAAGGCCTGATTTTATTAATGAAAAAGAAATTAATGAGATGCTTCTTCTAGGAGCGACAAAAATAGAGATAGGAGTTCAGTCACTATATGATAATGTTTTAACTATAAATAAAAGAGGCCACGGAGTTAAAGAAACAATAAGAGCAACCGAACTATTAAAAAATGCTGGCTTTAAAGTTGCCTATCAAATGATGCTAAATCTTCCAGGATCAAATCCTAAAAGGGATATTGAAATGTTTAAAGAATTATTTAGCAATCCTTCTTTCAAACCAGACTATTTAAAAATATATCCATGCGCACTAGTAAAAGAAGCACCATTATATAATCTTTATCTCAAGGGAAAATATAAGCCATATACTAAAGAAGTTTTAATTGAAACAATTAAGAAAATAAAAAAATATATTCCGATTTATGTTAGAATTGAAAGAATCATTAGAGACATTCCATCACAGTTAATTGTTGAAGGTGGAGCTAAGTCATCAAACCTAAGACAATTTATTGATTCTCAGAAAATATGCAAATGTATAAGATGTAGAGAAATCAAGGACATTGAAAATGAAGAGGTATTTCTTTTTAGGGAGGACTATGAAGCATCAAATGGTAAAGAAATATTTTTAAGTTTTGAAGATAAAAATAGAAAAAATATATATTCTATTTTGAGATTAAGAATTACTAATAGCGACACTGCCCTCATTAGAGAAGTTCATGTCTATGGACAAGCAACACCAATAGCAAAGAAAGGATCCCAGCACAAAGGACTAGGAATGTTGATGGTTAAGGAAGCAGAAAAAATAGCAAATAAAAAAAGAATTGCTATAATTTCAGGAGTAGGAGTAAGAGATTATTATAGGAAAAAGTTAGGATACCGACTTTCAAAAACCTATATGATTAAAACCTTTTAACTCTAATCAGCCCGCTAAAAGGAATAACTTCTATTCCTTTTTTTTCTAGCTCGTCTAAAAATAAATTCATTCCTAAAGAATCAGAAGATATATGACCAGCAATTACAATATTAATATGAGCTGCCTCTGCTTTTTTCCTATGATCTTCTGAAGCATGCATAGCAACAACAGTACCAATCCCTGCGGTAGAAAGTGATTCCATTAATTTTGAAGACGCTTCTGTTCCTCCTGTAATTTCTGTAATTGCAATTTTGCCGCACCTATTATTAGTATTACCAACAACAACTTTGGGGCCAGAACCATTTTTAATTGCCTCTTTGTATTCAGGAATTTCTTTTAATAAATTAATTAATTCCTCAACCGTATCTAATTCTTTACTTTCAACTAAATTTTTAAGAAAATTTGCTACTAAATTGTCTGCCGGGGTGTGGATGTTTATAAAATTAATTCCTATTAATTTTGAAGAATCAACGCTTTTTTGATGATTGGAAGCAGCAACACTTCTTGCAACCTCTCCAATTTTAGGATTGTTTAGTGCCTCTGCAACATTGATTGGAACCCCATATTGATTATAAATATCGGCCTGCATTTCCATAACATCGCCCAGGCAAGACAACCCTTTTCCAACAGGATGATGACTAATAACTAAATCAACTCCCAACTGTTTTGCTAATAATAATTCTGCTGTGTCAGTGTCAATGCCGGATAAAACCTTCTTTATTTCTTTATCTTCTGCAATGTTATGAATTCTAGAATCTAAATATGGATTAGTTAATGCCTCAATATCAAACTCGTCTTTTTTGTCCTCGCTTAAATCCTCGTATTTTTTCTTTTTTCTACTCAAAAACTTCTCTACTTTTGCAGAACCCCTTAAGTCGGACTCCATCCCCATCTTTATCGCTAAATCAAAAATTTCTTGTGTTTTCATAACAATATATTACTTTAAAAAAAGAAATTTGTCTAATCAAAGAAAAAAGAGCTCCATTAGCTCTTTTCACTACACCTAGTAAGAAGTATGCTCGTTTCGTTGTTAATTGTCTGAACCACCCCCCCTTCATTTATAAATAATTTTTCTCCCTCTTTAGTTTTTATTCTTATTTCGCCCTGAGAAACAGCTGAAACTAGTGGCGTATGGTTGTTTAAAATAGAAATATAACCTAAGCGAGTAGGCACCGTTACAATATCTACCTCTCCATCAAATATTTTCTTTTCTGGTGTTAGTATTTTTATTTTCATTTACCAATTACTTGATTAATATTTCCTTTCATATAGAACTCATCTTCTGATCTGTCATCTAATTCTCCAGATATAATTTTTTCAAATCCTTCTATTGTTTCTTCTATTTTAACATAAGTACCGGGAATTCCAGAAAAAACTTCAGCAACTGAGAATGGTTGAGACAAATATTTTTGTATTTTTCTAGCTCTTGATACAACTATTTTATCTTCCTCAGCCAACTCTTCAATTCCTAGAATAGCAATGATGTCTTGCAACTCCTTGTATCTCTGAAGTATCTTTTTAACTGCTACTGCTACAGTATAATGTTTCTCTCCAATAATTCTTGGATTTAATAAAGATGATGTTGATTCTAAAGGATCAACAGAAGGAAAAATACCTAGTGATGCAATTGCACGAGATAATACCAATGATGAATCAAGGTGTGAGAAAGTTGAAACAATCGCAGGGTCAGTCAAATCATCAGCAGGAACATAAATTGCTTGCACAGAAGTAATTGAACCATCGTTTGTTGAAGTAATTCTTTCTTGAAGAGATCCAACCTCTGAAGCTAGTGTTGGTTGATATCCTGTTTGAGAAGGAATTCTTCCTAGCAATGCTGAAACCTCCGAGCCAGCCAAAACAAAACGGAAAATGTTGTCCATAAATAATAGAACATCTTTTTTTTCTTCGTCTCTAAAATGCTCCGCAATAGTCATCGCTGTAAAAGGAACTCTCAATCTTGCTCCGGGAGTTTCATTCATTTGACCAAAAACAAGACAAGTATTTTTAAGAGTATCTGATTCTTTCATTTCTCTAAAAATATCATTTCCCTCTCTTGATCTTTCTCCAATACCAGCAAAAATTGAATAACCATTATGGAACTTTGCAATGTTCGTAATTAGTTCTTGCATCAAAACAGTTTTTCCTACCCCAGCACCACCAAAAAGACCTACCTTGCCCCCTTTAGGAAGTGGACATAATAAATCAATTGCTTTAATTCCTGTCTCTAATATTTCTGTTTCACTTTTTTGATCTTTAAGCTCTGGCCCCTTTTTGTGAATACCGTCTCTTTTTTGTGTTTTAATTTCTCCTTGATTATCAATTGGCTCACCTAAAACATTTAAAATTCTTCCTAGGGCTTCTTTGCCTACTGGAACTTCAATTGGCTTGCCTGTGTCTTCTACTTCATCACCTCTTTTAAGTCCTTCTGTTGGCCCCATTGCGAGACATCTTACTTTATTCTCTCCAAGTCCTTGCTCAACTTCTAATACTAAACCTTTATCTTTTACTTTTAGGGCATTATAAAGAAACGGAGCTTTGCCTTCTTCAAACTCTACGTCTATTACCGGCCCAATTATTTGTGTTATTTTTGCCATATAATTATATTATTATCCCATCGCTTCTTTAGTTGATGATATTTCAGAAACCTCAGAAGTAATTTGTGCTTGTCTTGCTTTATTATAATCTAATCTTAAATCTTCTAATAGTCCTTTGGCGTTATCAGATGCATTTCTCATTGCCATCATTCTTGAAGAATGCTCTGAAGTATTAGCTGAAAGGATAAACTGGTATATTAAGTATTGAACGAAAACAGGAATAACTTCGTCTAGTATCACTTTAGGTGATGGCTCTAAAATATAATTTCTATTTATTCCTTCTTCTATGCTGTCGCCTAGAAAATTTTCTACTGTCTTGGTTCTCGATGGAAAAAGTTGGACTACTTTTGGTTTTTGAATAAAAGAAGAATAAAAATGAGTGTAAACAATATATATCTTTTGATATTTATTATTTAAAAAAGAGTTAATTAGAAAATCAGAAATTTCTTTTGTTTGTTTAAATTCCCAATAATCACCAACTCCTGAAAAGTTATATCTAATTCTTTCTTTTTTAAGATAATGTTTTACAGATTTTTTACCGACTGGCAAAATCTCAACATTCCCTTCTTTTCTCAACTCTTTTATTTCCCTATCCGCAATTCTCAGAACGCTAGAGTTAAATGATCCACAGAACCCCCTATCAGAAGCAACGACACAAACTAATATATCTTTAACAGGTCTTTTTTCTAAAAATACTGACTTGCCATCTCTCAAAGCTTTTTTCATATTTCTTAACATTCTTGCCATTTCTTCAGCAAAAGGTTTTGATTCTGAAAATCTTTTTTGAGTTTTTTTCATCTTAAGAGCAGAAAAAGTTTCCAAGGCACTAGTAATGTCAGATATATTTTTAACTGAACCAATTTTTGCTTTTACTTCTTTAAGCTCCATAATTTAACTTAACTTTTTTAACTATCTCCAAAAGAGCTTCTTTGCTTTTTTCAGACATGTCTCCTGTTTCTCTTATCTCCTTTAATATTTCTGGCTTTTCTAACTCAACCGCACTCAAAACATCTTTCTCAAAATCCTTAATTTTATCAATTGCCACTTCTTCAATGTCGCTATTTACTCCGGTGAAAATAACGATAACCTCTTTTTCAATTGGCATTGGCTCTAAATCATTTTGTCTCAGAAGAAGTGTCATCCTTTTTCCTCTTTCAATTGTCTTTTTTGTTTGAGGATCAAGTTCTTCTGTGAACTCAGAGAATCTTTCTAGTTCTTGGAATTGTGCTAAATCTAATTTTAATCTTCCGGCAACTTTTTTAGTTGCTTTAATTTGAGCTGATGACCCAACTCTTGAAACAGATGTTCCTACATTGATAGCCGGCTTTTGCTCTTTTTTAAATAAAGTTGCGTCCAAGAAAATTTGTCCATCTGTAATAGAAATTACATTAGTAGGAATATATCCTGAAATGTCTCCTGCTTGTGTTTCAATAATTGGCAAAGCAGTTAATGATCCTCCCCCCATTTCATCAGAAAGCATTGCTGCTCTTTCTAATAATCTTGAATGTAGGAAAAATACATCTCCTGGATATGCCTCTCTTCCTGGTGGGCGTCTTAGAATTAAAGATATTTCTCTCCATGCCCATGCTTGCCTAGTTAAGTCATCGTAAACAATTAAAGCATCTTGTTTATTGTCTCTAAAATATTCTCCGATTGATGCGCCTGCAAATGGTGCTAGATAAATAAATCCTGCTGGATCATCTGGAAAGGCACATACAACTGTTGTGTATTCCATTGCTCCTGCTTTTTCTAGAGTAGCAATTATTCTCTTAACTTTACTTTTCTTTTGTCCACAAGCAACATATATACATTTAGGCCTATCTTTTTCATTTTTTTGATTGATTATTGCGTCTAATGCAATAGCAGTTTTACCTAGTCCTCGGTCTCCAATAATTAATTCTCTCTGCCCTCTACCAATAGGAATTAAAGCATCAACCATTTTAATTCCTGTGTGCATTGGCTTTGCTACTGGTTGTCTTTCAATAACAGAAGGACCCTTCCTTTCTAAATCAAAAGATTCTTTTGATTCTATTTCTCCCTTGCCATCAAGAGGCCTTCCCAATGGATCAACAACACGACCTAAAAGGCCCTCACCCACCGGCACGGAGAAAACCTTTTTTGTTCTTTTGACTGTTGTCCCTTCTCTTATTTTTTTATCACTACCTAAAATAATTGCACCAACCTCGTATTCTTCAAGATTTAAAACAAGGCCCTGCACTCCTGCTCCATCAAATTCAACCACTTCAAAATTCTCAACACTTTTAAGTCCAGATATTCTAGCAACTCCATCCTTTATTTCAACAACTTCACCTACTTCTTCTGTTTCAGGAGAAATACTAACCCCCTCAAGCTGTTTTTTAAATTGTTCAATTATATCCATATATTTTATTTTTTAATTTAATTAAAGTATCTTTAAGCGAAGCTTTAATTAAAATATCTTTTGTCTTCAATCGAAATCCTGCTAAAAGTTCTTCGTCTAGCGTAACTTCAATTTTATCAATTCCCTTAACTTCTTTTTTTATCTTATCAACAATTTCTGTATTATCAAAACTATGAGAAATATATAATTTAGCTTTCTTTTCTTTATTATATATCATTTCCAACTTTTTAATAATTGAAGGTAAGTATATAATTTTCTTTCCTAAAGAAGTTTTGAGATTATTAAAAATCTCCTCAAAGTTATCTGGTGATTTTTCTAGTGACAGATAAAGGGCTCTGGCCCAACAAGATATTTCTTTCTCAGTTTTCATGCTTTAATTTTGCTTAAAAAATCTTCTGTAATTTCTCTACCTTTTTTTTCATCAATATTTTCTTTGAGAAGTTTTTCTGTAAGAAGAAAGGTATTTTCAATTGTTTTCTTTTTAGTCGCTTCTTTCTCTTTTTCTTTAAGTTCTTCAGCTTCCTCTCTTGCCTTTGCTAACAACAAATCTTTATCTTCTTCTGCTTTTTTAGCAATTTCTTCACTTCTCTTTTTAGCATCTTCTTGGGCTTTCAATAATACTTTCTTTTTCTCTTCTTCATTTTCTTTTTCCATTTTTACCTTTAAATCACTTAATTCTCCCAATTTTTCTTCGGCTTTTATGGATTTATTTATACCCTCTTCAATTTTTTCTCTTCTTGTTTTGAGTAAATTCAAGAATGGCTTGTAAAGGAAAAACTTAAGAACAAAAAATAGAATAGTAAAATTGACTACCTGTCCTATTAATATTTTCCAATCTATTTCTAAACTGCTCATTATTTAAATTATTAAACGAATAATATGATTAATGATACTACTAATGCATAAATAGCAATAGCTTCTGCAAAAGCGATAGCTAAAATCATACCTGTTTGAACTTTTGACATTGCCTCAGGATTTCTTCCGATTGATTCTACGCCTCTTGCACCAATCAAACCTACTGCGATCCCTGGTCCAATTGCTCCTAATCCAATAGCAAGAGCTGCTGCGATTGTGTTAAATGTTTCCATAATATTTTTTTAATTAATTAACTTATTATTTTTTCGACCTTTTTTCTAAAAACGGGATAATTATTTTGTATAAATTTACTATCGTAAGAATGATTCCAATTATTACAGATACTATAATTCCAATTGGTGCTATTTCTAACTTGCTATCTATCCATGCCCCCAGGAATATGAAAATTGCTAGTGGGAGTGCTAAAACAAATCCTAATCCAGCCCCCACTCCCAAAACATATCCTATACTCTTAATGTTGCTCGGTTGTTGTGAAGACATAAAAAACTGTAATTAATGATGAAAAAACTAATGCCTGAATAAGTCCTACAAAAATCTCTAATCCTAAAAATGGTAACGGAATAACAAATGGAATCATAAATGTAACAATCATTAATAGTATTTCTCCTGCAAAAAGATTTCCAAAAAGCCTAATCCCTAAAGACATTGTTTTTGTTACCTCACTTAATGCTTCTAACATTCCTACGAAAAACATTATTGGGTTTTCTAAAATAATAAACTTCTTAAGATATTTAATCCCTCCTAATTTTTGGATAGTAACAAAATGAATAAACACCATAGAAAATATTGCCAAAGCAAATGTAAAGTGAAAATCAGAGCTAGGAGATCTTAAAAAAGTAAAAATTCCCATGCCGGGAAGTATCTCTAATAAGTTACTTAATAATATAAGAATAAACAATGTTGCTGATAAAGGGAAAATCTCTTCTGTTTTTTTTCTGTCTCCTGTCATTCCATCAAATAGGCCAAGCAATGATTCTAATATAAATTCAAAAAAGTTCTGAACTTTACCAGGAACAATTTCTTTTTTTCTAAGCCCCAATAAAAAAAGAATGGCGAATAATAGTGAACAAAAAATAGCCAATATAAAAGTATTGGTAAAATCTATTCCTAATAAACTAAAAAACGGCTCCCCCGTAAGGGCTATATGTATATTCATTACAAGCTCATTTTACCTATAAATAAAGAACTGTCAAGGAAAAAGAAAGAATTATATCTCTTCCTTAATAATTATCCTATCATCCCATGGTATCTTCTTGCCATGGCTAACACATATCCACGGCTCGCACCCTTTTCCTGTCACAACAACAACATCTTTTTCTGTTTTTAATTGAAGGGCTTTTCTAATTGCCTCTCTTCTATCAACTATCTTTTCTGATTTAGGAGAACCTTCAGCAACTTGGTTAATTATTTCCATTGGATCTTCATCGTATGGGTCCTCGTTTGTAATGATAACTTTGTCTCCATAAGCATCAGCTATTTTACCTAGAACTGGTCTTTTCCATTTATCTCGTCCTCCTCCACAAGAACCTAATACGCAAATTAATTTACCATCTTTTGGTTTTAAAAAGTTATATACTTTTTCTAGCGCATTAGGAGTAAAAGCATAATCAACAAAAACATTTTCTATAACTTCTTCCATTCTTCCAGCAATTTGCTCAACCTTTAATAAGCCTTTCTTGCAATCTTTAATTGAAATACCAAGCGATAGCCCTATTGATATAGCCGCTAAAGCATTATATATATTAAATTCGCAAAGCAAGCTTAATTCAAAAACTTCTTGATTAACTGTAAAAGTAGAACCCTTAGGAGAAAGATTAATATCTTTAGCTAAAATATCTCCACTATTTATCCCATACGTTATTATTTCTTTAGCTGGAAAGCTTTTAAAATAATCTTTGTGATCATCGTCGCTATTAATTATGTGTATATTTTTACAAATGCTAAACAATTCCCCTTTTGCTTTTTTATAGTTTTCAAATCCTTTATGTGCTTCAATGTGTTCTGGCGTTAAATTAGTGATAATAACAATATCAAAATTAATAAAACGATGTCGATGTTGTTTTATTCCTTCTGAGGTTACTTCGATAATTACATAATCGCACCTCTCTATAATTGCTTTTTTTAAAAACTTCTGAAGAGTAAACCTGCCTGGCATAGTCATTTTCATTTTATTTTCTTCTTCCATGTCTCCAATTTTAAAAACAATAGAAGAAGATGATGCAACCTTGTATCCTGCTTCTTTTAATATCTGAGAAGTGATATTAACCACAGTTGACTTACCATTAGTTCCTGTAATGCCTATAACTTTTATCTTCTTTCCAGGAAATCCATAATAAAGAGCGCCCAAAAAAGACAATGTAAAATGATATATACTTACTATAAAATTAGGAATGTATTTTCTCATAATAATTTTAACGCTTCTTTAATCCTTTTTTCTGTATCCTCTATTTCATTAGGAACTTTTTTCAAGGCCTCTTGCGATTGCCCTTTTTTAAATCCTAATGAAATTAAACCACTCAAGGCCTCGTCATCCACATCTTTCCTAATTGTTTTAACTTTTCCTGTAATTTCTAAAAGTATTTTTTGCAGTTTTTTTGCTCCAATACCCTTAACCTCACCTTTCTCAATTAATTCTTTTAATTCTTCTAACGAATTAACAAAAGAAAGGTCTAACGCACTTTTAGGACCAACCCCTGAAATGCCTTTTAATGATTTGAAAAGTTTTAACTTATCTACACTTAAAAAACCATATAATTCAATTTCTTTGTCTTTTAGAAGTAATTCCGTAAAAACCTCTATCTCTTTTCCCAATGAAAGGGTCTTCGTATCTCTATTATTTAAAAAGACATCAAAACCAATTCCTGATCTTTCAACAGTTATTAATTTATCATCAATATGTCTAATTGTTCCTTTAATATAACTTATCATAAAATTATTATAGCAAAACTTGCAAAAAATTAACAATTAGTGTATATATACAACATATATGCCAGTTACAAAAACAACAAAAAGAAGACCTCAACAAAATGAAAGGAAGAGGATCTTAAACAAAAAAAGAACTTTAGAAATGAGAAAGCTTATAAAAGAAGCTAATACTTTAGTTACGGAAAAAGAAATAAAAGCAGTAGAAGAAATGATGCCTAAAATTTATAAGGCAATTGATAAAGCAGCTAAAAGAGGTATTATTAAAAAAAATACTGCAGCGAGAAAAAAATCCAGAATGATGAAAAAAGTTAAATCAATAGAAAGTAACTCAAAGGAATCTTAACTATATTGTATTCTTCAATATATTCTAATTCATCATTTGAAATAATTAACCCATAGCTTGGGTTTATTTTTTTATTTGTTTCTAATATTTGTTTGCAATTTTTTTGACCAGAACCAACTTCAATTACGATTTTCTTTTCTCCACAAGAAAGAATGAAATCTGCTCCATTTTCAGAAACGTCGTATGTCAAAAAATTATCTCCGTACTTAGGAACTATTTTGCTTAAATACATCGCCACAACATCTTCCAAAAGAGCGCCCTTATAATTGTTAATTGAGACAATGCTTTCTCTAGAGGAAAGATATGAAAATCTTAAAGATGGGGTAGAAAAAAGATATTTTGATGGTTTTTTAATTTGTTTAAAATGAGAGCCATTGGCTAAAATTTTTAATATCAGCCCGGAAGATTCTAAAGACCTTAAAACATTACTTAATGTTTCTTTATTCATTTCAATTATTGAGCTTAGCTTATTAACGCTAACTCCAAGAGTGTCTGATAGTAAATAAAGGATTTTATCTATTTTATTGATTGTTTCTTTGTCGAAATTATAAAACTGAGGGATGTCTACGTATATTACTTTATTGATGATTTGTGAAATAAAGTTTATCGCTATATTCTGATCCTTAAGATTTAGAGAAAAAGGAAATGTTCCCATTTTCACATAATTTTCTATTTCTAACTTATCTACCCCTAATAAATATTCTTTGATTTTATCTTCTTCATTTTTTATCTTTTCAAAACATTGTTTTGCATTGCTAGAAGATAATATCGCTTTTTTAATGTTATTAGTATTAATCTTCTTTTTTCCATATTTAAAAAGCATATATTCAGAAAATGAAACTGGATAAATATCAATAAAATAAATTCTCCTAGCAGAATCTGCATTTACTTGCTCCCTTAAAAGCAATGACGAAGATCCAGTAGCCAAAACAATTATTTTTTTTGATTTATCATAAAGTGTTTTTAAAAAAATAGACCAATTTTTATCATAATGAATTTCATCTAAAAATATAATTAATGGTTCATCTAGTTCCTCTAGTCTTTTACCAATGATTTCTTCGTATGCCTCTATAATATCCCATAAATTAACACCGAATCTTCTCACCGCTTCCTCTATTGATATATATAGCTTATTATTTTCCTTTAAAGATAAATATAGTTGTGAAAGTAGTGTCGTCTTTCCTGTCCCGCGAAGACCTGGCATAACAATAATTCTCGGATCAGTCCCTTTTTGCAAAAAATTATTAATAATGTCATTCAATTCAAAAAATATGCCCCTTTTGAATAGTGGATTACCATTTATATCTATTGTCATTCCTTTTGCTCTATTATCTGATTGAGATATTAATACTTGTAGGTATTTTTTTAGTTCTTTGTTTTCCATGTCTCTATTCTACCATAGTAGAATAGAGAATGTCAATACTACGCCACTATAACCAGCTAGAGAATATCTTTTATCTCTCCCAACTCTCTTATATTCTTCCAAGCAATATTTCTTAATTCTTCAACTTTACTATCAATGGCTATTCCCTTTTTGGTCATTTCAAACGCGCCTATATCATTTTTGCCGTCCCCGACAAATACAATGTCTTCTTTTTCCGCATTATTATTTTTTGCTATCTCTCTAATTTTTTGTTCTTTGAAGTTTTTGTTTTTTAAGCACTCACTTTCAATAGACAACAACTCCCCATCTTCATTAAAAAGAAACTTTGTTCCAGCGTAAAAACCATTAAGATTTAATTTTTGAGTTAATTTTTCTAAGTAAATATCAATTGAACAAGAAATTAGATATATTTTGTATCCCTTATCTTTTAAGTAGTTAATTAAATCTTCGGCCCCATTTTTTAAGGTATTGATATCTTCTGAATGATTACAAATATATCCCATATTAGCGTTGCCTGTTTTTTTAAGAGTCAAAGCCATCTTTTCCCAAAAGTCCCCCAAAGATATTTTATTATTATAATAATTATTAAAAAGATCTTTTAGTTCTTGCTCTGCTTCTTTTTCTCCAGAAGTAAAAATCTCCCAAGAGCTTTGATCAATTAAGGTTCCATTAACATCAAAACAAATGATTTTTTTCATACGCCACAAATTAAAATATTTAATGATTCAGCAGGATTCACTCTCCCTGTTTTAATTCCGTAATCTAGTTCAACAACCTTATCATAAAGATTTTTAAGCTCATCCATTGTGAAATTATTATAACTTCCCTTTTCTTTAGCTGAAATAATTTTTCTAATCTGAAAACCCATCATTGCTAATATATATACTGGAGCGTCCCCCCTATCAAGATGTTTTTTAATTGACTGAAGAGCTCCTTTTTTATCTTTTCTTGCAATAAAATTAATTGTTTCAAATATGTTTAATTCATCCTTATCTCTTATTAATTTTTTGATATCGCTTAGCGATATTTGAGAAGAATAATTAACTAGCTTAATGATCTCGTTTTCCATTCTAGCTAAATTACTTCCCACATATTCAATTAATAACAATAGTGCATCCTCATCAATCTTGCCTTTCATCGCTTCAATTTTGTTTCTTGTCCACTCTTTTAATTTTGACCCACTTAATAGTTCAAACTCTTGTTTTTTACAATCAATATTAGCATCTTTGTCATTAATTATTAAAAGGACATTTGGTGATGATTCAAACAATTCCACTTGTGATAAAAATTCTTTACTTACTGTAAAATCATAAACAATTACAAGTTTTTTTTCATTAAACATTGAAACAGAAAGCATCTCTCTTCTAATATCTTCTATCTGAGCATCTTTAAAAGAGCTAAAACCACTCTTATTTTTTTCTCTATGAGCATTGATAATTTCTTTTACCTTTTCGCTAATCCTATATTTATCTTTTCCGTAAAAATATATAATCATTTCTTTTTTTGACAATTAGGGCAATAAAAAGTTCCCCTTCCTCCTAAATTAATTCTTTCTATTTTTGTTTTACAGTTAACGCATGGCTTGCCGTTTTTCTGATATACTTTCATTATATTCTGAAAGCCACCTTTTTCTCCAATAATTGTTCTAAAGTCAGAAAAACTATCCCCTCTTAAGCGAATTGATTCTTTTAGTATAAACTGCATATTTTTAAAAATGTTTTCAAAGTCACATTCTTCTAATTTAGAAACATCTTCTTCTGGATGAATTTTTGATAAAAAAAGTATTTCTGAGGCATATATATTTCCTATACCAGCGATGAATTCTTGCTTCATTAAGAGTTGCTTAATCTTTCCCCTCTTTTTTCTGAATAGGTCTCTAAATGTTTTGTAATCAATCTCTAATGGCTCTGGCCCAATTTCTAGTTTATCATCTTTTAATATTTCCATTTTAGCAAATTTTCTTGAGTCGGATAAAGCTAGTTGCCTGCCATCATCAAGCCCTATTACTATATGTAAATAACCATTCATCTTGTCGTCACTAAGTGGCCCCGGTGGCGCAACCCATTTATTATCAATGAATTTCCATTTAGATAATAATAAATGCCCCGATATTTTTTGATGAATTAATAAAATAATACCTTGATCTAAATAAATTAAAATATTTTTACCCCTCCTTTTAATATCAACGATTTTTTTATCAATAATCTTTTTTGTAAAATCATCAACATTATCACCCTTAATTATATTCTCTGCATCAGTCCAAAGATCAACAAAAGAGCGCCCTATTATTTCTTTTTTTAGGTCGTTAACAATTGTCTCTACTTCAGGAAGTTCAGGCATTTATCCTAATATAGTTTTAAGCTTGTTGGCTACTTCTTGAGGAGTGAAGTGTGCTTTAATCATAAAATCAACTGCACCAAGTTCTTGTCCGCGCTCAATGTCTTCTTTTTGTCCCAAGTTAGAAAGTATAATTACAGGAATATCGGCTATTTCTGGATCTTGTTTTGCTTTTTCTAAAACTTCAAAGCCGTTTATTCCAGGCAATATCAAGTCCAAAAGAACAACATCTGGCTTAACTTCTTTTATCTTTGACAAGCCACTTTCGCCATCTACGGCAGAAACAACATCATACTCCATAGTTAAAAGTTTTTTCATCATTAATTCTCTTAAAAACTTGTCGTCTTCTATTAGTAATATTTTTTTCATCATATTTTTATATTTTATTATTTATTAATAATTGGAATTGTGAAATAAAAAGCAGTTCCCTTGTTCTCTTCTGACTCAAACCATATCTCTCCTTTATGCGCTTGAACAATATTTTTTGTTGTATAGAGTCCCAGTCCAGTACCGTCAGTTTCCATCCTAGTTACATTTTCAGCTCTAAAGAATTTAGTAAATATCCTATCCTGCTGATCTTTTGGTATCCCCACTCCTGAATCTTCTATCTTAAATATAACATTTTTTTCATCATTATCCAAAGAAATCTTTATCTTTCCGCCCCGCGAAGTGTACTTTACGGCATTTTCTAATAAATTCTGAATAACTACTCCCATCTTTTCTTTATCAATCTTAACCTTAGGAGTTTTTTTCTTGCTTAACTCTAAAGACATATCTTTATTTTTTAATATCTCCTGAGATGCATCAATGACACCATCTAAAACATCTTCTATGCTTGCTTCTTCTTGGTCATATAACAATCTTCCCTCTTCAATTCTACTAACATTTAGCAAGTCATTAATTAATCGTATCATTCTTTCATTGCTAATATATGTTTTTTCTAGTAACTCTTTTTGTTCTTCATTGATTTCGCCCGTGTCTCCATCTAAAATCATTCTAACAGTCCACTTAATTGCTGATAAAGGAGTCCTTAGCTGATGAGCAGCAACAGAAACAAACTCTGTTTTCATCTTTTCAACTAATTTTTCTTTGGTTACATCATGAATAATAATTAAAAACCCTTTTTCTTCTAATTCGTCTTTCAATAAAACAGATGTTATTTCTAAATGAAAACCATTAGGAGTTACTGCCTCTTCTCTGTATATATTTTTGATTCTATCTTTGTCTATTAATGCTTTTTTAATTTCTGAAACATTGTCATTATTAACTATATCCATAAAGCACTTTCCAACAGCATCTTTTTTATTAATATGAAACAGCTCTATTGCCGGAAAGTTAATAATTTCTATTTGCTTTCTTTTGTTTAATAAAATGACTCCATCAGTAAGGTTTTCAATAATGGCCATTGTTTTATTTTTCTCGTCAACGGCGCTACGCCTTAAATCATCCGTATCTTCTAAAACATTTAATAAGGC
>Ga0172382_10007345_pt1 | contig 15672 bp, 18 predicted proteins | sample Leawel138RmetaG_FD_122245 | JGI IMG/M metagenome (GOLD analysis project Ga0172382, IMG submission 122245) | Leachate microbial communities from a municipal landfill in Southern Ontario, Canada - Leachate well 138R metaG | ecosystem: Engineered > Solid waste > Landfill > Unclassified | place...
GTCGGAGTTCCCTCCGTGATGAGCAGGGAGCCGAACAGGTTTTCCGCATCAGCCATGACGGCATCGATGGCGTAGGAAACACGTGAATCGGAGAGTTCGATCCGGAAGGTTCCGGGGGAGGGATCCTGTCCTTCCTGGTCGTCGCCCGCAAGCTCCTGCAGGAATCCTGCGAACCGTTCATCATACAGGATGTCCAACCCATCAACGGTGATCGGAAGGCTTTTCGGATAGAGACGCCGCGTGAGGAACCGGTAGGCAGGCGCGTCGATGGTGATCCGGTTCGCACGCAGCATCTGCTTTCCCTCGGTGTCGGCGAGCACGAGACCGTGTACGCTGATTCGTGAGAAAAGGGATGATTCCACCGACTCGACGCGCAAGCTGTATTTCCCTTCTCCTTCCAATCTCTCGAGCATGTGCACGGCAACCGTACGTCCTGCTTGTCCGAATATCTCGAAAGGACCGAGGGCGATCGTGCCTATCACCACGGCGAAGAGGATGAGAGCAGCGAACATGATATTGGAGACAGTCGTATGATATTTCATATGATCATCCGCATACCTGACAGTATACCGGTTATCATGCCGTTTACCTACCCTTTTCGGAAACCCCGCGCCCACTTCTTGTCAATCGCCGTCGCTTTGGATAGTATGGAACAGGACTCGGAACGCTAGGCAAGGAGAATCGGAGCATGCAAGGAATTCTTGATCGTTTCATCGTTATCGAGGGGCTGGATGGCGCCGGAACGACCACACAGATGAAGGCGGTGGCGGAGGCGTTCGATGAGGCTCAAGTGCACTGTCATGCCACATTCGAGCCCACTTCGTCAGCTTTGGGCACCCTGGTGCGGACAGTGTTGCGCAAAGAGGTCGTCACGACTCCGCTCGCGCTTGCGATGCTCTTCGCCGCAGATCGCGAGGATCATCTCCATCACCCGATCAACGGTATCGTGAGGAAGATCTCCGAAGGTGCTGTCGTGATCTCCGACCGCTATCTGTTCAGTTCGCTTGCCTACCAGTCGGTTGAGTGCGGATTCGAGCGGATCAGTGCGCTGAACGACTTCCCCATACCCCGTTTCATCGTCTATCTGGACACGCCGGTGGAGGATTGTCTCGCGAGGATCGATTCGCGTGACCAAGGGAGGGAACTGTTCGAGAAACAGGAGTTCCTCTCACAAGTGCGGGACAACTATGAGCTTATCTTCGCCGACCTGCCCGAATCGGTCGTGTTCATGCGCTTGGACGGCCGGAAGACGAAACAGGAGATCACCTCTGCGATCCTCGCCACCCTCAAGAGCCACTCCCTGCTCTGAAAGATGCCTCACCGGATGAACATCGCATCACCGTAACTGAAGAAGCGGTATCCGTGCGAGACTGCATGCCGGTATGCTTCCATGATGCGTTCCTTTCCCGCGAATGCACTGACGAGCACCAGGAGCGTCGATTCCGGTGTATGAAAGTTCGTCATCAGGTGATCGACCACCTTGAAACGGTAGGGAGGAAGGATGAACAGCCGGGTGCTTCCCCTGCCCGGTACCAATGTTCCCGAAGCTTCATCGAACGCCGATTCGAGCGTCCTCACGCTGGTCGTCCCCACCGCGATCACCGGTCGACCGCTTCGCTTGGCCTCGGTAACCAGGCTCGCACTCTGCGGAGGGACCTCATAATGCTCAAGATGCATGTGATGGTCCTCGAGTTGTGCAGAACGCACGGGAAGGAAGGTTCCCGCACCGACGTGCAACGTCACCGGGGTGATGGTGATTCCCAAAGCGGCGATCCGTCCGAGGATATCCTCGGTGAAGTGCAATCCTGCGGTGGGGGCTGCCACCGATCCCGATTTGTCGGCATATACGGTCTGGTAGCGCGACTCATCAGCAACCGTATCGGTTCGCTTGATGTACGGTGGAAGCGGCATGTGGCCGCATTCCTCGAAAAAACGCTCGTCTACCGGTTCGTCGAACCGTACGAGCTTTCCGTCCTCATGCTCCGCATCGATGGTGGCGGTCCATGTCGTGCCGTCCTTCCCGGTGAATCGGTAGTGCTTGCCAACACGTTGCTTCTTGCTCTTGGTGACCATGGCCGACCATCTGCGATCCTCCAGCTCGTTGAGGAACAGGAACTCGACTTTACCGCCTGTCTCACTCTCTCCATAGACGCGCGCCTTGCGCACCTTTGAGTCGTTCACCACCATCAATGCTCCGGGGATGAGGAAATCGGGGAGATGCGAGATGGTGGAATCGGTGAGTGTCCCACTGGTGCGGTCAAGGACCAGCAAGCGGCTCTCACCTCTTTTGTCGGCGGGGAATTGGGCTATCAGGTGTTCGGGCAGATCAAAAGAGAATTCCTTGGTTTTCATCGGGTTTCCTGTCGTATGGCATGTGCAGAAGATCGTATGCGAGACTTGTCGCCATCCGGCCGCGCGGAGTGCGCTTCAGATATCCTTTTTGGATCAGATAGGGTTCGTAGAAGTCCTCCAGCGATTCGATGGCCTCGCCGACCGATATGGCAAGCGTCTCGGCTCCGACCGGTCCGCCGTCGTAGAATTTGATGATCGTCCTCAGGATGTTGCGATCCTGGTCCTCCAACCCTTCTCCGTCGATGCCCAACCGCTCCATGCTTACCTGCACGATCGAATCATCGATGATGCCATTGCCGAGCACCGCCGCATAATCGCGCAGTCTCTTGAGCAGTCGGTTCGCAATACGCGGTGTACCGCGGGAACTTTTCGCAAGGAGCCTGATCGCCGATTCCTCGATCGTTGCATCGAGGATCTTCGCCGACCGGCGTATGATCGAGACCAGCTCCTCCTCACGGTAGAATTCAATCCTGCACGTGATGCCGAACCGTGAGTAGAGCGGCGATGAGACTTGTCCCGCCTTCGTGGTCGCCCCGATGAGCGTGAACCTGGGGATGGGTATGCGGATGGTCCGTGCCGCGGGACCTTGGCCGATCACCCAGTCGATCTCGTAATCCTCCATCGCGATATAGAGCATCTCTTCCAACGCAGGTCGCATCCTGTGGATCTCATCGATGAAAAAAATGCTTCCCTCGGTCACGTTGGTGAGGATTCCCGCGAGATCCTTCGGCTTCTCGAGTGCGGGAGCGCTGGTCATCCTGATCTCCGCGCCCATCTCATTTGCGATGATCGATGCCAAGGTGGTCTTGCCCAGTCCGGGAGGGCCGATGAGGAACACATGGTCCAGCGTCTCCTTCCTCTCGAGCGCTGCGCGGATGAACACGGAAAGATTGTCCTTGATCCGTTGCTGTCCCTGGAAATCATGCAAGGACTTGGGACGCAGGATATTCTCCTGGACATCGGTATCGCTTTGGAAGGTACTGGAGAGTATGGAATGCTCCCTGTCGTCGTGATCCACGTTCACCCTAACCTTATGATCGCATTCCTGAAGAGGAACTCCTCGGATTCGTGCAATGTCTTGCCCGCAAGCACTGCTTCGTGCTCCTCGAGAAGTTTCGCGAGGACACTGACTACCTGACGCTTATCATAGCCCATATCGGCCAATGCGGCAACAAGGTCCTCGTAGCGCCGGTCAAGCGTTCCCGTCCCTTGGTCCGCCTGCCCCCGCTTGGGCATCTCGAGCGTCACGGTATCGCGCAACGCGAGGACGATCTTCTGCGATGTCTTCGGACCGACACCGGGTATGGTGGCAAGGAACTGCAGGTCATTCGCATCCAGCGCCTTGATGAAGGCACGGACCTGGACGCCGCTGAGTATCTTCATCGCCTGTCGGGGACCGATCCCATTGACCTTGATCAACTCGAGGAAGAGCATCCGTTCCTCCTCATCGGTGAATCCGAAGAGGGTCATGCTCTCCTCCCGGTGCTGCAGGTGCGAAAGCAAGCGGACCTGCCGTTTCGCATCCCCGTGCAACTGGCTGAGCTTGCTCGCAGTCTGGCTTGAGATGACGAGCGAATACTCCACTCCTGAGGCGGTCCTGATCACCGCTTCGTTCGCCCCTACGTGGATTATCTCTCCGATCACCGCATGGATCATCGCAACCTCCTACAGTCCTATCCTCTTTCCCAACGCACCGTTCGTGGCATAACAGATGGCCGCGGCAAGTGAGTCCGCGGCATGATCGGGCGAAGGCACGGTCTCGAGCTTCAGCAGGAGGCGGACCATCTCCTGCACCTGATGTTTCTCTGCGGTTCCGTATCCGGTCACCGCCATCTTGATTTGCAACGGCGTGAACAGGGTCACCGGTATGCCTTGCAACGACATCTGTTGGATGATCGCTCCGATCACTTTCGCCACCGTGATGGCGGAACTGACGTTCTTCGCGAAGAAGATGTCCTCCATCGAGACCGCATCGACCTTGAACTGCGTGGCAAGCGAACCGACATCGTTCGCGATCGCGTGAATGCGAGATTCGATGGGTGTCTTCGCCTCCGTCTTCACCACACCAAAGGAAACAGGCCGGTAGCGTTGGCCAACAATGTCGACCACACCCCAGCCTGTCTTCGCGATCCCTGGATCTATGCCAAGAACCAGCATCTTACTCTTCTTCGTCGTTGAAGTCGTCAGGTATGTCGAGGTTTGAGGAGACCTGCTGCACGTCATCAAGCTCTTCGAGACGCTCGATGATCTTGAGCACCTTTCGGATCTTCTCGTCATCGAGGGATACGGTTGTATCGGCGATCTTGCTCACTTCGGCGGAACTTTCCGTGAAACCGGCTCCCTGCATCCCCTCGAGCACCGTGTTGAAGTCACTGGGATCGGTGACGACCTCGATGACTCCGGACGAGCTGCTGATATCCTCGGCACCGAGCTCGAGTGCCGACTCGAGGATCTGGTCCTCGGTGTATTGTTCCCCGTCGTAGGTGATGATGCCCTTGGTCTGGAACATGTAGGCGACGCTGCCACTTGTCCCGAGTGATCCGCCAAGTTTGGTGAGGGTGCTGCGCACATCCGCGGCAGTCCTGTTCTTGTTGTCGGTCAGCGTATCGATGATCAGGGCAACTCCGCCAGGTGCATACCCTTCATAGGTGAGCTCGTAGTAGACGGACCCGTCCATCTCTCCAGCACCCTTCTTGATTGCCCGCTCGATGTTGTCCTTGGGCATGTTGTCGGCACGAGCCTTGAGCATCGCGGTACGCAACCGTGCGTTGGACTCGGGATCGCTTCCACCCATTTTTGCCGCCACGGAAATTTCCTTGATCAGCTTGGTGAATTTTTGCCCACGCTTTGCGTCTGCAATACCTTTCTTGTGCTTGATGGTTGCCCATTTGCTATGGCCGGACATATGTGAACCTCTTTGTATTGTTTCAGTCTCTGATGTACTCACTCAACTGGCACATTAGCCTAGCATGCGTGAAAATTCACTGTCAAGAGGGGGGCCTCAGCGCAGAGGAAAGGTGCAGGATGATGGCGTCACAAACCATCAACCCCTCTTTGGTGAGCGAGAAGCGTGCATCGGAATCGGTGAACAGGTTCAGCTCCCCGCCACGGAGCGCCTCGACCTGAGAAGCGAACAGGTCGTCGAACGGCACACCGAACCGAAAGAGCCAACGATTCTTGTCGATGCCATCCGAGGTGCGCAGGCTCATCAGCAATTGCTCCTCCATCACTTCATGACGGTGCAACATCTCGGTCCCGTAGGTCGAGAACGGTTTGCCCTCCAGATAGGCATGCACCGAAGGAGCTCCCGTGATCCTGAGCGCACGGTCCGAGCAGGCGATCGTTCCCGCGGCGGTCGGACCGAGTCCCACATAATCGTCCAGGTTCCAATACCGTTCGTTGTGGATACATCGGCTCTGCAAAGAACGGGCGAAATTGCTGATCTCATACTGTGCGAATCCGAGGACCTCCAAATGCTCCCAGCAGGAACGCAGCATCTTTTCTTCATCATCCTCATCCAGCAGTACCAACGCATCGGAACCGACACGACGAGCCAACTGCGTTCCCTCTTCCACGGTAAGGTTGTACAGGGATATGTGGTCAGGTTCCGCAAGGCTGACAAGATCGTCTATATCATCGAGCGCATCAGTCACCGACTGCCCGGGAATGCAGGTCATCAGGTCACAATTGAGTCGCCAACCGGTCCTCTTCCTCATCCGGCCGACCAAGTCGAGCGCCTGGACCATGTGCTCGAGTTTCGCATTCCTCCCCAGCGTGTCGAGATGTTGCTGGCGGAGGCTCTGTATGCCGATGCTGATCCGGTTCAGGCCCGATCCCGCAAGAGCCTCGTGCTCAGCGGTTATCGACTCGGGATTGATTTCCATGGTGATCTCACAGGGAGGACCGAGAGCCTGTATCGGCTCCAGCAGTGTGCACAGCTGTTGCACGCTGAGGATCCCGGGATTTCCCCCGCCGAGAAAAACCGTCTCGAACGGATGTGTGCGCATCGCACACAGCTGCCGGATTTCCTCAAGAAGATTCTGGTGAAAGCGTTCGACCAACGAGCACTCGTACATGCTCTGCGGCAGGGAGTAGAATGCACAATAGGCACATTTCTCCCGACAGAACGGGATGTGGATGTACAGGGAAAGCGGTGCGTGCGCTGGGATCATCTGGGCAAGTGCGCGACTCAGGAGACGCCTCCCATGCGTCCGAGAGGCCAGAACCTGAAACGTACGCGACCGATCACGTCCTTGTGTTCAACCGGACCGAAATAACGTCCATCCTGGGAGTTGTCACGATTGTCACCCAATGGCAACACATGCCCTTCCGGGACATAGATGCCTGCTTCATAGCGCGCTGCGAGCGATCTTGCTCCGATGTCCGAAGGATCGATCTGATGGAGGGTCCTGGTCCTCGCGTGTTCGACCTGGTAATGATCCACGAGGCCCCGGTAATCGGCTACGCTCCGATATGCCTGCAACAGGTATGCGGGTGAGGCGGAGGAGAGTCCCGCCTCCTGGTATCCCATCAACGCGCCATAGGCATTGATGCCGGCATATCGTGAGCTTTCGATGCTCTGGTGCGGAGCTTCGGAAAGCCCTGCGCTTCGGCGGTATTCCTTCTCGGCCGTGAACGTAGGCTGTCCACCGCTTTTCAGGAACAAGGACCCGTCACTGAAACGTACCGTATCGCCTGCCAGCGCCGCGGCGCGTTTCACATACAGACGCTCGCGCATGTTCCCTTCATCATCCACATCAATGTTCACGAGTGAGAAGGAGGCCATGTAGACGATCTGGGAAAGCACGTCGAAAATCGGACCTTTCGATTCATATTCGGGATTGTAGAACACGATCACATCGTCACGAAGCGGAATGCGACGATCGAGGATCTTCGGTCCTCCGGGATACAGCTCTATGCCATAACTGGTCTTGCTCACGAACACCCGATCCTTGATGAGCAGGGTCTCCTCCATCGAGGGAGAGGGTATCATGAACAGCTGGAACAGATACTGGTTCAACAGAAGCACGAAAATGACGGCGAACACGATCGCATCGAGCCAGCTGAACAGCTCTCCCTTGAAGGTTTTCTTGACCGCTCGGGCGGCTTTCTCACGGGCGAGGCGGACTCTCCTTCTGGTGAGGCAGGCTTCGGTGACGCGTTGTATCCAATCGAGATATGCTCTCATGCAGTCAAGCTACCACAAACGGATGCCATTGACAATAAGGCGCCGCAAAGGTACTTTTCTAAGGATGAAAAAACGCGGAGAAGAAATGCCCATCAACGTGGAACCGGTCCGACTCAAGCCCCTGTTCGGCATGCCGGCAGGAGTCTATCTCACTGTATTGTATGCACTGATCATCGTGGTGGTGCTCTTTCTCGTCGCATTCCTTCCCGGCATCTTGAATAGCGGGAAGCGGGTCACCTTCACCAGCGACACCTCACCTGTCTCGGTGTCCGTCGATGGCATTCACCTCGGGACCGCTCCGGTCACGGCATTCATCGAACCCGGTTCCCATGAGGCCGTCTATTCGTTCGGCGATGCCCTGCATGCCTCGGTGCCATTCGAGGTTTCCCATCCGGTGTTCCTCACCTGGTTGTTCCCGAGAAGCCAACGAGTCGTCTCAAAGACACTCTTTGCAGATGCTGATGATTTTACGAGGTATCTTGAGTCGATGTTCGATGAGACTGTCGCATGGTCGGCCGTGAGTACCGATGCACGGTACCACCGCCCCCCATTGATCATGCAGGCTGCAGAGAGTGCACTGCACTCCGGATTGCAAGGGATCGGGGAGCCGATGTACCGGTTCCTCTCCTCGCTGGCCTTGCACATCGGATCGACCGACATGTTGCAGGAGTTCGGGCAAGCGTTCTCCCTCCTGGAAGATTCGGATATCTTCACCGCAAGACAGAAGGAATCCTTGACAGGCGACCTGGCTGCGATCGGGGATATTTTCTCTGGCAAGGAAGGAAAGACTGTCGGCCTTGCGGCTGAACAACGGGAAATCCCGTTCTCCCGGACCGCCCTGTCGGTGGATGCGAACGGATTCTCCCCGATCATCGGCTTTTCCTACAGCGGAGGCCGATACACGAAGGGAACCGTCACAGACCGCTCGTATCCTGCGATCCTCGAGATGGGTGTCCTCTCCGAAGTAGAGTCCTTCTCCATTGCCGCGCTCGAGACGACTGAATACCAATGGGCCCGTTTCATCGAGGCGAATCCGTATTGGGCGAAGACGAACATCACCCGGTTGGTACAGGACGGTATGGTCGACGAGAATTATCTGGCAGGCATCTTCCCGACGGTAACGGTGATGAGCAACCGTCCCATCAGGAACATCTCATGGTACGCAGCGGAGGCGTACACCCGATGGCTTTCCGAGACAAGCGGCAGACAGGTATTCCTCCCGAGCGAAGCACAATGGGAGACAGCCGCCTCAAGCGTCCGGCAGAAACCCTATCTCAGCACGACGGTGGCCATGGCCCAGAGTGACGGACCTTCCGGCATGCTCGGTGGCTATTGGGAATTCACCGGAGACGACCATGTTCCCTTGGCACGGTATCTCGGCAGGGAGGCTGCGTATACCTCCCTCGCGAGTGACGTGGTGGTCAAGGGTGGATCATACCTGAACGACCCGGCGCGCATCACCTCTACCACCGTCGGGATCCTCGGTCGGACCGAGTGCTCCGAGACAGCCGGGTTCAGGGTCGCGTGGACCGAGTGATTGGAGACAAGATGGCCAAGGATTCGATCAAGATATTGCAGACCAACAAGAAAGCGTACTTCAATTATGAGGTGGTGGAAGATTTCGAGGCGGGCATCGCGCTCGAGGGAACCGAGGTCAAGTCGGTACGGATGAGTCGTTTCTCGTTCGGAGACAGCTATGTGAAGATCACTTCCTCAGGACTGCTCCTCGTGGCCTTGCACATCTCCCCCTACTCCCACGGCAGCATCAACAATCATGAACCTGAGCGGGAACGGAGATTGCTGGTGCATCGCCAGGAGATCAAGCGGATGAAGCGTAAGGTCGATGAGAAGGGCATGACGCTCATTCCCACGCAAGTCTATCTGAAGGGAAACCTGGTGAAGGTTCGGATCTCGCTGTGTAGGGGAAAGCAGGCCCATGACAAACGCAACGCGATCAAGGATCGTGACATGAAACGTGATTTGCGCAGGGAAATGAAGAATTTCAACCGCTGAGCCCTGCCACTTGCCGTTTCCCCTTTTTTACCCTATACTCATGCCATCCCCATTTGGGGGGTGTATTGGTTTCGACTGGCGTGAGGTCATGCCAGCGGTTGCAAGCGGAGCGCCAACTCCTAAAACTAGCAACACACAAAACTGCCAAGAAAGAAGACGAAGTCTCTTACGACGCAGAATACGCTCTTGCTGCCTAAGCAGTAGGGACGTACAGGCCTTGAAGGTGCCGCTCTTAACCCTCAGGTGCTTGTAACAACAAGGGCTCACCCTGCAAAGCGCCAGTGATTGCGGGGGACAGCACAGCTGGTGTAGGAACGGAAACGTCGGCCGCTGGTCCGCCCCGTTCCGAATACACGAACAGTGGCTAAGCTTGTAGAGGCCGTTGGGTGGCACGTTAGGACGGGGGTTCGACTCCCCCCACCTCCAAGACACCGCTAAAGACCCGCCGATAGACATCCGGTCGACAGGCGGGTCTTTGCTATCGTCACGAGTTCCCCCGCTGCATGTGGTGGAGAAGCTCGTACGATTCGTTCGTATCACGTACGGTATGTTGCACATGGATCTTGGTGACGTACCTATTCTTCATGCAAGGCAAGGCATCAAACCCTATGATCATGAACCTGATATTCCTGGCTACCGGCATCGCATTGCTCGTCTGGAGCGCCGATCGTTTCGTGGAGGGTTCGGCAACCGTTGCCAAGCGTGCAGGCATGAGTCCCCTGGTGATCGGGATGGTGATCGTAGGATTCGGCACCTCCACCCCGGAGCTGATCGTATCGGTCTTGGCCTCCGCGGAAGGTAATCCCGGGATCGCGTTAGGGAATGCCTATGGTTCGAACATCGCCAACATCGCCCTGATATTGGGCATTGCCTCCCTGATACGTCCCTTGACAGTCCGATCCTCCATACTGAAAAAGGAATTGCCGATCCTCACCGTCATCACGATGCTCTCCGTGCTGCTCATGCTCGACCGGAAGCTGGGTCGTACCGATGGCATCGTGCTGCTCGTTGCGTTCTGCATCCTCATGTGGTGGACGATCCGCGAAGGAAGGGGCCATGTCACCGATCCCCTTGGGGAACAGTTCGCACAGGAAAGCGAAGCACGCCGGATGGGGCTGGGCAAGGCGATATTCAGGATCGTGCTCTCCCTCGCCATCCTCATCGCGAGCTCACGGCTCCTGGTCTACGCGGCGGTCTCCATCGCAACTGCCCTCGGCATGAGCGACATGGTGATCGGACTCACCGTAGTGGCGGTGGGGACCAGCCTTCCCGAACTCGCTTCCAGCATCATCGCCGCACACAAGGGAGAACATGACATCGCTCTGGGCAATGTGCTCGGATCGAACCTCTTCAATACCCTGGCGGTCGCAGGACTCGCCACCACCATACGTCCGACGGCACTCGAGGATGCGATGCTCTACCGGGACATGTCGTTCATGGGCTTGCTGACCATCTCATTATTCATTTTCGGATACGGGTTCCGAGGACGGAAGGGTCGTCTCAACCGTTTCGAGGGTGCTTTCCTCCTCATTGCCTACTTCATCTACACCTTCATCCTCATCCGTTCCACCATCCGATGACACCAGATCAGGCTGTTCCGTCACAGGTTCCTCGATGATCGGGGTCTCAACTGGTTCCGGTTCGCTCGCGACGATAGGCATCGGTTCGGGTCTCTCCACCGGCCTTGGACGGAACGAGATCGAGATGCCAGCGCTCACGGCCCTGCCGGAGTGGTCGAGGATATCGATCACGCGCAGGTCTGCCGCGACAAAGGTGAATTGCATGAATTCTACCGGCAAGAGACGCATGCCGATGTTCAGCATGCCCCGGTCCGTCGGATTCCCTCCGCTGGGCGCCTTGCTGTAGGAGACATTGCCGAAGTCGATCAGGAAATCGACATTTCCCTTGAACAGCTTCTTGAATAGCGGAGCCTGGAACCCCATGCCGAAATCGATGTCGGTATTCAGCGAGTTGTCGAATGTATAGCCGACCAAGAGCGTCGTCTTCGAAGGCCAGCTGATGAATGTCGAGTTGAATGTGGATGCAAGATACGTCTGGGCGGCAAACGTGGGTGTCTTGCCTACCTCAAGCATCTGTCCGACCACTCCGAATGAGAGGCTGGTGGTTCCTTTCTCAAGGAAACGCCACTTTGCATTCAACAGCATGTCGGCTTTGTCCGCGATATCCACGGCGAGGCTCGCTTCGAAATCATGGGCGAACCCGAACTGTATGTAAGGAATGTGTGCGAAGCCTTTGGAGAAATCATAGATGGCAGAGTATCCCGTGGTGATCGTGGCATTCTTCGTGCTGGCCACAGGCAATGCACTGGGAATCACGAGATAGCCGTTGACACCTCCCATGGTGGGATTCCCTTCATCCGATTGTGCTGCTATGGGCGAGAGCCCGAATATGGTGATAAGTAGCACGCATGCTGCGGTCCGCAAGAGTCCTTTCATGATGTCCTCCCCTTTCGAAGTCGACTGTGGTTCGAGCATATCATTTGTGCAAGTGCAGTACAATAACAATGCATGGGAGAAACCTATCCGTCGCGGCCATTTGCTTTCTTGAAACATATTGGAAAATTGCGTATAGTATAAAAGTTAGCGTATGCTAATAATTTCAAGGTATCAAGGTGGTCATACACGATGGCAATATCACACACACCCGTGTTCAAGCGGTGCAATCATCTCGGCATCGATCCGATCGTACTCGGATACACGCACAAGCCGAGCATCAGGAGGAAGAAACCGAATCGGAGAAAGGTCAGCGAGTACGGAGTGCAACTGAAGGAGAAGCAGAAAGTACGGTTCGTCTACGGCGTATTGGAAAAGCAGTTCAGGCTCACCTATCAACGTGCCGAGAAGATGAGCGGCATGACCGGCGTGAACCTGTTGGTCCTGCTTGAATCCCGTTTCGACAACGTCGTCTATCGGCTTGGATTGGCTACAACCAGGAGGCAGGCCCGGCAGATGATCAATCACGGACATTTCCTGCTCAACGGCAGGAAAGTGGACATCCCTTCCGTCACGCTGAAAGCGGGTGATGAGATCCAGGTGAAGGCAGGGATCCTCCCGGCTGTCCGCATGCGGCGGCTTGCCCAGGGGCGTGCCGTTCCCTCCTGGCTCTCCCTCGACGAGCAACAGCTCTCTGCACGGGTCGTTTCCAAACCTTCGCGGAAGGACATCGATTTCGAAGTCACGGAATCGGCGATAGTCGAGCTCTATTCCAAGTAAGTTCCTTCCTGCATCGGTACTCTCTCACAGGTTCCCCCGCTTCCCGTCGGATCGCGGGGGAATTTCATGTTTCGGGTACAACGGTCATTGACAACTATCAATTTTCAAAATACTATCTAGATGATATCATTTTGATAGCGAGGAGGAATCTCATATGGATTCGAAGCATTCGGGTGACTCAGCTCGTTTCTCCCTTGAGGAACGGCTTGCCCCCCACAAGAGCGGCATGGCGCTGCTGGTATTGGATTCGGTGCTGATCCTGGCATCGATTGCCATGTTCATCGTCGCGGTCACTCCGTTGGCGAGATACTGGAACGACGTGTTGCGGCTCATGGTGATCGTGGTGTCCGTCATCTATGGATTTTTCGTGGGACCGATCCTGTATTTCGGGCTGAAGGTGCTCAAGCCGAACGAGGCACTGGTGCTGACGCTGTTCGGACGGTATTACGGCACCTTGCGGGGAGAGGGTTTCTATTTCGTCAATCCGTTCGTCACCGGCGTGAATCCTACGGCCAAGCATGATCAGGCCTCCTCGAATGCAGCGGAGAAACCCGCCGCAGCCACAGCGAAATACGGTTCCTACACCATCACCATTCCGAACAAGAAGCTTTCGTTGAAGGCCATGACGCTGAACAATGACAAGCAGAAGATCAACGACTCACTGGGAAATCCCATCATCATCGGGATCGTGGTCATCTGGAAAGTCGTGAATACCGCGAAGGCAGTGTTCAACGTCGACAACTATGTGGAGTATCTCTCCATCCAATGCGATTCCGCCTTGCGCAACATCGTCCGGCTCTACCCCTATGATGCGAGTGATGATGAGGGGGAGAAGTCGTTGCGAGGCAGCAGCCTTGAGGTTGCCGAGCGATTGAAGGAAGAGATCCAGGCGAAGATGACCATCGCGGGAATCGAGATCATCGAAGCTCGGATCACTCACCTCTCCTACGCTCCCGAGATCGCTGCCGCGATGTTGCAGAGACAGCAAGCCTCAGCGATCATCGCCGCCCGTCAGATGATCGTAGAAGGTGCCGTCGGCATGGTGGAGATGGCGTTGGAGCAGCTGAGCAGAAAGGAGGTCGTTACCTTGGATGAGGAGCGGAAGGCTTCGATGGTAAGCAACCTTTTGGTGGTCCTCTGTGGCAACCGTGATGCACAGCCTGTTGTAAATAGCGGCTCGATATATTAGATTGATCGGTAATTCATGGAATCAAAAGAGAAAGACAAGAAACAGCTGTTGCTCCGCCTCACCAACTCGCTCTGGGAAGAACTGGCCATCTGGGCACAGGATGATTTCAGGTCGATCAACGGACAGATAGAATATTTGCTGACCGAGGCTGTCCGCCAACGGCGCAAACGTGATCTTCCCGAGAAAGAAGAATGATGGATCGTAATCCGAGAATCTGGCCATGGGGGAATCCCATGGCCAGTATCATATTCGGTGAATTCCGAACATATTTACTAATTCAGTAATTTACTAAATGTTCCATAGTTGCTATCATATCCTTCGTGCAGGAAATGCATCATGGGAGGTACGATCATGGATATTCCTACGACGTTGAAACACAAGCCGGTCGTGGTGGTGGAGAATTACGAACATATTGACGGCAGGTCGGCGTATGATTCGGATGCGAAAGGCCTTTCGCTCGGCCTTGCCCAGTGGAACGACCGCGGCTCCGTGGAAATTTCTGCAAAGGTATGGCGCCATACCGGCGAAAAATGGTCCAGGCAGTCCGAGGAATTGCCGTTGCACCGTGTTCTTGACCTCGCCATCCTCGTTGCACGTACGAAGGAGTATTTCTCCGAGGCCTATCGATACGAGAAGCTCTATGATCCGCAGTCGACGAGGATCGACCGGATCGGCTTGCAAGGCGATGCCATGAGTGTGGATGTGGCGGTGAAGAACGAGATGCTCGACAAGGATATCCGCTTGTTCGCGGATGAGCTTTCGAAAAATGATGAGTTGATCAGTGAGCGCCTGCAGACCTTGGTGACGATCCTTGAGCGGATGGGGTACCACGCCTACTCATGATGCGTATCCAACCAACCGGAGATTTCTTCGAAGCTCTCCTTGAGATCCTCAAGACGAAGCTTCGCGAACTTGTCCAAGGGGGTCGGCTGTGCGTTGATGATCACCAGCTTGCCTCCATGGTAATAGGTTGCCATGGGCAGTGAGGCCGCAGGTTGTACGGTCAGGCTGCTTCCGAGCACCAACGTCAAATCGGCTTCGGCCATCTCGCGGTACGCACGGTCCAGCAACCTCGCATCCAATTGTTCGCCGTAGAATACGATATCGGGTTTCACCACACCGCCGCATGCCGCACAACGAGGGACCTTTTTGGCCAATACGGCAGGCACCACCTGCTCGTAGGGGTGGACGGCATGGCAAGAAGTACAGTGATGATGCAGCGGACTGCCGTGCACCTCATGCACGTTCACGCTTCCGGCCTTGCGGTGAAGCATGTCGATGTTCTGCGTGTACAGTGTGCGCAACATGCCCCTGCTTTCCAATCCTGCCAGGACAGTATGGACCACCGAGGGAGAGAATCGATCGAGGACATAGACGAACTCACGGGCCCACGCATAGAAGAGAGAAGGATCCCGCTGGAACAGTTCGATGGACAGCAATTCTTCCACCTGCATCCCGTGGTAGCTTGAGGTGTAGAATCCCCCCGTTCCCCTGAAATCCCGGATCCCGCTGAGTGTGGATACCCCGGCACCGGTAAAAGCGACCGTATGTCGGGACTGTCTCAGCATCTCGATCAGGTTCATGGCCATGCAGGTCCTCCGTCACACCAGGTGCTCGGCATTATAGGTATTCCCTACGAGTCCTTGCAAGGCTACCGGTACGAATTCTCCTACCGCCACGTTCGCACGGGGCTTGAA
>Ga0172382_10007347_pt1 | contig 15669 bp, 11 predicted proteins | sample Leawel138RmetaG_FD_122245 | JGI IMG/M metagenome (GOLD analysis project Ga0172382, IMG submission 122245) | Leachate microbial communities from a municipal landfill in Southern Ontario, Canada - Leachate well 138R metaG | ecosystem: Engineered > Solid waste > Landfill > Unclassified | place...
CTGGTCGTAGGCCATGCCTTGACCGCCATAGGTGTCCGACATCACGCGCGTGATCGCCGCGGTCAGCGTCGTCTTGCCGTGGTCAACGTGACCGATGGTGCCGACATTCACGTGCGGCTTGCTGCGTTCGAACTTTTCTTTGGACATGCCTATACATCCTCAAAACTGAAAACGAATTCTGGAGACCGCGATGGGTCGGTCAGGAGCCGCCTTTGGCGACCTCTTCAACCACGCTCTTTGGCGCCTCGGCGTAACGACTGAACTCCATCGAGTAGGTAGCTCGACCCTGGGTCGCGGAGCGCAGATCAGTGGCGTAGCCAAACATCTGGGCCAACGGCACCTCCGCCTTGATCTGCTTGCCACCACCGTGAACATCATCCATGCCCTGGACCACACCACGACGACGGTTGATATCACCAATGACATCGCCCATGTACTCTTCCGGCGTGTCAACCTCGACCTGCATCATCGGCTCGAGCAGGACCGGGGAAGCTTTTTGCGCACCCTCTCTGAAAGCCATCGACCCGGCGATCTTGAACGCCATCTCGTTGGAGTCGACTTCATGATATGAACCGTCGAAGAGAGTGACCTTGACGTCCACCATCGGGTAGCCCGCAACGACACCGTTCTGCATCTGCTCGAAAGCACCCCGCTCAACAGCCGGGATGTACTCTTTCGGCACCACCCCACCGACGATCTTGTCTTCAAACTCGAAACCACCACCTTCTTCCAGCGGCTCGATACGCAGCTTGACGTGGCCGTACTGACCGCGTCCACCGGACTGCCGCACAAATTTGCCTTCCTGCTCGACCGAACCACGAATGGTCTCACGGTAGGCAACCTGTGGCTTGCCGATGTTTGCGTCGACCTTGAACTCGCGTCGCATGCGATCCACCAGCACCTCAAGGTGCAGCTCACCCATCCCGGAGATGATGGTCTGGCCGGACTCCTCGTCAGTACGGACACGGAACGACGGGTCTTCCTGCGCCAGGCGGCCCAACGCCTGCGACATCTTCTCCTGGTCGCTCTTGGTCTTGGGCTCCACCGCTACCGAAATCACCGGCTCGGGGAACTCCATCCGCTCCAGGATAATGGGATTGCCCGGATCGCAGAGGGTCTCGCCAGTGGTCACGTTCTTCAGACCCACTGCCGCGGCGATATCACCTGCATAGACCGCTTTGATTTCTTCACGGCTATTGGAGTGCATCTGCAGAATACGGCCGATCCGCTCGCGGTTGCCGCGGGTCGGATTGAGGACGGAATCCCCAGCATTGACGGTTCCAGAGTAGACACGGAAGAACGCCAGTGAGCCGACGAACGGATCCGTCATGATCTTGAACGCCAATGCGGCGAACGGCTGATCGTCGCCTGTCTTCCGCAGTGCTTCGGTCCCGTCCGGCAGCTCGCCTCTGATATCAGCGACCTCGGTCGGCGCCGGCAGGAATTCGATCACCGCATCAAGCAGGCGCTGCACACCCTTGTTCTTGAACGCGGTGCCGCAGAGCGCCGGGATGATCTCGTTCGACAGCGTCCGCAGCCGGATACCCTGCTTGATCTCCTCGTCGGAAAGCTCGCCGGACTCGAGATACTTCTCCATCAGCTCTTCAGAGCCTTCGGCGGCAGCTTCTACCATTTCCTCGCGATACTGCTCGGCATCCGCCTGCAGCTCGGCAGGGATATCCCGCTCGTCATAGGTCACGCCCATGTCGTCGGCGTCCCAATAGATTGCCTTCATGCGGATCAGGTCGATTACGCCTTCGAAGTCCTCTTCCGCACCAATCGGAATGACCACTGGCACCGGATTGGCACCGAGGCGATTTTTCAACTGACCCAGGACCCGGGCATAATCGGCCCCTTGGCGGTCCATTTTGTTGACGAATGCCAGCCGCGGCACGCTGTACTTGTTGGCCTGCCGCCAAACGGTCTCGGACTGCGGCTGAACGCCACCTACCGCGCACAGAACGAACACGGCACCATCGAGTACGCGCAGCGAACGCTCCACCTCGATAGTGAAATCAACGTGTCCGGGCGTGTCGATAATATTGAAGCGGTGCGCAGGAAACTGCTGGTCCATTCCCTGCCAGAAAGCGGTGGTCGCCGCTGACGTGATGGTAATGCCGCGCTCCTGCTCCTGCTCCATCCAGTCCATGGTGGCAGCGCCGTCATGCGTCTCACCGATCTTGTGAGACACACCTGTATAAAACAGGATGCGTTCCGTGGTCGTGGTCTTGCCGGCATCAATATGAGCCATGATGCCGAAGTTTCGATAGCGCTCGAGCGGAGTCGTACGGGACACGAAAAGTACCTCTTGGAATAAAGCGCCGGACTACCAGCGGAAGTGAGCGAAAGCCTTGTTGGCCTCGGCCATGCGGTGCGTATCTTCACGCTTCCTCACAGCGGAACCACGACCTTCGGCGGCATCCGACAGCTCACCAGCCATCTTGGCAGCCATGGTCTTCTCCCCGCGCTTGCCTGCGGCCTCGATCAGCCAGCGCATGGCCAACGAGGAGCGGCGTACCGGACGCACCTCCACGGGCACCTGATAAGTCGCACCACCAACCCGGCGGCCCTTGACTTCAACCGACGGCGCGACGTTCTCGAGCGCCTTCTCGATCACTTCGACCGGATGGCCCTTGCCACGCGACTCGATGGTCTCCATCGCTTCGTAAAGCAGGCGCTCGGCAACAGCCTTCTTGCCGTCAATCATGATCATGTTGATGAACTTGGCGACCGTGACATTGCCGAATTTCGGGTCCGGCAGAATGTCACGCTTGGGGACTTCTCTTCTTCTGGGCATGTCAAATCCTACCGTTGATTAGCTCTTAGGACGCTTGGCGCCATACTTCGAACGACCCTGACGGCGCGCCTCGACACCCTGGGCATCGAGACTGCCGCGGACAATGTGGTAGCGCACACCCGGAAGGTCCTTCACACGGCCACCACGAATCAGCACGACCGAGTGCTCCTGCAGGTTGTGACCTTCACCACCGATATAACTGCTCACCTCATAACCCGACGTCAGTCGCACCCGAGCGACCTTCCGTAGAGCCGAGTTCGGCTTCCTCGGGGTGGTGGTGTACACGCGTGTGCAGACGCCTCGGCGCTGAGGACAACCTTCCAGTGCCGGCACGCTGGTCTTTTCGACCACGCGCTTGCGCGGCTTGCGCACGAGCTGATTAATAGTTGCCATGTATCCGTATTCTCCGACCAAAAACTAACACGACGGGCCTAGTCGCCCGTCGCAAAGGGCAGTGATTTTAAGCGGTGACCGCATCGCTGTCAACGCAAGTTCATTCCTCGTCGCCGGGTTTCTCCGCGACGGACTCCACTGCAACGGCTTCCTTGGGGGCATCGAACAACTCACTGGCCTGATCAAACGTCACGTGGCGACGGCGACGTCTTTCCTCATGATGCGCCAACCCCGTTCCCGCGGGGATCAGGCGGCCAACGATGACGTTCTCCTTCAGGCCGCGGAGTTCATCGCGAGCCCCACGAGTAGCGGCGTCAGTGAGTACGCGGGTGGTTTCCTGGAACGACGCCGCCGAGATGAACGACTCCGTCACCAACGACGCCTTGGTGATGCCAAGCAGCATCGGCTCGAACTTCGCCGGGAACTTGCCCTCCTTTTCCAGAGCAGCGTTCTCCTCGACCAGCCGCGCGTGGTCGATCTGATCACCTCTCAGATAAGCCGAATCGCCCGGTTCAGTGACCTCCACCTTACGCAGCATCTGCCGGACAATCACCTCGATGTGCTTGTCGGCAATACCGACACCCTGCAAGCGGTAAACGTCCTGGATTTCCTTGACGATGTAGTTCGCCAATTCCGAGACCCCCCGTAGGCGCAGGATATCGTGGGGCGCCAACTCGCCATCAGAGAGCACATCACCCCGACGGACTTGCTCACCCTCGAAGATGCCGATTACGCGATACTTCGGGATCAGCATCTGATGCTGTTCACCATTCTCGTCGGTGATCACCAGTCGCTGCCTGGTCTTTGTCTCCTTGCCGAAACTGAACGTCCCGGTGTGCTCGGCCAGGATGGCCGGCTCCTTGGGCTTGCGGGCCTCGAAAAGATCCGCCACTCGCGGCAGACCACCCGTAATATCACGGGTCTTCTGCGACTCCTGTGGAATACGCGCAACCACGTCACCCACCTGCACTTCGGCACCATCAGTGATGCCGATGATCGCACCGGGTGGCAGTACGTAGATCGCGGGGATCTCGGTGCCCGGCAGCTCGACCGGATTGCCGTCACCATCGACCAGCGCGATCGCCGGTCGCAGGTCCTTGGCCGCAGCCGAACGCTGCACCGGATCGATGATGATCTGCGACGACAGGCCGGTAATACCATCCGTCTCGGTCCGCACCGACTGACCGTCGGCGAAATCGGAAAAACGGGCGAAGCCTTCCACTTCACTGACGACCGGCTGTGTGTGCGGATCCCAGGTCGCCAACGTGGTGCCGGCATCGACCGCTTGACCATCCTGGACGTGGATGACGGAGCCATAAGGGATCTTGTACAGCTCGCGCTCACGACCTTGCTCGTCGAGCATGCCGAGCTCGCCCGAGCGGGTGATCGCCACCAGACCACCGTCACGATTCTCGACCGTCTCGAGATTGTGCAGACGCACGGTACCAGCAGCCCTGTTTTCCACCGAGCTGGCCGCAGCCGCCCGTGAGGCAGCTCCACCAATGTGGAAGGTCCGCATGGTGAGCTGGGTTCCCGGCTCACCGATCGACTGGGCGGCCATGACACCCACCGCTTCACCCAGGTTGACCGCTTCGCCGCGGGCCAGATCACGGCCATAGCACAGGGCACAGACGCCATGACGCGCCTCGCAGGTGATGGTAGAGCGAACCCAGACCTCATCGATACCCGACTGCTCGATGCGGGCAACCTTCGCCTCGTCCATCAGGGTGCCGGCAGGCAGCAACACCTCATCGCTGCCCGGAACAATCAGATCCTTCGAGGTTACGCGCCCCAGGATCCGTTTGCCCAGGCCCTCGACCACGTCACCACCTTCGATCACGGCCGCCATCTTCAAGCCTTCGCTGGTGGTGCCGCAGTCTTCGGCAGTCACGACCAGGTCCTGGGCCACGTCGACCAGACGACGGGTCAGATAGCCGGAGTTTGCGGTCTTCAACGCCGTATCGGCCAACCCCTTGCGCGCCCCGTGGGTCGAAATGAAGTACTGCAGCACATTCAGGCCTTCACGGAAGTTCGCCGTGATTGGCGTCTCGATGATCGAGCCATCCGGCTTGCTCATCAGGCCGCGCATACCCGCCAACTGACGAATCTGCGCCGCCGAGCCTCGCGCACCTGAATCGGCCATCATGAAGATGGAGTTGAACGAGTTCTGCTCAACCTCGTTGCCATCCTTGTCCTTGACCAACTGCGTGCCACCCAGCTGCTCCATCATGGAGCGGGAGATGGAATCATTGGCACGCGACCAGATGTCGACCACCTTGTTGTAACGCTCTTTTTCGGTCACCAGACCCTGGGCGTGCTGATCCTGGATCTCCTTGACCTCGACCTCGGCCTCGGCCAGCTCGGCTTCCTTCGAGTCCGGCACGATCATGTCGTCGGTATTGATGGAGATCCCGGAGCGGGTCGCATAATCGAAACCCATGTACATGAGCCGGTCAGCAAATACCACAGTCGCCTTCAGGCCCAAGTGACGATAGACGTAGTTCAGAAGCGCGGAAATCGGCTTCTTGCCCATGTCCTGGTTGATGTCCGCAAACGGCACACCATCGGGAACAATCCGGTAGAGCAACGCCCGACCAACCGTGGTCTCGACAATCGCGGTCTTCGGCTCGGCCGCACCTTCCTCCTTGCGGATCCAGTCTGTGATGCGTACACGCACCCGGGCACCCAGCTCGACCTGTCTGCTGTCATAGGCGCGCTGCACCTCATCGGAATCGGCAAAAATCATGCCTTCGCCGCGCGCATTTACCTTGGCGCGAGTCATGTAGTAGATGCCCAGCACGATATCCTGAGACGGCACGATCACCGGCTCGCCAGAGGCCGGAGAAAGGACGTTGTTGGTGGACATCATCAGCGCACGGGCCTCGGCCTGCGCCTCCAGCGACAGTGGCAAATGCACGGCCATCTGGTCGCCGTCAAAGTCGGCGTTGTAGGCCGCACATACCAGCGGGTGCAACTGAATTGCCTTGCCTTCGATCAGGATCGGCTCAAACGCCTGGATGCCCAGACGGTGCAAGGTGGGGGCCCGGTTCAACAGAACCGGATGCTCGCGGATGACCTCCTCGAGCACATCCCAAACCTCGGCGCCTTCACGCTCGACCAGCTTTTTGGCCGCCTTGATGGTGGTCGCCAGTCCACGTCGGTGCAGTTTGCCGAAGATGAACGGCTTGAACAGTTCCAGTGCCATTTTCTTGGGCAGGCCGCATTCGTGCAGGCGCAGGGTCGGGCCGACCACGATGACCGAACGGCCAGAATAGTCGACGCGCTTGCCCAACAGGTTCTGGCGGAAACGGCCCTGCTTGCCCTTGATCATGTCGGCAAGCGATTTCAGCGGACGCTTGTTGGTCCCCGTCACGGCACGGCCGCGGCGGCCATTGTCCAACAACGAGTCGACCGACTCCTGCAGCATCCGCTTCTCGTTACGCAGGATGATATCCGGCGCGTTGATCTCGATCAGCCGCTTCAAGCGGTTGTTGCGGTTGATGACCCGGCGATAGAGATCGTTGAGATCACTGGTCGCAAAGCGGCCGCCGTCCAACGGTACCAACGGACGCAAGTCCGGCGGCAGCACCGGCAGCTGCGTCAGCACCAGCCATTCCGGGCGATTGCCAGAGTCACGGAAGGACTCCAGCAGCTTCAACCGCCTGGTGATGCGGGTAATCCTGGTGACGGCATTGGTCTCGGCCAGCTCGTCACGCAGCGCGAGGATGTCATCGTCGAGGTTGATCTGCTTGAGCAGGGCCTGGATCGCCTCTGCGCCCATGCCGGCCTCGAACTCGTCGCCGAACTCTTCAAGGGCCTCGATGTACATCTCATCCGTGAGCAGGTCACCCTTGTTCAGGGTGGTCATGCCCGGCTCGGTGACGATGAACGCCTCGAAATACAGCACCCGCTCGATGTCACGCAGCGTCATGTCCAACAGCAAGCCAATACGACTCGGCAACGACTTGAGGAACCAGATGTGCGCGACCGGGCTGGCCAACTCGATGTGGCCCATGCGCTCGCGGCGGACCTTGGAGAGAATCACTTCGACGCCACATTTCTCACACACGACGCCGCGGTGCTTGAGGCGCTTGTATTTGCCGCAGAGACACTCGTAGTCCCGCACCGGACCAAAGATCTTGGCGCAAAACAGGCCGTCACGCTCCGGCCTGAAGGTGCGATAGTTGATGGTTTCTGGCTTCTTCACTTCACCGAACGACCAAGAGCGGATCATGTCCGGAGAGGCCAGTGAGATACGGATGTGGTCGAAGTCCTCTTCGCCGACATCGTGGCTCATCAAATTAAATAATTCTTTCATTGACTACCTGCCTAACGTGTTCTGTCACACGGCACCATGGATCCGGGCAACCGCCCGTTGGATCCATGCCCCGGAAATCACTCGTTGTCCTGTTCCAGCTCGATGTTGATGCCAAGCGAGCGGATTTCCTTCAACAACACGTTGAAGGACTCCGGCATGCCGGCATCCATACGGAGATCCCCGTCGACGATGTTCTTGTACATCTGGTTTCGACCTTCGACATCGTCTGACTTCACAGTCAGCATCTCCTGCAGCGTATAAGCCGCGCCATAGGCCTCGAGCGCCCAGACCTCCATCTCGCCGAAGCGCTGACCACCGAACTGCGCCTTGCCGCCCAGCGGTTGCTGCGTGACCAGGCTGTACGGACCAGTCGAACGCGCGTGCATCTTGTCATCAACCAGGTGGTTGAGTTTCAGGATGTACATGTAACCGACGGTGGTCTTGCGCTCAAACGGCTCGCCACTGCGGCCGTCATAGAGTTGTACCTGCCCATCCTCCGGCAACTCGGCCAGCGAGAGCATGTGCTTGACCTCATCCTCGCTGGCACCATCGAAGACCGGCGTGGCCATCGGCACACCTTTCTTGAGGTTGCCGGCCATCTCGATCAGCTCATCGTCGGTCAGACTATCGAGATCAACCGTCGGCTCCTCTCGGTGGTTATAGACTTTATCGAGGAACACGCGCAGCTCCTTGACCGCCTTTTCACGCTCAAGCTTCAAACGCTGTTCGATCTGCTGGCCCAGACCACGAGCCGCGAAGCCCAGATGCGTCTCGAGGATCTGACCGATATTCATCCGCGACGGTACGCCCAACGGGTTGAAACAGATATCCATCGGCGTTCCGTCTTCCATGTACGGCATATCTTCCTCAGGCACGATCATGGAGATCACGCCCTTGTTACCGTGACGGCCGGCGAGTTTGTCACCCGGCTGGATGCGACGTTTGACCGCCACATACACCTTCACCATCTTGAGCACACCCGGCTGCAAGTCATCGCCCTGCTGAATCTTGCGCTTCTTGTCTTCGAAGCGGGCATCAGCCTCGGTCTTTTCGTGCTCCAGCTGGGCCTTGTGTTCCTCCAGTGCCGCGGCCGCTGCCTCATTCTCAACCCGGATCTCGAACCACTTGCTCGGGTCGATCTTGTTCAATTGCGCAGCAGTGATCTTGCTGCCGGCCTTCACTCCGGTCGGACCACCAACAGCCACCTTGCCCAGCAACAAGCTGCGGACACGGGCCTGAACATCACCCTCGATGATCCGCAAGCGGTCCTGGAGATCCTGGCGCACTGCATCAAGATCGGCCTCCTCAATGGCCCGCGCACGGCTGTCTTTCTCGACCCCGTCACGAGTGAAGACGCGCACATCAATGACCGTGCCCTCAATGCCCTGCGGCACGCGTAGCGAGGTGTCTTTCACGTCCGACGCCTTCTCGCCGAAGATGGCACGCAGCAGCTTTTCTTCCGGGGTCAGCTGGGTCTCGCCTTTCGGTGTCACCTTGCCTACCAGGATATCGTTCGGCTTCACTTCAGCGCCAATGTGCACCACACCGGCCTCGTCGAGCTTGTTGAGCAAGTTCTCGGCGACGTTCGGGATGTCCGCGGTGATTTCCTCGGCACCCAGCTTGGTGTCGCGGGCCATGCAGTTGAGCTCTTCGATATGGATGGTGGTGAAGCGATCCTCGCGCAACACTCGCTCCGACATGAGGATCGAGTCCTCGAAGTTATAGCCATTCCACGGCATGAAAGCGCAGAGAATATTCTGCCCCAGCGCCAGCTCACCCATATCTACCGACGGCCCATCGGCCAGCACATCACCCTTCTCGATCTTGTCACCAACCTTCACCAGCGGACGCTGGTTGATGCAGGTGTTCTGGTTGGAGCGGGTGTACTTGGTCAGGTTGTAGATGTCGACACCGACCTGGCCACGGGTGGCCTCTTCGGCCTTGACCCGGACAACAATACGGGAGGCATCGACGCGATCGACCGTACCGCCACGCCGGGCGACCACACAGGCACCCGAGTCGATAGCGACCACGCGCTCCATGCCAGTCCCGACCAGCGGCTTGTCTGCCCGGAGGGTCGGCACGGCCTGGCGCTGCATGTTGGCACCCATCAAGGCACGGTTGGCGTCATCATGCTCGAGGAACGGAATAATCGAGGCCGCCACCGACACGATCTGTTTGGGCGAGACGTCCATGTACTGGATCTCGGACGGATCGGAGAGCATGAACTCACCGCCACTGCGTGATGAAATCAGCTCACCGGTCAGCTGCCCGTCTTCGGCCAATGGGGCGTTCGCCTGGGCGATGGTGAATCTCTCTTCCTCGTAGGCCGACAACCATTCGACCTCCGCGGTGACCTTGCCGTCGACCACCTTGCGATACGGCGTCTCGAGGAAACCGTAGTTGTTGGTCTGGGCGAACACCGCCAACGAGTTGATCAGACCGATGTTCGGGCCTTCCGGCGTTTCGATCGGACAGACGCGGCCATAGTGCGTGGTATGGACATCACGCACTTCGAAGCCGGCCCGCTCGCGGGTCAGTCCACCAGGACCAAGTGCCGAAATCCGACGTTTGTGGGTGACCTCGGACAGCGGATTGTTCTGGTCCATGAACTGCGACAGTTGCGATGAACCAAAAAACTCCTTGATCGCGCCAGCCACCGGCCTGGCATTGATCAGATCCTGCGGGGTAAGTCCCTCGCTCTCCGCCTGGGTCAGACGCTCCCGCACCGGGCGCTCGATACGCACCAGACCGACACGGAAGACGTTCTCGGCCATCTCGCCAACGGAACGGACGCGACGGTTACCCAGATGGTCGATATCATCGGTCTTGCCGTTGCCGTTACGAATGTCGATCAGCTCGGTCAGCACATCGAGGATGTCGGACTCGGCACCGCCCAGCTCAACGTGCCGCTTGGCCTCCTCGTCACCCGCCTCGGCCAAGGCTCCGATATATTTGGCATCGTAGAGAATACCCGGGCCAGTATCGGTGTCACGCTCCAGGCGCCGGTTGAACTTCATGCGCCCAACTTCGGACAGGTCGTAACGCTCCTCACTGAAGAACAAACCGTGGAACAGGCCCTCGGCGGCATCCTTCGTCGGCGGCTCGCCCGGGCGCATCATCTTGTAGATTTCGACCATCGCCTCAAAAGGCGTGGTCGACGGGTCGTTGCGCAGCGTCAGCGACATGAACGGACCGCGATCAACCTCGTTGTAATAGAGCGTTGCAAACGACTTGATTCCTGCCTTCTGCAGGCTCGCCAGGATCTCTTCGGTAATCTCGTCGTTGGCGTTGGCGATCACCTCACCGCTGTCGGTGTCAATCACGTCCTTGGCCAAGATGCGGCCAATCACGGACTCGGCCGGCATTGGCAAGCTTTTTATATCGGCCTTCTTCAGCGCCCGGACATCCCTGGCGGTGATACGCTTGCCGGCCTTGACCAGCACCTCACCATCGACCTCGATGTCGAACCCGGCATCAGTACCCCTCAGGCGCTCCGGTACCAGCGTCAGCGACAGGTTCTCGCCATCGACGTGGAACTCGTCGTGCTCGAAAAAGATATCGAGCATCTCCTCATTGGTGTAACCCAGTGCACGCAGCAGGATGGAAGCCGGAATCTTGCGACGACGGTCGATGCGGACGTAGAGAATGTCCTTCTGGTCAAACTCGAAGTCCAGCCAGGAGCCACGGTACGGAATGACGCGCGCGGAGAACAGCAGCCGCTTGGAACTGCTGCCCTTGCCCTTGTCGTGGTCAAAGAAAACACCCGGTGAACGGTGCAACTGGGAGACGATCACGCGCTCGGTACCGTTGATGACAAAGGTACCGCTCTCTGTCTGCAGCGGGATCTCGCCCATGTAGACGTCTTGTTCGCGGATATCCTTGACGACCTTGGAGCCAGCGGGTGCGTCCTTGTCGTAGATCACCAAGCGCAGCTTGACCCGCAGCGGGGCGGAATAGGTCAGGCCACGGATCTGGCACTCACGCACATCAAAGGCCGGCTCGCCAAAGTGATAGTCGACGTAGTCGATCTCGGCCCGACCCGAATGACTCGCGATCGGGAACACCGAACCCAGCGCCGCGTGCAGACCGATGTTGCGACGCGCCTTCTGCTTGACGTCCCGTTGCAGGAAACCCTCGTAGGACTCGACCTGCGTGGTCAACAGATAGGGGACCGGCAAGATTTCAGCACGGTTGCTAAAATCCTTGCGGATTCGCTTCTTCTCGGTGAATGAATAGCTCATCTATTTTCCTCGTCGGGACAATCTGAGTGTGATCGTCAGCGAACTGACGATGCGCGCCATGGCGCGTGGGGAGTCGTTCCCCTGGTTGGAGCGGCAGCCGGACGCCCCGGATCCAGCAGCCTTTCGAGATTAGACCAATAGCCCAATCTCGGAAGACCACCTCACAAGCGCATAAAGGCCGGCGACCCGAAGGCCACCAGCCCGTACCTGGGTGCTGTGGTTAAGCGACCCTTGCACTCGCTTACTTGAGTTCGACGGAAGCACCTGCCTCTTCAAGCTTGGTCTTCATGGTATCAGCCTCTTCCTTGCTGACACCCTCTTTGATGCTGCTCGGAGCACCTTCGACCAGGTCCTTGGCCTCCTTGAGACCCAGGCCGGTCAACTCGCGGGTTGCCTTGATGACCGCAATCTTGTTGCCACCGAACGAGGTCATGACCACATCAAACTCGGTCTGCTCTTCAGCGGCAGCGGCCTCACCACCACCAGCGGCCGGGGCCGCCGCAACGGCTGCTGCCGCGCTGACGCCGAACTTTTCTTCCATGTCGGAGATCAGCTCAACGACTTCCATGACGGACATGCCGGAAATCGTTTCGAGAATATCTTCTTTTGTAACTGCCATGATTGAGTACCTGAATAATGATGAAAAGGTTACGCCGCCTGTTTCTGGTCACGAACGGCTGCCACAGTACGCACCAGCTTGCCCGGCACCTCGTTGAGGGTACGGACCAGCTTGGCGACCGGTGCCTGCATGGTCGCCATGAGTTGCGCAAGCGCTTCCTCACGGGTCGGCAGGCTGGCAACTTGCTCAAGGGCGGATGCCGGGAGGAGTTCGCCACCCAAGGACAGGAACTGGACTTCAAGCTGCGACATTTCCTTGGTCGCGTCCTTCATCAGACGCGCCGCGGAGCCCAGGTCGTCCATCGAGAACGCGAGGATGAGCGGGCCCCGCAGGGACTCGTTCATGCAAGCATACTCGGTGCCTTCCAGGGCGCGCTTGGCCAGGGTATTCTTGACGACACGCATATAGACACCCAGCTCACGCGCTTTCTCGCGCAGCTCGGTGACTTGCGTGACCGTCAAGCCTCGATACTCGACGCCAACCGCCGAGTAGGCCTTGGATGCAACCTCGGCGACCTCGGCGACAACCTGCTTCTTACGCTCGAAGGTTAGTGCCACGTCTCTTACCTACAGTTGCAAAGGGACAAGCCCTTCTGTGATTGAAAAACCGGTTCGAACCGGGCTCGAACCGTCCTTCTCAACGGCCACCCAGACATGAAATCATCGGGACTCCGACCGTCTACGCAGGCTTTCACGTTTAAGCGAGGCGGCAAACCACCTCACGCCTGCGGTCTTTGACGCCACCGGCACCCATGCCGGCAGTCCAAAGAACACCACCGACCCCGATATGTCATCGAGGCCAGCCATTCATTAGTTTCTACGCATTCAGTCCGCGAATGAACTCTGATCAACGGACAGCCCTGGCCCCATCGTGGTGGTCAGGGAAACACGCTTCAGGTAAACGCCTTTAGCCGCAGCCGGCTTGGCCTTGACCAGATCGCCAATCAATGCCTTCAGGTTCTCGATCAGCGCTTCCGGCTCAAAATCCACCTTGCCGATGCTGCAGTGGATGATGCCGTTCTTGTCAGTGCGGTAGCGCACCTGACCGGCCTTGGCGTTCTTGACCGCACCAGCGACATCCGGAGACACCGTGCCCACCCTCGGGTTGGGCATCAGACCGCGTGGACCGAGAATCTGGCCCAGCTGCCCGACCACGCGCATGGCATCCGGCGAGGCGATGACGACATCAAAATCCATCCGCCCCTGCTTGATTTCTTCAGCCAGATCATCAAAGCCAACGACATCCGCGCCAGCCTCCCTGGCCGCAGCGGCATTCTCTCCTTCGGCAAAGACAGCGACACGCACGTCCTTGCCGGTACCTCGCGGCAACACGGTCGAGCCTCGCACCATCTGGTCCGAACGGCGCGGATCAATGCCGAGGTTCACTGCCACATCAACCGACTCGTTGAACTTCACAGTAGAGAGTTCCTTGAGCAGACCAAGGGCCTCATCGACACTGTACTGACGATCTCGATCAACCCGTTCGGCTATCGTCTTCTGTCGTTTGGTCAACTTGGCCATCTCAGACACCCTCCACGTTCAGGCCCATGCTCCGGGCGCTACCAGCGATAGTGCGCACACGGGCATCGAGATCCTTCGCCGTCAGATCCGGCTCCTTCGCGCTCGCAATCTCTTCAAGCTGCGCCCGGGTCACGGTACCCACCTTGGTCTTGTTCGGCTCGGCCGAACCGCTTTTGACGCCGACCGCCTTCTTCAGAAGGATCGACGCCGGCGGGGTTTTCATGATGTAGGTGAACGACTTGTCCTGATAGACAGTGATCACCACCGGCACCGGCAGACCCGGCTCGATATGGCCCGAGGCAGCATTGAACTCCTTGCAGAAGCCCATGATGTTTACGCCATGCTGACCCAGGGCGGGACCGATGGGGGGCGACGGGTTGGCCTGACCGGCAGGCACCTGCAGCTTGATATAAGCAGAGACTTTCTTAGCCATGATGACCTCTCGTGTGGGTAGCTAGCGCCTGGCTCACGACCAGGCTCCCCGTTTGTCGACCAATCAGGTCTTCTCAACCTGGTCGAAATTGAGCTCCACCGGCGTGGAGCGTCCAAAGATGCTCACCGCGACGGTCAAGCGGCTCTTGTCGTAGTTGACCTCTTCGACCGAACCGGTGAAGTCATTGAACGGGCCGTCACAGACCCGCACCATCTCACCGACATTGAACAAGGTTTTCGGACTGGGCTTCTCGGTAGAATCCTTCATTCGATCAAGGATCTGATCGGCCTCGCGCTCGCTGATCGGGGTCGGCTTGCCGCCAGATGTGCCAATAAAGCCCAATACGCGTGGCACTGACTTGATCAGGTGCCACGCCTCGTCATTCATGTCGACCTGGACCAGCACGTAACCCGGGAAAAACTTGCGCTCGGAACGACGCTTGACGCCATCGCGCATCTCGACCACCTCTTCGGTGGGAACGAGAATCTCGCCAAACAGATGCTGCAGGCCAGCGCGATCAATACGCTCCTGCAACGCCTTCTTGACACTGTTTTCGTACTGTGAGAACGCCTGGACGACGTACCAGCGCATCGCCATGTGATGGTCTCCTAACCGGTGATACTGCGAACAATCCAACCAAGCAGCGAGTCGACGCCCCAGAGGAACAGGCCGATCAGAAACACGAGCAGAATGACTACGAGCGTCGTCTGCGTCGCCTCCTGGCGGGTCGGCCAGACCATCTTCTTGACCTCGAGACGCGAGTCGAAGCTGAACTGCCAGATCGACCGCCCTACCGCCGTGGTGTATGCCACGGCGATCGCGAGCCCTGCAGCCGCCACGACAGCCAGAATGCGCACGAAAAGCGGTTGGCCATCTAGCAGGTAATAACCCACCACGCCGGCAAGGATCAAGCCGATCGCCACCGCGATCTTGATCGAATCCAGGCCGGAGGAAGCAGGCTGCACGGACTTTTCCGACATGTTAGGAACTCACGCTTCAAAGACGGCGCCCGCCGGCCGGAGAACCGGACCTGAGCGGGCACCCCCTGCACGGAAATGGCAGGGCAGGAGGGACTCGAACCCACAACCTACGGTTTTGGAGACCGTTGCTCTGCCAGTTGAGCTACTGCCCTAAAGTTTTCGACTATACGCGAAAAAAGAGCGCGAAGTTTACCCAACTCCGCGCCCCGATGCAAGTCATTGCTGATTACTCGACGATTTTCGAGACGACGCCAGCGCCGACGGTACGACCGCCTTCGCGGACCGCAAAACGCAGACCTTCTTCCATCGCAATCGGTGCGATCAGCGTGACGGTCATCGCCACGTTGTCACCCGGCATGACCATC
>Ga0172382_10007348_pt1 | contig 15669 bp, 15 predicted proteins | sample Leawel138RmetaG_FD_122245 | JGI IMG/M metagenome (GOLD analysis project Ga0172382, IMG submission 122245) | Leachate microbial communities from a municipal landfill in Southern Ontario, Canada - Leachate well 138R metaG | ecosystem: Engineered > Solid waste > Landfill > Unclassified | place...
CTTCGAGGCCATGGACAGCTGGCTGTTCAGCATCCTGACCAACTGCTGGCGCGGCCATCTGCGCAGCCGCCGCGACCTGCAGGAGTTCGACGAAAACGAGTTCCAGAGCGATTCCAGCCCGGAGCGCGAAAACCAGCAGATGCAGACCGTGCACCGGGTACGCGGCGCGGTGGCGCAGCTGCCGCAGGGCCAGCGCGAGGTGCTCACCTTGGTCGATCTGGAAGGATTCAGCTATGCCGAAGTGGCAGAGATACTGACCATCCCCATCGGCACCGTGATGAGCCGCCTGTGCCGTGCGCGCCAGGCGTTGAAGGAAAAACTGATTGATGCGGCTGCGGCCGCCCCACACAACGAAGCCAGGCTGGTGAGGGTCAAATGACTACCCAACACTTCTCGGATGAACAGCTGCACGCCTTCGTCGACGACCAGCTCGGTCCCGAGGAACAGGAGCAGATCTTCGCGGCACTGAAGCAGGACGAAAACCTGAGCCGCAAGGTGTGCGAAATCCGCCGCATGCAGGACATGGTGCGCCATGCCTACGCCGAGCCGCCGGCCGCACCGACGCGCCCGGCGCCGCGCCGCCGCTGGCGCCTCACCGATGCCGTGGCCGCATCCATGCTGCTGGCCGTCGGTGCCATCGCCGGCTGGTTTGCCAACGGACCGCAGGCCAGCAACCCGCAGCCCCCCGAGCAGGCGACCTACCAGCGCCAGGATCTGGATGCCTTCCAGACCGTGCAGCTGCTCTCCGCGCAAGGGATGCAGCAGAATGTGGTTCTGCACATCACCACCAGCGATGCCAACAAACTGCGCTACGCACTGGACGAGGTGGAAACCCTGCTCAGCAGCTACCGCGAGCGCGGTCTTCCCATCAAGCTGGAGGTAGTCGCCAACGGCGAGGGGATGGCGCTGCTGCGCTCTGATGTGTCGCCCTATCCACAGCGCACCCAGGAGCTGATTCGCAAATACGACAACCTCGCCGTGGTGGCCTGCGCCAACACCCTGCGCTGGCTGCAGGACCAGGGTATCGATACCCAACTGCTGCCCGAGGTAGGCACCACCAAGTCCGGCCTGGAGCGGGTGGTGGATCGGCTGCAGGAAGGCTGGCTGTACGTGAAGGTATAGATGTAGGGCGGGCTTCAGCCCGCCAACAACAAAAACCCCGCCGGCTGTGCCGTGCGGGGTTTTCTGTTTGTTCGGGTTCCAAAATCCGAAACAAAAAAGCCCCGCCAGCGCTGGCGGGGCTTTATTTATGCGCGAAGCGCGGTGGGCTTACATCATGCCCATGCCACCCATACCGCCCATGCCGCCCATGTCACCCATGTCCGCACCGCCCTTCTCTTCCTTCGGCAGCTCGGCCACCATGGCCTCGGTGGTGATCATCAGGCCGGCGATGGAGGCGGCGTTCTGCAGCGCGGAACGGGTCACCTTGGTGGGGTCCAGGATGCCCATCTCGATCATGTCGCCGAAGTCGCCGTTGGCGGCGTTGTAGCCGAAGTTGCCCTTGCCTTCCTTCACCTTGTTGACGATGACGGACGGCTCTTCGCCGGCGTTGGCGACGATCTGGCGCAGCGGCTCTTCCATGGCGCGGCGGGCGATGGTGATGCCGACATCCTGCTCATGGTTGTCGCCCTTCAGGCCCTTGATGGCCTCCAGGGCACGGATCAGGGCCACGCCGCCGCCGGGAACCACGCCTTCTTCCACTGCCGCGCGGGTGGCGTGCAGGGCGTCTTCGACGCGAGCCTTCTTCTCCTTCATTTCCACTTCGGTGGCAGCACCGACCTTGATCACCGCCACGCCGCCGGCCAGCTTGGCCATGCGTTCCTGCAGCTTCTCACGGTCGTAGTCGGAAGTGGTTTCTTCCATCTGGGCACGGATCTGCTCGACGCGGGCCTTGATGTCGGCGGCCTGGCCGGCGCCATCGATGACGGTGGTGTTTTCCTTGGCCACCACGATCTTCTTGGCGGTACCCAGGTCGTCCAGGGTCGCCTTCTCCAGGGACAGGCCGACCTCTTCGGAGATCACCTGGCCGCCGGTGAGGATGGCGATGTCCTGCAGCATGGCCTTGCGGCGGTCGCCGAAGCCCGGCGCCTTGACGGCAGCGACCTTGACGATGCCACGGATGGTGTTGACCACCAGGGTGGCCAGGGCCTCGCCTTCCACGTCCTCGGCGATGATCAGCAGCGGGCGGCTGGACTTGGCGACGCCTTCCAGCACCGGCAACAGTTCGCGGATGTTGGAGATCTTCTTGTCGTGGATCAGGATGAACGGATTGTCCAGCTCGGCGGTCATGGTCTGCTGGTTGTTTACGAAGTACGGCGACAGGTAGCCGCGGTCAAACTGCATGCCTTCCACCACGTCCAGTTCGTTCTCGAAGCCGGAGCCGTCTTCCACGGTGATGACGCCTTCCTTGCCTACCTTGTCCATGGCATCGGCGATGATCTTGCCGATGGAGTCGTCGGAGTTGGCGGAGATGGTGCCGACCTGGGCGATGGCCTTGCTGTCGGTGCAGGGCTTGGACATCTTCTTCAGCGCCTCGACCGCGGCGATGACCGCCTTGTCGATGCCGCGCTTCAGGTCCATCGGGTTCATGCCGGCGGTGACCGACTTCATACCCTCGATGCAGATGGACTGGGCCAGCACGGTGGCGGTGGTGGTGCCGTCACCGGCGATGTCGGAGGTCTTGGAGGAGACTTCCTTCACCATCTGCGCGCCCATGTTCTCGAACTTGTCCTTCAGCTCGATCTCCTTGGCCACGGAGACGCCGTCCTTGGTGATGGTCGGCGCGCCGAAGGACTTCTCCAGCACCACGTTGCGGCCCTTCGGACCCAGGGTCACCTTGACCGCATTGGCCAGAACGTTGACGCCACGCAGCATACCGTGACGGGCGGAATCACCGAACTTGACTTCTTTTGCACTCATCTTGATTCGATCCTCTGTAATTCGTTGACTTTAACGGTGGGACGGAGCGGGCTTAGCCCTCGATCACGCCCATCAGGTCTTCTTCGCGCATGACCAGCAGGGTCTCGCCGTCGACCTTGACCTCGGTGCCGGCGTACTTGCCGAACAGCACCTTGTCGCCGGCCTTCACATCCAGTGCACGCACCTCACCGTTGTCCAGGATCTTGCCCTTGCCCACGGCAACGACCTCGCCCTGAATCGGCTTCTCGGTGGCGCTGTCCGGAATGACGATGCCACCGGCGGACATCCGCTCCTCTTCCTTGCGACGAACAATCACGCGATCATGCAGGGGACGAATTTTCATGCTTAGTTACCCTCTTAAGCTGATGATTTTTCTATAAATAGACCGCAGCTGAGTCTGCGGTGATGGAGCCGCGCGGCGCAGACTTATTAGCACTCGCCGCAGGTGAGTGCTAATAATAATGGCGAGTTGAGTAGAGTCAAGGGGGGGTGGGGGGAGAAAACTGGCTCAATCGTCTTCCCGCGTGTACTGCCCCTCCAGGGTGGCCGGGCCGCTGCGATGGCCGGACGCCGGCCCGCCGCCCTGCGGCGGTCGCGGAAATCCGCGGCGCAACAAGGCCGCGACCAGGACGTGACGTAGCGGCGGCACCAGACCGAGCAGACCCAGCGCATCGGTGAAGAAGCCCGGCAGCAGCAGCATGGCGCCAGATAGCAGGATCACCAGCCCCTCCAGCATGGCAGCCGTCGGTGCCTCTCCCTGCTGCGCCATGCGCTGCACCCGGTTCAGCACCGCCAGGCCCTGGTGGCGCAGCAACAGGGTGCCCAGCACGGCGGTGAATACCACCAGGGCGATGGTGGGGATGGCGCCGACCACCCCGCCGACCTGGATCAGCAGATAGATCTCGATCACCGGCAGCAACAGCAGGCACAGGAATAAAAGGCGCGGCAGGGACATCTCTACTCTCAACAGCGGGGGAATTGGCCAGGTGATTATGCCCGATAATCCTAGAAACCGCAGTTGAACGCGTTCGAGTGTGCGGTTTTCCGGCCATCCGGCGGTGTTGCTCCTCCTTGCAGGGGATGGCCCTGCCGTGTCGTCGCGCCTTGCCGGATGGCCGGAAAACCATGCAATCGGATGCGTAGCGGGCTCACCCATAAAGTGAGCCGGCGCACGCACCAGTGTTCAATGTCAGTAGGTGTATGACTAAAGCTACGGAGCGATCAACTGCGGTTTCTAGGATGATGCAGTGTGACGGCGAATCCGATATCTTGCAGCGATGTCGCAACACTACCTCGTCCTCAGCACCTGCCCGGACCTCGACTGTGCCCGCAGCCTGGCCGAAATGCTGGTGCGGGAGCACCTGGCCGCCTGCGTCAACATCGTGCCGGCAGTGCATTCGGTATACGAATGGCAGGGTGCGGTGCAGCAGGAAACGGAATGCCAGCTGCTCATCAAGACCACGAGCGAACGCTACGCCGCGCTGGAAGATGCCCTGCGCCGGCACCACCCGTATGAACTGCCGGAGATCATTGCGGTCCCACTCACCGCAGGCCTGCCGGCCTACCTCCACTGGATAAACCACCAAACGGAAAACAACGAATGAGAACCGTGTTGAAGCATTGGCTTGCCCTCCTCGCCCTGTCCCTGTTTCTGACTGGCCCCGCCGCGGCGGAGGACGACGACCTGCTGCCGCCGGAGCAGGCCTTTGCGCTGCTCCAGGTGCGTGCCGTTGACGGCAACACCCTGCGCGCCGAGTGGAACGTCGCCCAGGGCTATTACCTATATAAGGAACGCTTCAGCTTCAGCACCGACGCTCCCGGCATCACCCTGGGCGCGCCCAGTTTCCCCGCCGGCAAGGTCAAGCAGGACGAGTTCTTCGGCCAGGTGGAAATTTTCCACGGCCGCATCGCGGTCGACATCCCGGTTACCCGCAGCGCCGCAGCACTCGCCAGCTTCGATCTGACCATGGGCACCCAGGGCTGCGCCGAGATCGGCGTGTGCTACCCGCCGCAGCGCACTACGGTGCAGGTCAGCCTGCCGATGCAGACCGCCACACCCGCTGCGGCCCCGGCCAAGACGCTGACCCCGCTGCAACAGACACTGGGCGCCGCCGCGCAGGACGACGATGTGCTGGAGCCCGACGTGGCCTTCCGCTTCGACGCCGATGTCGCACAGGATGCGGTCACCCTGCGCTGGCAGATCGCCCCCCACCACTATCTCTATAAGGACAAGTTCAGCTTCCAGCTCAAGGACGGCAGCGCCGCCACGCTGGGCGAGTACACCCTGCCCGCCGGCGAGGAAAAGAACGACGAATTCTTCGGTCGTATCTTTGTATTCCACGATGCGGCGGAGGTGCGCATCCCCCTGCAGCGTACGGGTACCGGCCCCACCTCCCTGCTGATCACCTACCAGGGCTGCGCCGAGCTGACCGGCATCTGCTATCCGCCGATCCGCAAGGAGGTGAATCTGGACCCGGCCGCCGCCGCCGTCAGCACCGCCGCGGCACCGGCCACAGCGGCAGCGGCTGCACCGCAATCGGAACAGGACTCCCTCGCCGCCGCCCTGGCCGGCGACAACCGCCTGCTCACCGTGCTCACCTTCCTCGGCCTCGGCCTGCTGCTGGCCTTCACCCCCTGCGTGTTCCCGATGATCCCCATCCTGTCCAGCATCATCGTCGGCCAGGGCGCGGGCCTCACCACGCGCAAGGCCTTCATCATGTCCCTGGTCTACGTGCTGGCCATGGCGCTCACCTACACCGTGGCCGGCGTGCTGGCCGGGCTGTTCGGCGCCAACCTGCAGGCTGCCTTCCAGAATCCGTGGATCCTGGGCAGCTTCAGCGTGGTGTTCGTGCTGCTGGCCCTGTCCATGTTCGGCTTCTATGAGCTGCAACTGCCCTCGGCCCTGCAGACCAAGCTGAGCGAGATCTCCAACCAGCAGCAGGGCGGCAGCCTCATCGGCGTGGCCATCATGGGCCTGCTCTCCGCCCTCATCGTCGGCCCCTGCGTGGCGCCGCCGCTGATGGGCGCGCTGATCTACATCGGCCAGACCGGCGATGCGGTCCTCGGCGGCCTGGCCCTGTTTGCCCTGTCCCTGGGCATGGGGGCGCCGCTGCTGCTCATCGGCACCTCGGCGGGCAAGCTGCTGCCGCGCGCCGGCGGCTGGATGAACGCCATCAAGGCGGTGTTCGGCGTGATGCTGCTGGCGGTGGCGTTGTGGATGCTGGAACGCATCCTGCCGGCCTTCGTCACCATGCTGGCCTGGGCCCTGCTCATCATCATCTCCGCCATCTACATGGGCGCCCTGGAGCCGCTGAAGGAAGGCGCCTCGGGCTGGCGCAAACTGTGGAAGGGACTGGGCCTGGCCCTGCTGATCCACGGCGCCCTGCTGCTGGTAGGCACCGCCGCCGGCGGCAACGACCCGCTGCAACCGCTGCGCGGAGTCGGCTTCGGCGGCGGCGCCGGTGCGGCGCAGGCCGCCAGACTGGAGTTCCGCAAGGTGAAGACCGTGGCCGACATGGAGCGCGAAGTGGCCGCCGCCGCGGCCCAGGGCAAGCCGGTGATGCTCGACTTCTATGCCGACTGGTGTGTCTCCTGCAAGGAGTTCGACAAGTACACCTTTTCCGATGCCGGCGTGATCCAGGCCCTGTCCGGCGCCGTGCTGCTCAAGGCCGACGTCACCGCCAACGACGACGCCGACCAGACCGTGCTGCGCCACTTCAAGCTCATCGGCCCGCCCAGCCTGCTGTTCTTCGGCGCCGACGGCAAGGAGCGCCAGCCCTTCCGCGTGGTGGGTTTCATGGGACCGGAAGAATTCCGCGCCCATGTGGAGCGCGCACTGCGCTAAGGATCGGGATCATCCGCAAATGAACGCGAATCCACGCGAATAGATTCCCTCATCTTTAAATTTGTTTAAATTGCGCCCATTCGCGTTCATTTGCGGACCCATTCTTTAACACGAGGTTTTTGCGATGCACCGTCTGCTGTCCGTCCTGGCCCTCGGGGCCACCCTGTTCATTGCCGCCTGCGGCACGGAGGGCAATGCCGTACCGGCGGTTCCGGTCGGCCAGGCCGCGGCACCCGTCACATTCAACTTCCCCGATCTGGACGGCAAACAACGCCATTTGACCGAGTGGCAGGGGCAGGTGGTGCTGCTCAACTTCTGGGCCCCCTGGTGTCCGCCCTGCCGCAAGGAGATGCCGGCACTGATGGAGTTGCAGGAGAAATATGCCGCCCGCGGCCTCACCGTGGTGGGCATCACCATCGATACCCAGGACAACGCCCAGGCCTTCGCCGACAGCCTCGGCATCAACTTCCCCATTCTCCTCGGTGAGGATGGCGGCCTGGAACTGGCGCAAACCCTGGGCAACAAGGTGGGGGCCCTGCCCTACACCGTGCTGCTCGACCGCCAGGGCCACATTGCCCATACCCACCGTAGTGAAATCACCCTGCAACAGGCCGAGCAGATGGTGCTGCCGCTGTTATAAGTGCGCAACCCGTCACAGCTTTATATGGGCTAATTTTGCCCGGAACTGCATTGAACTGGCGTTAACTCCCGTTTCATAGACAAACCCCTCCGGCTGGTGCACAATCTCACGCCGTATCCCGTTGCGCGCCTGCCGTTCTGCTGGCCGCAAGGCCGAATCTGCGGCAATTCGACCGGGACGCATCGCCGGGAGCGATGTGTAACGGCTGGAGGCTGCCCCCGCAGGGGTGAGGCGCGGGGATGCGCCGGGCAATGTGCGGAAAATCACAATAACAACCGCCTCTATCCCCCAGGGAAGCTCCATGGCAAAACTGCTGGTATTGAACGGTCCCAATCTCAACCTGCTGGGTACACGCGAGCCCGGGCATTACGGCCATGCCACCCTGGCGGAGATCGACAGCCGTCTGCAGCAGCTGGCGACGGCAGCAGGCCACACCCTTGAATGTTTCCAGAGCAACGCCGAACACGAACTGGTGCAGCGGGTGCACCGGGCGCGGGACGAGGGCATCGCCTTCATCATCATCAACCCGGCCGCCTTTACCCACACCAGCGTGGCGCTGCGCGATGCCCTGGCCGGCGTTGCCATCCCGTTCATCGAGGTGCATCTGTCCAACGTGCATGCGCGCGAGCCGTTCCGCAAGCACTCCTATTTCTCCGACCTGGCCCGTGGCGTGATCAGCGGTCTGGGGCCGATGGTTTATGAACTGGCGCTCACTGCCGCGCTACAACAAATTTCTGCGAACAACAACTGAACAGGACCCATCACAATGGATATTCGCAAGGTCAAGAAACTCATCGAACTGCTGGAAGAATCCGGCGTCGCCGAGATCGAGATCCACGAAGGCGAAGAGTCGGTGCGCATCAGCCGCTACAGCCAGAATGCGGCCCCCGCCGTGGCCATCGCCGCCCCGGTAGCGGCCCCCGTCGCCGCGGCACCTGCGGCCGCCCCGGCTACGGAAAAGAAGGAAGAGATCAGCGGCCATGCCGTCACCTCCCCCATCGTCGGCGCCTTCTATCGCTCGCCCTCGCCCCAGGCCAAGGCCTTCGTCGAGGTGGGTTCGCGCGTTAACGTCGGTGATACGTTGTGCATCATCGAAGCCATGAAGATCATGAACCAGATCGAGGCCGACAAATCCGGCGTGATCAAGGCCATCCTGGTCGAGAACGGCCAGCCGGTGGAATTCGGCCAGCCGCTGTTCATCATCGAATAAATCCCACGGCCAAGCGCAAAAAACCTCCTATGTTCGACAAAATCGTCATTGCCAACCGCGGTGAAATTGCGCTGCGCATCCTGCGCGCCTGCCGCGAAATGGGCATCAAGACCGTGGCGGTGCACTCCACCGCCGACCGCGACCTCAAACATGTGCGTCTGGCCGATGAATCGGTATGTATCGGCCCGCCGCCCTCCAACCAGAGCTACCTCAACGTCCCGGCACTGATCAGCGCGGCCGAGGTGACCGACGCCCAGGCCATTCATCCGGGCTACGGTTTCCTGTCGGAGAACGCCGACTTCGCCGAGCGCGTGGAGCAGAGCGGGTTTGCCTTCATCGGCCCACGCGCCGACACCATCCGCCTGATGGGCGACAAGGTCTGCGCCAAGGACGCGATGATCAAATCCGGCGTGCCCACGGTACCCGGGTCCGGCGGCGCCCTGCCCGACGACCCGGACGAATGCATCCGCATCGGCCGCGAGGTGGGCTATCCGGTGATCATCAAGGCCGCCGGCGGCGGCGGCGGCCGCGGCATGCGCGTGGTGCACTCCGAGGCGGCGCTGCTCAACTCCATTTCGCTGACCCGCGCCGAGGCCGGCTCCGCCTTCAACAACGACATGGTGTACATGGAGAAGTACTTGGAGAATCCGCGCCACGTGGAGATCCAGGTGCTGGCCGACACCCACGGCAACGCCATCTACCTGGGCGAGCGCGACTGCTCCATGCAGCGCCGCCACCAGAAGGTGATCGAGGAGGCCCCGGCCCCCGGCATCACCGAGGAACAGCGCAAGCGCATCGGCGAACGCTGCGCCCGTGCCTGCCAGGAAATCAGCTACCGCGGCGCCGGCACCTTCGAGTTCCTGTACGAAAACGGCGAGTTCTACTTCATCGAGATGAACACCCGCGTGCAGGTAGAGCATCCGGTGACCGAACTGATCACCGGCGTGGACATCGTCAAGGAACAGATCCGCATCGCTGCAGGCCTGCCTCTGTCTTACCAACAGAGCGACATCACCCTGCGCGGCCATGCCATCGAATGCCGCATCAATGCCGAGGACCCGACGACCTTCATGCCCTGCCCCGGCACCATCAACCAGGTGCATTTCGCCGGCGGCCCCGGCATCCGCGTCGACAGCCACATCTACAACGGCTACAAGGTGCCGCCCTACTACGACTCGATGATCGGCAAGCTCATTGCCTGGGGCGAGGATCGCGACGCGGCCCTGGCGCGCATGCGCACGGCCCTCAGCGAGATGTTCATCGACGGCATCAAGACCAACATCCCGCTGCACCAGGACCTGTTGCGTGACTCCGCCTTCCAGGCCGGCGGCACCAACATCCATTATCTGGAGAAAAAGTTACAGCTCTGATCTGAGAGAAACAGGACGGTATCTGCGCCGAAAGGGCCGCTACCGCAAGGTGGCGGCTTTTTTTTTTGAGAAACAATCGGGCGCATATTTGATTAAAATCAATATTTTAATTTCATGAGTTTGCAATACTCGAACTCCGAGTCCTTACCGTGGAGAGCCGGCCATGAGCCAAGCCGCCATCAGTCCGCCGCCTGCCTCGAATGATTCCCTCATTGAGTGGAGCGACGACCTCAGCGTCGGCATTCAGGAAATCGACGACCAGCACCAGTTCCTTGTGGCACTGCTCAACAAGCTGCACCGCGCCATCCACCAGCGCCAGGGCAAGGCCGCCGCCCAGGCTATCCTGACCGAATTGGTGGACTACACCAAGATCCACTTCGCCGTCGAAGAGAGCCTGATGCGCATCCTCGGCTATCCGTCCTACGACGATCACAAGGAACAGCACGACCACCTTATCGAGGAGATCCGCGAATTGCAGGACAAGCTGGCCAGCGGCAAGAAATCCATCACCTTCGAGCTACTGCACTTCCTGCGCATCTGGCTCACCAAGCACATCATGGAAGAGGACCAGCAGTACGGCCCCTTCTTCCTCTCCCACGGAGCCGTCGCCACCAGCGAGAAAAAGTCCATAGCCGGCCGGCTGTGGCAGTCACTGTTCGGCTGAATACCCTCTTTGTCGGTCCCCGACTCGTCGGGCGAATACGGCACACCGGATAATCGCTCTAAATAGCTGCACCAAATAGGTAACCAGTTTCCTGTAGGTCGGGCTTCAGCCCGACATCGGCGCTCGACCACCCCGAAAGCAGTTGGGTCCCACGCACCTCACACGGACTGTTCTGGTGCCCTTTTGGAATAACTATTTAGTGGCGGAAAAACTTAATTTCCCCTACCCACAAAGACCCTGACATCACTCTTCTCGCGTAGCGCCCTGACCTGCGCAGCCAGTCCCTGGCGGACGGCATACCCACGAAAATCATCCTTGACACTATCCAACTCCGGCGCCTGACTGGGCCGGATGCCATCCACCAGATAAATGGCATGTCTCCCTCCCACCACCAACGCCTCCTCCGTATAGGAGCCCGACGGTACGGCTACTATGGAGGCCCTGAGCGCGGCAGGAAACCGATCCAGCGTCGTCCATCCAATCAAGCCTCCGGACGGCGCCGTGGGGCTGTTCGAATATTTCTGCGCCAATGCCGCGAAACTCTCTCCCTGTCGGAGATTTGCGATGACATCCTCTGCCGTCTGCCGATCGTCTACAGCGATCTCCCGCAATAGATAGTACGCCGGCCACAGCGATTCCCTGTTCGCGACGTAGAGCTGCCGCAGTTCATCCGGCCCGATGGATTGCGTCCGCGCAAAATCATTGGCATACGCATCCGCCAAAACCACGGCTTGCGCGACAATCAATGTGTCATGCACCCTTGGCTCGGCATCCAGCCCCATAGCTCTCGCATGCTTCGACAACAACAACACGTCGATCAGGCCTTCCAGTATGGCGGAAGCAGGGACATCCCGTGGCATCCGCCCATGATATCCGCCAAGATGCCTTTTGTACGCGTCATACATGCCGCGGGTAATCCTGATGCCGTCGGCCTCAGCGATGACCTCGACATCGCCCGTATCGGATCCATCCATATCCAATGTGCCACCATGAGACACCGGCTCTCCCAACGCCCCGCAGGAAAGCAGCAACAGGGACATCAGGGCTGGTACAACATATCTGTTCCTTGACATAGCAGTTCCCTTTTCTTCCCTGTCAATTCAAATCCATCAATGCACGATCCACGGACGTGGAGCGCGGCTGAACCGATACGGACGAAAAATCCACCGTGCGCTCATATTCATAGTCATCCGACAGGATCATCCCCTGTTCATCACGACTGACATGACGGCGATACACATGCAGGAGATTCGTTCTCGGCACATAGGCACCCTTCCACATGGTCTCCGTCACATAGAGCCTACGCTCGGTGACTGCGATGCTCGGAAACCAGTAGTAGGGCACGCTCCCTGCGGTCCCCACGTGAGCGCCATCCAGATCATAGATGGCTATCACCCCACCATTTATCGCATAGATGCGATCCCTGGCGATATCCACCTCCTGCGACATAATGTCAATCCCGGTGACAAACGCCACTTGAGATCCATCGAGGTTGTACACATACAAGTCCTCGTTATTTGTCGTCGCGATACGCTGGTTATTCGCCGCCACGCCAACCACGCCCCCCTTGAACTGATATCCCGGACTTACAGCAATCGTTCGCGTTACGCCGCCCTGATGGCCATACGCCTTCACCCAGCCAACATAAGCATCCACCCGCGACACGAATATCTCCTGATCATTGGCACTGGTGTCGTTGTCGATGACCGCACTCGGATGTACCCCGCCATCCGCTGCATATAGCCTGCCATCGTATACCGTCAAACCCGCATTACCGGGGGCGTGGAGCAATCCACGCAGTTCACCACTGGCCGAAAATCGGTACACGCGACCAAGGGCATCATACAAATCCCCTTCCAGCACATAAACATCCGGCTCCAGGGTGGCAACATACACCGCCACCCCATCCTCACTGCCGATTTTTCCCTGGAATACGGCCACCAGCCGTACCGGTTCAAACCCATCCACGGCAAATGCAAGCAGCTCTGCACTCTGCCCAACGGCGAGAGTGGAACTCCCGACCATACCACCCGAAAGCATCTCGGCTCTGATGCGGTTCTCGCGGGAATCCTCGAAATACACCTCGAACTTTCCGTCGTAAAAATCAAAACCCGGCAACGACTCATTTTGAATCAACACCCGATACAGCGGACGTCCGGAATCCGGATCGATGTCATCGAGCACATCGGCGACTTTCATCCGCCCCCGAAAAAAGTGATTGATCAACCCGGCGCTATACGCGACCGCACGCGGCATCAGGAACTCATGCGCGGCACTAAAGTTGAAGCGATTCAGGGTGAATATCGGGAATGGTTCGTCGACATACTGCTTCAAGTCAGGCGCGAATATCGAATATGTTGATGCCCTTTCGTTGGTAACACGATCGCCGGTGTTGCCGTCCGAAACGGTTGTTCTGACGAATTGCACCCAACCGCGGAGCCACCATGGATTATGTTCAAGCAAATCCTCAATGCGAACCTTTTCGCCGAGATCACCTTGCGGCAACCGATATTCCGGGTCCGTGCGAATATTCTGATCGTGCCCCCAGAAGTTGGTATCCATGCTAACAAAGTTGGAATTGGTAAATTCAGCCATGCCGCGGCCCCGGCTCACCCAAAACTTCCTGGCCTGATTGAACACGGATGCGGAGGGGATTTCGTATCCATCAACCGGCAATCTACGCAGCACTTCTTCCTGATTTGTATGATGTTCATATAGGCTCTTGTCCTCCCAAAACAAATCCGGCAACCAATTTGGACGGCAAGGCGTTACCAAATGGGCGTCGTTTCGCACATGCTCCGGCTGCGCCATGTCCTGCACGTGATGCATCACATGCCCAAGCGTCTGGAACAGCAATCCAAAGCTACGCTCGCGCTGTTCCTTTTCCGGCAGGCTCATCGCCTCGTGGAACCGATCCAGCGCGTCTTTCAGAGAGTACTCCTGCCCTTCGGCGTCCTGCTGGTCTTCCAGCGCCCAGTCAGGGGAGCGCAAACCCCACGTGCGGAATAGGTAAGTCAGCGGACGGTCGTTTTCCGGATCGAAGAAATGGTTTGTGGGTCGGGTGTCCGTGCAGCCGAAACCGTCTTCATATCTGGAGCCGTCTGCCGTCAGCTCTAGAATCGTCCGATATTCATTGCGTGAATTCTGGAAAGTCAGCCTACGGTCATCAATGGAGAACTCCAACCCCAGCGCTCGCAGCATGTCCGGCTCTGCAACGACAGAACGCATGATCGCGTTCCGTGTAATATGATCGTGCGTATCTACCTCATATCCGTTACCCATACTGGGGATGCACAACACAAACATGACAGTCCATGTCAATTTCATGGCTTATACTCCTTAAAAAAACTGTCCGGCGATCCACAGAGCTTTTCGTCGGTCCGAATATTCCCTGCATAAACAAAGGACGCTAATTGCTTGTTCGCAGTCATTAGTTCGCGCTGCTCTTTTAATGCCAGCAACATCCTCGGGATTTTTTTCCAACCACAGTTATACTCAACCACGTAGGACTCCAACGACCGCCCCAGGACACCAAGAGCATTTGCCTGTTTTGGGAGGTCGCCACCAAACCGTTTGAGCTCCACCGTCTTCCCATCCCACATTGATGGGCGATATAGTGCACCGCTGCTGTTATAGCCACTGCCGCCGGCAGTCATATTGCTGAGAAACTTTGGCTCATAGCCGTTCTTGAACAGGATAATCAGCGGATCCGCTGACTCTCTGACGGAGTATTTCGCCAATCGCGGCCCCCAGCCAGGAATGCGGTAGTACCCATCCTTGTCGGTCACTTCCTCAAACACGGCTATGGCCCCAGCCGGTGCCACGGACCACGCCCAAGCCTTCTCCATACCCCAGTACGCCACCACGACCACGCCTTCCACCGGTTCGCCGCTGTCTGCATCCACCACCCACCCTTCGGTCGCAGGGGCCATATTTAGTTTTGATATGACGATGTACAACGCCAGCGCTGCCGTGAGCAACGCAACGATGCGCAGGCGTCGCTTTAACTTTGAAGGACGATTTTCGACAGGAGAGTCGCTCATGTTCATGCGTGCGATCCTCGCGTCATCTGATGGGCATCATTCCGCACGTGCTCCAGCTGCGCCATATCCTGCACGTGGTACATCACATGCCCCAGCGTTTGGAACAGGCTGCCAAAGCTGCGGTCCCGTTCCTCCTTCTTTGGCAAGCTCATCGCCTCGCGGAACCGTTCAAGCGCATCGTTCAGGGAGAAGTCGTGCCCTTCGGCGTCCTGGCTGTCTTCCAGCGCCCAATCTGGCGACCGCAAGCCAAGTCTATGGCCGAGCACGGTAAGCGGGCGATCATTGGCGGGGTCAAAGAAGTGATTCGTCGGCCGGGTGTCCGTGCAACCGAAGCCGTCTTCCTTGACCGCTCCTTGGCGGAGCCAGCCTTCTGGCGTACCTCTATTCTCGATAGGGCGAAGCTCTTCAGAACGCCCCCTGTCAAACTCATCCTGCCCGGATATACCAAGCGACTCCATGAATGACGCATCTGACAATATGGAGCGTGCGTAGGCTGCCGTAGTAATTCTGGCGTGCGTAGCCAGCTCGTACGCACTCAGATTCCCACACCAGAGCGCCAGAACGGCAACCCACATACACAACAGTCCCTTGTTCAGTGAACTCATGTTACTTTCCTCGCAACAGGATTCGAACGATTTCAAAATCAAAATACGCCCGTCCCGGACCTTGCCTAACCGACACCGGTATATCTTTCTCTTCCAAAAGCAACGCAGTCAGCAATAGTGGGATCTGCTCGGAGTAATCGCCTTCAAGCGCCGGGATTATTCCCCACAACATCTTCAAGCGTTCTTCCGGGGTTCCCGTAAATTGATTAATTTCCACCGTCTTCCCATCCCACATGGATGGGCGAAAGAAGGCTCGGCGTCCGTTGTAGGGACCTCCTCCAGCTTTCATGTTGTCAAGAAAGCGCAGCTCATAACCGCTTCTATACAAAACTATCTCCGGGTCGGCATAGTTCTTCATCGTTTCTTTTCGCCAC
>Ga0172382_10007349_pt1 | contig 15667 bp, 11 predicted proteins | sample Leawel138RmetaG_FD_122245 | JGI IMG/M metagenome (GOLD analysis project Ga0172382, IMG submission 122245) | Leachate microbial communities from a municipal landfill in Southern Ontario, Canada - Leachate well 138R metaG | ecosystem: Engineered > Solid waste > Landfill > Unclassified | place...
CAGACCATCTGCTCCAAGAAGTGCAAGGGTAACTGTTGAAAGAATGACCGCATAGAAAAGCCGTATTTTACCCACACCACCCTCACTTCAGACTATAACTTCGTTCAAAATAACTATTATGGACGAAGCTCACTAATATGAAAATATCCGATCAGAGATCTTTTAACGGAATCGGATCGGGTACGGCATTTTCACCTTCCAGAGCGGAAAGCTCTTTCAAGAGATTTTTGGCCTTGCTTGAAAGGTGTTTGGGGACGATCACCTGGAGTTTGATGTAGAGATCACCGCGACGGCTCCCGTTCATCATGGGTATACCCTCGTTCCTGAGACGCAGGATCTTCCCATGCTGTGCGCCCGAAGGTATTTTGACCTTTACCCGTTTTCCGTCAAGGGTAGGAACCTGAATGTCCGTTCCCAGCGCCGCCTGAGAAAAACTGATGGGAACGGCACAGTAGATGTCGTTACCCTGTCGCTCGAAGTGCTTGTGAGGGAGTACATGGACAATGACGTGCAGATCCCCGGGCTCACCACCACCCCGAGCTGCGTCGCCTTGCCGGGGAATGGTGATCCGCTGCCCCGGGGCTATACCGGCTGGAATAGTGACCTTTACCCGCTGCCGTTTCTTGATGACTCCGCTGCCGCCACAGCTGGTGCACGGCTGTTCCACGACGGTTCCGTCGCCGCCGCAGGTGGGACAAACTGATGCGACCGAAAAGAACCCGCTGCTCCGGCGTACTTGCCCTTCTCCGCCACAGGTAGGACACGTCTTCCTGCCGCTCCCTGTGGCCGCTCCAGTCCCGCTGCAGCTTTCACACGCCGTCTCCCGTTCATAGGCAATTTCCACCTTTGTCCCAAAGGCGGCGTCGGTAAAGGCGATTTCCAGATCGTACCGAAGGTCGGATCCCCGGGGCGGGCCACCCCGACCGCGGGACGAACGCCCTCGGGTACCCGCAGCACCGCCAAAAAACGAGTCGAATATACCGGAAAAACCACCGCCGAAGATGTCGTCGAAATCACGGAACGACGAGGACGAAAAGCCCTGGCCACCGCCCATACCTTCCAGTCCGGCAAAGCCGAGCTGGTCATAGGTCCGCCGTTTTTCGGCGTTTGCAAGAACTTCATACGCCTCGGTCGCCTCTTTGAACCGGTCTTCCGCCCCTTTATCACCGGGATTACGGTCGGGGTGGTTCGCGACGGCTATCTTGCGGTACGCCTTCTTTATGTCGTCGACAGAGGCGTCCCGGGCTACTCCAAGTACTTCGTAATAATCGCGTTTTGCCAAAGCTCAACCGTTCCGGTCCATCAGGATTTTTCGTCGTCATCGACGACTTCGTAGTCTACATCTTCAACGTTATCATCAGATGTCGTGGATCCGCCGGAAGTATCATCCTGCGCTCCATCGTCAGGACCTGCTCCGGCAGACGCTTCGCCGGCGGCCTGTTCTTGCTGGGTCTTGTAGACTTCTTCGGCCAGTTTGTACGACGCCTGTTTCAACGTTTCGGTCTTGGCCTTTATCGCCTCGACATCGTCTCCGTCAATGACGCCCCGCAGCTCTTCAATTGCCGCATCGATCTGTTTGCGATCGTCGTCTGTGATCTTCTCACCGTAGTCCTTCATGCTTTTTTCGGTTGCATAGATGAGACTGTCCGCTTCGTTGCGTGCCTCAATCTTTTCCTTGAGCTGTTTGTCCTGCTCCGCATTGACTTCGGCATCCTTGACCATTCGTTCGATTTCATCTTCCGAAAGCCCGCTGGACGATTCGATCCGGATCTTCTGCTCCTTGTTGGTGGCCGTGTCCTTAGCCGATACGTGCAGAATACCGTTGGCATCGATGTCAAAGGTGACCTCGATTTGAGGCACACCCCGGGGAGCAGGAGGAATTCCCACCAGGTCAAACCGGCCGAGGGTCCGGTTCTGGTTGGCCATCTCCCGTTCACCCTGAAGGACGTGAATTGATACAGCCGTCTGATTGTCCCCGGCGGTCGAAAAGATCTGACTCTTTTTAGTAGGAATGGTCGTGTTCCGCTCGATCAACTTGGTAAAGACGCCGCCCAAGGTCTCGATACCGAGTGAGAGGGGCGTCACGTCCAGAAGGATCATGTCCTTGACATCACCGGCGAGAATACCGCCCTGAATGGCGGCGCCCATGGCGACTACTTCATCGGGGTTTACCCCTTTGTGAGGATCCCGCTTGAAGATATCCTTGACGATGCGCTGTACCGCCGGAATCCTGGTGGCACCACCGACCAGAATTACCTCATCGATCTCTTCAGCCTTGATGCCGGCGTCCTTGATCGCCTGCAGGCACGGTCCTTTGGTCCGTTCCACCAGGTCGGCAGTCATCTTCTCAAATGCCGCCCGGTTGATGGTGTACTGCAGGTGCTTGGGACCACTGGAATCTGCTGTGATAAAAGGCAGGTTGATATCTGTGCTCTGAGTAGAAGACAGTTCCTTCTTCGCCTTTTCCGCCGCTTCCTTGAGGCGCTGCAGGGCCATCCGGTCCTTGCTCAGATCGATTCCCTGTTCGTTCTTGAACTGCTCAACGAGCCAGTCAATGATCTTCTGGTCGAAATCGTCACCACCAAGGTGGGTGTCACCGTTAGTGCTCTTCACCTCGAAGACACCGTCGCCCAGTTCCAGAATGGAAATATCGAAAGTACCGCCACCAAGGTCGTATACGGCGATGCGTTCATCTTTTTTGTCGTCCCCGAATCCGTAGGCCAGTGCAGCAGCGGTCGGTTCGTTGACGATACGCTTTACGTCCAACCCGGCGATACGACCGGCGTCTTTTGTGGCCTGCCGAAGCGAGTCATTGAAGGAAGCCGGTACGGTAATAACCGCGGCGGTCACCTTGTCACCGAGATAGTCCTCGGCGGTTTCTTTCATCTTTTGCAGAATCGCCGCAGAAATTTCGGGGGGAGAGTGCTGTTTACCAAAGATATCGACACGCAGCCCGTTGTTGCTATCCTTGGTCACCTTGTAGGGGACCATACCGATCTCCCCGGTAACCTCACTGTACCGACGCCCGACAAAGCGCTTTATCGAGGAAATTGTGTTTTCCGGATTGGTGACCATCTGGTTTTTCGCCGGCTGGCCAACCAGCCGTTCTATGTTGTCACCCTTTTTCACAAAGGCGACTACAGACGGGGTCGTACGCTGTCCTTCCGCATTCTGAAGAACAATTGACTCTCCGCCTTCAATGACCGCTACGCACGAGTTGGTTGTTCCCAAGTCGATTCCGATTATCTTACCCATACGTTGTTACTCCTCGTATTTTATTCTTTATTGCCGACGGGCATGGACACTTTTACTTTTGCGGGTCGCAGAACTCGTTCATGAAGCATGTACCCTTTCCGGTAGTCCTCAAGAACGATCGATTCACTGTGGTCTTCCCGCGGTTCCGTCGTTACCGCTTCATGTTTCTGCGGATCAAAAACTTCACCGTCCGAGCCAAAGCGCTTGAGCCCCCATTTCCGTTCCAGCATTCCGATCAGCTGATTCTCTATGAGTACGATCCCGTCGTGAAACGAATCGAAATCACGAGACTCTTCCGCCGAACGAATCGCACGTTCAAAATCATCAATGATTGAAGTTATGTCAAGAAGAATTTGCTGATTGGAGAACTGGACAGTATTCTCCCTGTCACGGATCATCCGTTTGCGAAAGTTCTCCATGTCCGCCTGTTTGCGGAGATACTCGTTTTTGAGTTCTGCATTTTCCGCTTCCAGAGTTTCTATCTGTGCCTTCAGTTTTTCCATCACATCTGAGCCGTCCGCCTCACCATCCGGTGACGTGTCACCCGGCGAGGTCCGCTCTCCTGTAGGTTCATTTTGTTCCGGTGTATTTTCTTCATCTACGGTATCTTCCGCACTGCCAACGGACGAACCGGCGGCTGTGGTCTCTGCATCAGCTTCGACCATGCCCGCTTTCTCGTGTTCCGACATTTGCTTCCTCTATGTTGTCTGTTCTGTTGATTGCTAAGAAAATACAAACACCCGACGAATCAGTCAACTCTTATGGCCCGTTGCAGCGAAAAGAAATGCAAAGACGCCAAAAAGCGAGTCGGATGTCGTTTTTCCGAGGACGGCGCTATTTTTTTCCGGTTAATTCCAGAATAAGTTCCACCTCACGTTTGCTGACTTTTGTCGCTCGGGCAATTTCATCGACTTTCCAGCCCTGGTGTGCCAGCTTCTGTACGGTCTCCCGCGCGGTCAGCGACGGAGCGCCACCATCAACGGGACTCTTCCGTGTTTCCTCTCGCAGTAACGACCCCAGAAGTTTAACCTGCTCACCTGCATCCCGCCGGATCTCTTCAAGTCTCGTTTCGGTCCTGGCCAGCCACTCCCGTGCCGTTTGAAGTTCCTGCATCCGGGATTCGACATCGGCCATCGTCTGTTCCAGTTTTCCGAGCTGCTCTACCGCCTGATCGGTTTCTTTTTTGGCGACCGCCACTTTCTTGAGCTGCCGGGCAAGGGCCTCTACCGACGCGGGCATCGCCTCTATCCTTCCGGTCACCTCTTCCATGCGCGCCTCTATGTCTGCCAGACCCTGACGACTGCTCTCCAGCCCGTCTACGGTCTGGTCAATGAGGACCCGCCGTTTTTCCAGCCTGTCAAAGCGAGTTTCCACTTCAGTTTCCAATTCATCAAGACTCTTCAGGCGGGCGGTGATTTCCTGCAGCTGTTCGTCGCTGTTTCCGACCTGGACGATTTTCTGTTCTACCGACTGGGCAAGTCCGATGAGCCGCTTGTAGTCCTCTTCGAGGAGATCGATTCGCCGCTTATCCGCCGAAAAACGGGCCATTTTCTCATTTGCATCGACCGACATCTTCCGAATTTTGGAAAACTGCCCCTCTATATCCCGGACTTCACCACGAAGCCCTTCCACACGGGCGATTTCGTTCTTCAGTTCTTCAATACTGCCGACGAGTGCTTCTTTCAGAGTGTCCGCCCGTTCAAATATCTTGGTCTGTTCGATAAATGTCCGCTGCCGCTTGTCGATTTCGTTCAGCGTCGTCTCGAGAGTACGGGCTTCTTCTTCGAGTTTACCCAACAGCCGCTCCCGCATAGCCTGAAACTGGCCGCGCGTATCATCTACCAGCTCCCGTAACTGAACGGACCGCTCATCCAGCTGCTCCGTGACGGTTGTTTCGTGGTCCTCGATACTCTGTCTGAGCGCCTTGTACCGGTTCTGAAACTCATCCATCGCATCTTCCGAGAGAGATTCCATCCGGTGGTCCAGTTTCTCTACCAGTCCACTGAGTTCGGACAGTTCCGTCCGTATCCGGTTTCGCTCATCCTTGCTCTCTTCTATCAGTTCGTTCCGTTCCTCGCCGTATTCCCGCTTCAGCTCCTGCAGATTTTCGGAGAGGTGGACTTTTGCATCGGCAAGTTGGTTGTTCACATCGGCAGTTCCCGACCGCAACTGGTTCAGAACTTCAGTCTGCCACACGGCAATGTCGCTCCGGGAGGACTCAATCATGCCCTCCAGCTCACCGGTTCCGTTCCGCACGGAAGTGCGTATGGACCTGACCTGCTCTTCAACCTCGGCCTCGAAGTTTTTGAGATCTTCCCGGGCCCGCTCGTCTGCCTGGGAGAACTCTTTCCGGAAGGTCTGAAAGGACCGCTCTTTCATCGCCTCCAGTTCTTCCCGGACTGAAGCGTCAAAACTGGTGATGTGCTCGTCAAGCCCGTCCAGTTGAACCTGGATTCCACTGCGAAAGGAGTCTATCTGCTGATCCGATTTGTTCAACTGACCGTTGATCTGTTCCTGGAACAGCTGCAGGCGGTTGCGCATTTCTTCGTTGTAGTTCTCTTCCAGGGCCGCCCGTTCGGCGTCGTTTTCCTGGCGCATTGCCGTTAAGCGGTCTTCCGCGTCCTGTCGCCACTGGTCGATTCGTCCTTCCATGGCGTCGGAACGGGAGCGAAGATCGGCAAAGAACTCGTCCTCGAAGACTTTCAGCTTTTCGCTGACATTTTCGTAGGCCCGTTCCTTCAACTCGTTGAGGCCGCTCTCCAGTTCACCCATGGCGGTCCTCAGGGCGGTCATCGCCTCAGCCGCTTCACCCCGGTCCTGTTCGCGGAGTTCCCGAAGTTCCTCACCAAAGGCCAGGAAATCACCGCGGACGCGTTCACTGATGCGGTCCATGGTACTCCGGAGCTGTTCTTCCAGTTGATCTACGTCGCTGTTAACGGCCTCGATCTTGGTAAAGCGGTAGTTAAGGCCCTTTTCATAGTCTGAAAGGCGCTGTTCCAGATCCGATAGAAGGCGTGTTTCAATTTCCTGAGCCGCTCCGTCGATCTTGCCGGAGAGGCGTATCGCCATCTCGCCGATACTCTCTTCAGCGGCGGTCACCGTCTGACCGAGTTCCTGTCCGAGCCGGTCGATCCGCTCACGGTCGGTGTTGTACCGTTGAGAGAGTTCGGCCAGGGCTTCGGTCAGCCGTGTCTGTTCGGCGGTAATTTCTTCAGCGGCCTGCCGGGCCTGCGATTCTACCCGCTGCCTGATGTCTTCCATACGCCGGTCGGACGTTTGATCCAGTGCCTCCAACCGTTCGTTGAGGGCCTTGATCGTCCCGTCGATACGTTCGGTTGACGACTCCACATCGGAGGAGAGGCTCTGGATGGTATCGCTGATCGAGGATATCTCCTCGGAGAGGTGTGAACGTGTCTCTTCCACCCGCACGCCGATGTCCCGGGTCATACCGGTAAGGTGTTCTTCCAAATGCCGGCCCAGGTCGTTACGGGCGGTGGAACTCTGTTCGTCGATGTAGATCCGAAGGGCCGTCAGCGCCTCGGTTTCCAGGTTCCGACCCTGCTCCCCAAGGTCGTCCAACCGTTCCCGGGCGTCTGCTACGGACCGGTCCAGAGAATCCTGCAGACTGTGGACCACCTCTTCGCTGTCCGACTGGAACTGCCGGCCTTGTTCCTGGGCGTGTTCTATAAACTCCTGGAGCTGCCGGCGTTGGTCTTCCATTTCCCGGAGCGTTTCCCGACCGACAGTTTCTACCGATTCTCGGGCTTCGGCGGTGAGGGACTCGTACAGCTGTTCCAGTTCATCCCGGGAGCGGGTGATGTGCTCTTCCGTCTCTCCCTGGAGGCGAACAACTTCCTCCTGAAACTCCTGTACCCGGGTGCCGGCGCCGTCCACCCGGCCGGAGAGAGCCGTAACCCGTTCTTCACTGGAGGCAAAAAAGCGTTCTTCCAGTTGGCCCAGCCGTTCTTCGTTCTGTTTTTCAAAACCCGACACGATCCCCGGCAAGGCGCGCTCCAGTTCAGATATCTTTTCCTGGGTGGCCTTTATCCGTTTGCCCACTTTGTCGACGTATTCACTTTCGTCCCGGACGCGGCCGATGTTCTCTTCGGTCCGGCGGGTCATTTCCACAAGCTGGCCAAGAACGTTTTCGTACTGGGTCAGTCGGGAGCCTATCTCTTCAAGACTGCCGGTCCGGGAATTGAGGTCGTCTTCAATGGTGTTGATCCGCTTCAGGACCTCTTTTGCCGCTTTCTGGTGAACATCCACCTCGATGCCGATGTCCTTGAGCATGGTGACCTTTTCGGCCACGATCTCGTCCATCTCGCCCTGAACGCGCTCCACAAAACGTTTAACCTTGTCCAGGGACCGGTTGTTCCGGTCTGTCTGACGGTACACGGCAAGAATGATCACCACGACCAACAGGATGACGATATCGGCGATGGTAAATCCCATAATTTCTTCTCCCAGTTTCCAGTTACTCGGTTGACAAGTAGTATAGCACTTTTGTTGGAGCTGTGAATCATGTTTACGGTTTGTCTGTGGCGACAAGCCGGCGTTCAAGCCAGTCCCGGAGTTGGGAAAACCGCCGGAAGGTGAAATCGGCGGGGTCATCGGCGGGTTTGCGGTGGGTAATATGGGCGGCCAGCAGTCCGCACGCCCGGGCACCGGCCACATCGTAGCGGTAACTGTTCCCCACGTAGAGGATTTGTTCCGGCGGCAACGCAAGTTCTTTTATAAGACGATTGAAAGGTTCCGGATTCGGTTTGAGATAGCCCGTCTCTTCTGCCGAAAAGGCGACGTCCCAGAGTCCGTCCAGGTTGAGGAGCCGCAGCTTTCGTTCCACCGGAAAATCCGACAGGGCGGCGGTGCGGATACCGCGGTCACGAAGGTGCTCTACCAGCTCTCGAGCGCCGGGATAGAGGCGAACGTTTGTCAGGGTGGACTCCCATTTGTCGTAAATAACGTGATCGATTTTTTTTGCGATTTCAGTCGGGTCCTGGTTCAACCGCTCGGCGGTCAGTTGGGCGGTCCGTTCGTAGATGTCGGTAACGGGACGCTCACGACGGATCTGTTTGCGAGCATCACCGTAGGCGCGAAAGAGCTTGACGTGACGCAAGACGACCGGCAGCGACGCTATGTACATGCGGATATTTGGATAAAGCGTGCCGTCTATGTCGAATGCTACTGCGTGTATTGGTTCGTCCCTGCTCATAACCGTCCTTTTCTCGCTACCGGGTATCGACGACGATTGTAACGGAACCGCGCGCGACCGACGAGCCCCCTGCAGTGGAAGCGGGTGCAGGTTCAAATCGCCAGGACTGAACGGCGGCACGGAGGAGGGCGTCGAGTTCAGGGACCGGGGTGGGCTGCTGCAGTTGGGCGGACCGGACGACTCCGTCGCTACCAACCTGAAAGGTCACCACCACCAGGTACTCCGGGGGGAACCCCGGGGGCAGTTGTACGTGTGAAAGGTCCGGGGATGATCCTTTCACCAGCTGCCGCCGCCCCACTCCGTCACCGACGGTGACGCCCGCTATCCCGGGGCCGGCGGTACCGTCTGAGGTGGCCGGGCCCGAACCTGGAGTTGGGTCGGGTGTTGTCCCGGGAGTCGCCCCGGGGTTGGTCCGGATCACGTTGTTATCGGAGGACTCGATTCCGGCGATCATACGGCTAAGGGCGTCCTGATATGTGGTAAAGCCGGGGCTCGTGTTGGTCGCTGTACTTTGGGGAGTCGTCGTGGGGTCTGCGGTGGGATCTGCGGCAGGGTCTGTCGCGGAAGCGGAGGTGCGGTCGGACAGTCTCTGCTGCCGAGTCTCCCACTCCTTGAGCGCCTCAAGGTAGTCTTCCTGGGTCTTCTGTATCTCTTCCACCTGGGCGGCCACCCATTCTGAGGACGCTGTGGTAGTCGCCGGACGGGGACGGGAGAAGGACCGTTCCGGGGGAGGTGGCGGTGGCGGAGGAGGTTGCGGCGGTGCTGGTGGAGAAGGTGACGGTGCCGGCGGCTGTGCTGTCGGCGCCTGCGGCTGCGGCTGCGGCTGCGGCTGCGGCTGCGGCGGGGCCGGCCGAGGGGGCTCCTGAGGAGCTGGTCGCGGCGACGGTTGTGACCGTGACGGCGGTTGTGAACGGGGTGTCTCTATTACCGCCGACGGCTGCGCCGGTCGCGCCGGAGGGACGACGATTTCTTCCTGGGGCGGCTCAACCGGCTTGGTCGGCTCAACCGGCTTGGTCGGTTCGACCGGCTTGGTCGGCTCAACCGGCTTGGTCGGCCCGACCGGCTCCGGTTCAACTATGGAAGGAGATGGATCAAACGATACGTACAGGGGCGCCTGAAAATCGGGGACCTGTGCCCCTTCCAGTCGCGGGAAGAGAAGAAAGAGGAGCAGATGAGCCAGCGCTGCCGTCGCCGATGCCGTCAGAAGGCGCCGTCGGTCCGTACCGATGAATGCTGCCAGGCCGGGAAGCGGATGTTTCAGCGTACTTCCTCCAGTGGTATCTGTTCGGCCACCAGGTTTGCACCCCGAAACCCGTTGCGCCGCAGGATATCCAGGACTCTGACCATCGTCCCGTACTCCAGCCGTGTATCGGCTTCTATGGAAATCGATCGATCTTCGTATTCGCCCCGACGTTCTTCCAACAGATCGGAAAATTCACGAAACGTCAGGGATACATCCCCCAGGATAATCTCCTCCTCAGAAACGACGGTCAGCACCAGACCGGAGGTCACCGTCTCCTGAACAGAAGAGGCGTTGGGCAGATCGAGATTCAGTCCCGTTCGGGTGATCAGAGTGCTGGAAAGCATAAAGAAGATCACCAGTTGAAATACGACGTCGATCATCGGGACGAGATCGACATTGACCATTGGCCGCATACGCCTGTGAAACTGCATGACCTATTCCTTTTTGAGGTAGAGCACCAGTTCGTTCACCCGGTTTTCCAACCGGATGATAGAGTGGTTTACCCGGCTGACCAGGTAATTGTAAAAGGCGATTGCCGGGACGGAGACGATAATACCGGCAGCAGTGGTCAATAGCGCTTCAGAAATTCCTTTGGCAAGGATGGTGGGGTCCCCCGTACCGACTCCGGTCTGGCCAAGAACACCAAAAGCCTGGATGTTTCCGGTTACCGTACCCAACAGCCCCAACAGGGGTGTGACGTGGGCGATAGTACCAAGAGTTGAAAGGAACCGTTCCATCTGAGGAATTTCCATGTTTGCCGCATCACTTACGGCCATTTTAATCACTTCCCGTGAATAGGCCCGGTGTTCAATTCCTACCTTCATAAGATTGGTGATAGGACTGGGCATGGCCTCGCAAACCGCCAGGGCTTCGTCGAAATTCCCTTTCGCCAGGGTCGTCTCGAGTCGACGCATGATCGCTTCTTCGTCACCCCTGGTCTTTTTGAAAAAGAGCATTCGTTCGATGATAATAGCCACTGCAACTACCGACAGAGCGATGATGATCACAAAAATCACCCCGCCGCGCTGTATCAAATCCAACATTTTACGGTTCTCCTATTTTGCATCAGATGAATTGCGTCAGAAACTGACCCGTACGGCCGCACCCAGCTGGAAGCCGGCGGAGATAAACGGATCGTCGCCGTCAGGGGCGACTCCGCGCAGAGACCGTCCACCGTCCAGCCCCGGCGCGAGAATATCAAGTGCATAAAGTCTGAACTCCACGTCCCGAAACATCTCGTATCGCGCGTTCAAGTCGACCACCGGCAGCACCCCCGCACCCGGAGCGATGGGCATTTCGACCCGGGCCGTTCCCGTCAGATCGGATATCTCAGCGGTGAGGGTCGACGCCACTCGATGGTGGGCACTTCCCGGCAAACGATCTTCCCACGAAGAAGACCACGAACCATCGAGACGCAGCCGTTCGGTCAACGCTACCTCGGCGCCGATAGTGCTTTCCAGGGAAGCAAACGCGGCGACTCGGTAGGGATAGGACGACGTTCCGTCGTCGAAGTTTTCCGGTATCAGTCGATCGGTGTGATAGGTTCGTCCTGCCTCACCACGTACATCGAGAAGGCCGGGTATCACCGTTACGCCGAGCGTCCCGTCAAGGTGAAACGCTTCATCCGCAGGAAGACGTTTTTGTCCCAGAGTCGTACCTGGATTCCAGTCTGCACCGGGGTAGTCTTTCCAGTGGGATGTGGGATCGTTCTCTACTACCCGGTATCCGCCGGAAAGGTCCAGAGTCCATCTGTCATGCCCGCGATATGACAGATATCCCTCGGCGGGAAAGTAAATCCCGTCGTCCAACCGGAAGAGCGTTGCCCCTCGAGCGCCAAGCGTAAGACCGTCCAGGGGTACCACCTCAAGCCCAAGGTGGGCGCTAAACACAGACGCGTCGGAGAGATGCATATCCGACGGAAAGGCGCCGTCATACCGGCCGCCCAGCTCCACCCGAAATCGAGGCCATTCCAGGGTGCCCGTCAGTTCAGGCTGCACCCGACGGTACGTGTTCTGGACGTACTCGATATCGGGGTCCCCCGTCGAGAGCACTCGCTGCTGTTCCTCAAAAGCAACCGAACCTTCAAGACCTATCCGCGTTTCCGGGCTGTAGGTACCCCGGAGGGTTCCGGTAAACGCTCTGCTGTCCTGAGAGTAGTAGGGAGAGTGCTGCTGCAGTCCAAATCGGCGATCTGCATAGCCGCCGTCCAGTTCCACGGTAAACGGCCCGTCGCCGCCAAAACGGATCCACCCGTCCAGTTCGTTTTCCTGGACAAAAAACCCCGTTCCCGGTTTTTCCAGATTGAAACCGTCGGCCCCCTGGTGGTCGTAACCGATTCGAAACTGAGTGCCGTCGCCAAGGCGGTAGACGTTGATACTGCCCAGTATGCTGTTGACGCTGCCGCCTCCTAAGGTGGCGTTAAAAAAGATCTGGTCCTGTTCGGCGATCATCCCTGCAGGAGTCACTGCATCCCGAGGTATGTCCGGTAGAGGCACCTCTGAGACGGGCAGTTCCGACGGCGGGACATCCACGGCAAAGATGTCGTCTTCGATCGGTATTTCCGGCAGTTCCGGCAGGTGTCGGACTGCTGCCTGAACGGGCGATACTGAAGCCGCTGCCCGTTCGGGGGCAATTTCGGCAAGCTCCGACCCCTGAGTATACACCGTGGCGGGTATCGCCAGGAGAACGACAGTTATCACCATCAGTGTTTTTGTACGTATTGGCCGTCTCATTGGACACCTCCGAGGAAACGCTCAACCTGATCAGCCCAGATCGTGTCGGGGAACTGGGACTGCAGCTGCCGAGCCGCGTCCTCAACGGTCCGGCGGTCTCCCTCTTCATGGGCGAGTTCGGCAAGTCGAAAGAGGCTCTGTGCCCGCAATTCGTCGGAGGCACCATCGGTCGAAGCGGCATCGATATAGCTTTCAATGGCACGCCGGGTTTCGCCGCGGCGCTGGTAGTACTCAGCCAGGAGGATATTCGCCCGAGCAGCCGATTCTCCCTTGAATCGCCCCGCCCGCTCCAGTTCCGGGATAATTCTGGTCCGCTGAAAGCTGAGACTGATCTGCTCACGAATCGCGATCTGTCCCAAATCAAGGACAAGTTCGAACCACCGGTCGCTGCCGGGGGGAGGTCCATCACCGACATCGGGGTCTAGTTCGGTCCAGAGAGCCGCCTCCCGGTCGGTAAGACCCGCCTGGGCGAGCCGGAGGGCCTGCCGCTGCCGTTCCGCCACAGCCACATCCGGTGCATCAGGATACGCGGCAACGTAGCGGTCGTAGAGTTCCAGGGCCTCTCTGGTCCGGTTCCGGTCGGCGTGGATTCCGGCACTCTGGAAAAGTGCTCGCGGTGTAAACGGACTGCGGGGGTACTCTATGATCAAAGGCTCCCACCACAGAAGGGCCCGCTCAGACTCTCCGAGTTCCATTGAACTCTGACCGCCCCAGTACATGGCCCGGTCATACGAGGGACCCGAGGGGTAGCGGTTTCGGTATTCCCTGAAACGGTCCCTGGCCTGGTCGTACCGAGAACTTGTAAACAGAATCTGTCCCGCTTCAAGAAGCGCCTCACTGCCGTAGGGGGTGTCCGGGAAGCGCCCGGATATCTCATCGTACTCCATTATCGCTTCTTCATCCCGACCGAGTGAAGCGAGGACCGATGCATATCGGCTCCAGTACATCGGTCGGTCCGCGTTGTCTGCCTCATCGACGATTTTCCGATACACTCGTAGTGCATCGACGTCGTCCCCGGTGGCAAGCCAGGACGATGCCAGGAGTTCACGGATATAAACAGATTGTTGCGCCGTAGGATCGTTACCCAAAAGCGGCAGAAGTACCTCTACTGCTTCGGCCGGCCGATTTTGCTGGTATCGCGTCCAGGCGTACAAATAGGAGCCGTCGATGTACACATCTGCCGGTAGAGCGTCACGGACCGCTGCAATTCGTCGTCCGGCTTCGGCCACTTTTCCGGTTCGATAGAGACTCCACGCGATATGGTACGACAGCAGTGGTTCATACTCGTTGTCGGTCACCGCATCAAAAGACGCGAGGGCATCTTCGTATCGTCGGTCCTGGAAGTAACTGAGTCCTTTGAGGTAGGCGACTTCATTTTTCTGCCGTCCGTCGAGAGTCGCCTGGTCCAGTCTGGTAATCTCCTGGAGTGCTGCGGGAAACTGCTCTGCCGATACCAGCGCCCGGATCAGTTCTACCCTGCTTTCAGTATCTTCGGGGCGGGCGGACAGGTAGGAGCGGTACGCCCGGACCGCCGCACCTGGATTGTCCTGTTTCAGATGGACTCGTCCGAGAAGGCGGACCAACCCGGGCACGTCTCGGGCAAAGGCCTGTGTTTCCGGCTGCTGCAGTATCCGGGCGAGATCGTCGTAATTTCCCGCCCGATAGGCAGCCTGACCCCACGCGTACAGCGTCGGTCCCTCCTGAAGGTACGTCGGATAGGACGAAATCATCGTTACTGCGTCTTCCGGTCGGTTGGTCTTCAACAGAAGTCGGGTAGCCGCCAGGTACCGCGCCGCACCGTCGTCGGCACGGACGTTTTGATCGGCAAGGGAGGTCGTCAGTATGTCCAGCGCCTCCTCGGTCCGGCCCTGGGCTTCCACCGAACGGGCCAGCAACAGTGCTACTGACCCGGGAATTCCCCGTTGGCTTCGAATGTCCCATAGCCGGGAGAGATAGAATTCGGCCAGTTCAAACCGCCCCGTTGCCACCGCATCTGATCCAAGGGCAAGCCAGAACGAACTGAGTCGCTCGGGCTCGCTGGAAAGACGGCGTTCGGCCGCGCGAAATACCGAGTCCATCTCTTCGCGGTCATTTCTCCGTACGGCGATTCGGTACAGTTGCTGGTACGCCCACTGGGCGCTCTCGGTAGAGAAGGCGGTGAGTTTCTGATAGAGATCGACCGCTTCATCCAGTTTACCTACGGCAAAAGCCGCGTCGGCGGCAAGACGGACTATCTGCTCCCCGTATACCGAATCCAGTTCGGCGTTCCCTTCGGCGTGGTACAGGGTCAGGACTCGGTCGTACATCTCTGTTCGGTCAAGAAGTGTCAGCAGGGTGGCCAGGGCAAACCCCCGTTCGGGCCCCGCCAGATCGGGAAGTGCTTCTTCCAGGTCCGATCCGGCTTCTGCGGTTTCACCTCCTTCCATGTGGCTGATACCACGGTAGAGTAAGGCCCGGGCGGTCTGGGGGCCGTTACTGTCGATATACCGGGTGAAATCTGTAACCGCTTCCGCATACCTGGTGAGTTGAAATCGGGTCAGACCGATCCAGAGCCGGATTTCCTGTCCCAGGGCGCCGCTTCCCCGAGCCCGGACGGACGCCCGCTGCAGTATCTCCAGGGCCCGTTCCCGATCTCCCAGATAGAAATGGCTTTGCCCAATTCTCAGTTGTGCTCGCGTTGCATATGTCGATCCAGGATACTGATCGAGTAATGACTGAAACTGTTCGAGAGCAAGGGTGTATGCTCCGGCGTCAAACCGGCGTTGTGCCTCGTCAAAGAGTTCCCTGTCTGCGGCAGCGGCCACTTGGGCCGCAAGGAGTAGTGCCAAGACTACCCCTATGGTCTTCCGATACATACAACGGAGTTTATCTCAGGGATGATCCAGATACAATCGGCCCATGGACTGAAAACGGGGTGGCTCAAAACGGGGGTTCCCCCGGACCCGTACGAGGTGGATATAGTCCTTTCCGTACCGTTTCTCCAGAGAGGAGAGGCTGGTCTCTACGTTTCGTTCCATGACGGAAACCTGAAATCGGCCGGATTCATCGAACCAGGGAAAGAGAACTACTACATGGGTATGTTGCCGAAGAACGGGGTCGGACCCAAACAGGCGGTTGACGCTGCCCAGATAAAACGTTCCCGGTTCATTGCGGGCCAACCAGTAGAGCACCGCAGATAGAGACTCAACGCGATACCCTACGTCTTCGACATACCGGGCAAAGGGG
>Ga0172382_10007350_pt1 | contig 15664 bp, 12 predicted proteins | sample Leawel138RmetaG_FD_122245 | JGI IMG/M metagenome (GOLD analysis project Ga0172382, IMG submission 122245) | Leachate microbial communities from a municipal landfill in Southern Ontario, Canada - Leachate well 138R metaG | ecosystem: Engineered > Solid waste > Landfill > Unclassified | place...
ATCATGAACAACATTGGGCGCACCCCAAGATTTGTCCAAGGCCACATTGCGACCCTTAGGGCCCAAAGTAGTTGTCACTGCCTTGGCTAGTTTATTGATTCCGACAAGCATTTTTTGTCTGGCATCATCGCCGAATAAAAGTTGTTTTGCCATAATAATTTTCCTTTATATTAATAAGTGATTAGTGATTTAAATGTTTATTGTGCAACAACCGCTAAAATATCATCAAACTTTAAAAACTGATATTCTAGATCATCAATCTTAAAGTCATTACCACCCCATTTTTTATAAATAACCACATCACCCTTTTTAACTGGACATTTCAGCTCTTTTGCTCCATTTTCCCAAATAGAACCACCACAGGCTAAAACCTTACCTTGCTGAGGTTTTTCATCTTCGGATTCAGGGAGATAAATTCCGGATCTTGTTTTTGTTTCGAGTTGTTCCGGTTCTACAAGTACATAACCATTATTTGGTTTGAGTTGAGAAGGTTTAATAGCTTTCATTCAAGCACCTTTCTTGTATAGATAATAATTTTTAAAGACGATGTAAAAATTGGTTCTAAGAAAATTGAAGTTACTAGCAGTTATATTATAAGACTGCTAAAAAAATGTCAAGACTACAAAAAATGAAAAATATTATTTAATTAAGCTGATCCTCTCGGTCATCCACTGCTTGCTGAATAACACCGATTGTCCTCTTAATATCACTTAATAATTTCATTGACATATCCATTGTTTCTCCATCGAGTCGTACACCGTCCAACACTAATAAAGAGTCGTCTAACAGCTCATCCAACAGATCATTCACAAACTCCTGATTCTGCATCATTTTCAAAGATTCCTTATTTTGAGCACGAACCATGATCTTGTCTAAAGCAGAACTAATCTGTTTAACGCGTCGCGATTGAACAAATAAATCAAACTTGGTTTCGAGATTTTCCTCAGTATCACTTAACTCATCAGTGTTAAAACAAAGGGTGAGCTTTTGATTGTGTCTTATTTTCATAAGTATCTAGATTATAAAGCAAAAAGTTAAAAATCAAAGTAAAAATCAAGGATGTTGACCAAGAGTCAAAAATGTTAAATGCGCCAACTTGGCTTTCGATCAAGATCTTTGAGTTGTGCTTGTAGATAATTTTTCCGGGTATAACTCATTTTATAGCCTGCGGTTAAGGCAATCATGGCAGCGTTATCGCCACATAATCTTTTTTCAAAGGGTGTTTGCAACTCAATATTATAAGGCCTCAAGATACGGCGTATAGTTTGGCGTAAATTAATGTTAGACGCGACTCCACCGCCTAACCAAACTTGAGAAAAAAACTGTTTATCTTTTTGTTGCTCGTTTTTTCGTAGCTGATCTTTTTTCAGCTTACCTTGTTGCTGTTTATTTTTTTGCTTTCTATGTTCTAGTAATTTATTCAACTTATATGCCAGATGTCTAAACACAGCGTGCTGAAAGCTGGCTGAAAGATCCAGGATCGTTTGTTGAGTAAGTTTATTTTCTGCCTCCAATGATTTAATCAGCCGATGCGCTGCTGTTTTTAATCCTGAATAACTCAGGTTAAAATCATTGACCGTTGTCAAGGGTAAAGGGAACTTAAACTTATCAGGATCTCCTTGCCTAGCCAACTTCTCCATTACCGGTGCTGCTGGATAACCCAAGCCAAGCATACGACCAACCTTGTCCAAAGCCTCACCCACTGCATCATCAATCGTTTCTCCTAAAACCTCATAATTACCAAAATTATTAATCTGCACAAATTGAGAGTGTCCTCCAGACAAAACCAGTCCTAAAACAGGAAAGATTGCTGGCTCAGGCTGTTGATGATAGTTAATAGAAATATTTGGATGACCGGTTCGTTCTCTTAACAATTTTTTTATACTCATTTGCTGGCTTTTTCTTTGCAATAGCACTGACAACATGTGTGCCTCAACATGATTAACCGTGATTAAAGGTTTGTGCCACTTATGAGCAAGTTTTTTTGCCTGATTAATGCCAACCTCTAAAGCCGGTGCCAAACCCGGACCTAAGGTGACAGCAATAACATCAAGTTGAACAAAATCTACACCAGCTCGTTTTAAAGCCAACCTGATTACTGGCATAATCTTTTCCTGATGAGCTTGTTTAGCTAAACTGGGATAAACTCCGCCATAGGGCTGATGAATATTGGTTTGAGAAGCGATCACGTTGGACAACACCATTCTGCCTAAAGTTACCGAGGCACTGGTTTCATCACAAGAAGTATCAATGCCCAAGATTAATGGCAGTTTTTTAGTCTGATCGTCAAAAACATATTTATTTCTCATAAACTTTTAGTTGACGCTTTTCTGTTGTTAACACCTTTAACTCCACCTCTATATCAGGCTTAACTTGAGGTAATAATTTTTTTGTGTGGTTCCACCACTCAAAAGCAATCACGTTTTTTTTTGCCAATAACTGCTCAATCTGTAAGAATTGAGCATCTTGCGTCTGATCAAGCCTCCACAAATCTAAGTGGTGAAAACAACCCCTGACTTGATACCGATCATAAGAATACTCCTTAAGATAGGTGTAAGTTGGCGAGGTGATGATATCTTTTATCTGTAAAAAATCTGCGATGCCTTTGGCAAAGATTGTTTTACCTGCCCCCAGCTCGCCAGTTAAGCCAATAACTAAACCACGTTGCTTGATTTGTTCCCAGTATTTGAACAAAATTTTGCCAGCAATATCTCTGGTTTCCTGTTCGCTATGACTAACAAATATAAGTGGCTGGCTATGATTTGCCTTTTTTTTAACGCCTTCACCTCTCAAAGTTAAAGGCGTGGACAAGGTGGTGTCAATCACTGTTGACGGCTCATTGCGTGGCAAAGTGCCAGCGTCAATAATCAACTCAATCAAGTTTTTTTGTTTAAGAGAGAGGTTGTTAAGAATATCGTCCACTGAGTAAGGTCGTTTTTTATCTGAAGCATTGGCAGAGGTGGCAGTAATCGCGCGACCATACTGATTAACTAACTCTAAAATAAGTTGATGTTGAGGAATACGGACACCAACCGTGTTAAACTCTGACGCTACTCCTTGAGCTAAGGTTTGTTTGCCTTTGGAAATAATAGTGTAAGGACCAGGCAAAAACTTATCATAAAGTTTTTGCGCCTGTTCGTTGACCTTCACATATTTTTTTGCCATCTCTTGACTTGCTACCGCAATAGATAAAGGTTTCCCCTCACGCCGAGTTTTATAGCGAAGCAGTTTTGCAACCGCAACCTGATTGCAGGCGTCTACGCCAGCGCCATAAACAGTTTCAGTGGGATAAATAATTAAGCCGTTGTTTTTTAAAACCGCAATAGCCTGATCAATAACTTGCTGATGATTATTGTGAGTGAGTTTAATAATCTGCATCTTAGAGTTTACTGATGAGTTTAATAATCTGCATCTTGAAAACTGTATTTTACCCTAAAACTAGCTGATTTGGGATTTTAAAATAGTTAAATGCATTGCTTTGATAAACCTTTTGTTGATAAATTTATTGTACAGTTGAACAAAAAAGCGATCATTAAGTTAAACAAAAATTTTTTGACAACTAAAAAAATTACAATGATTATTTTGTAATCAACAAGAGATACGCGCCCATATTTAATGATTATTTTATTTAACCAACAAGAGGTAAACTGATAATTCCCAACCTCTGAGTTTTAAGCTTTAACTTTTTTCACACAAATCAATCAAACATGGTAAAATAGGTACAGAATGACAAAAGTTAACCTAGTTTCAATTACCGGCTCTCCGCAAGTTGATGGCTGGGCCTATGTTTTTACCAGCCAAGAACAAGATCTAACCTGCTCCTTGTCAATTAAGGGTAAAAACGCTAAAAACATTGGTCACGAAGTGGTCGAGTTGATTAATAACGCTCATTTAAACAAGATTAGTCAACTCCACAATTTATTACTTGATATATTATCAAAACTCAGAGAACTGGAGGCCCAACCACAGATTGCTTTATTGTGGCTACCTACTCAAACAACAGCAACCGATGATCCTTTAGCTGACAACCCTCAAACACAAACAGATCTTCAATCAAATGATCAACTGGTTTTGGCTGTTTATCAAGGCAAGGTGATTCTTAAACGAAACAATAAGGTCGGAGTGGTGATTAAATCTGAACAAACCGCTCAGTTAATTCAGGGGTCGGTTCAAGATGGCGATGAGCTAATCTTAATGACTCAGCAGGCCACTCAACTAGAGCAGTCTGTGCGACAGTTGTTTAAGCAGTCTTTGCCACATAATGAAATTAAAACTCAGCTTAAAAGAAAAATCGAGATGTTGATAGACAGTTCTTTAACAGCCATGGCGTTAACAAAAGTAAAACATGAGTCAATTATTTTAGGAGCCTCGAAATCATTTTTGTTTCATGTGGGCAAGAAAGGCATGACCGGTTCTCAAGATTTTCCAGAGTCAGTGGCCAATAATTCAAAAGCCAATGATATCGAGCTTGATAATAAAGAGTCGGGTTTAGATGGCAGCCTCGCTGAAAGCGAGGATTTAACTCTAGAAAAAGAGATCCAAGAAGATCAAGAAAAGCCTGATTTAAAAGTCAAAATAAATCTTGAATCAATAAACAAAATAGCAAGATTGATTGGTAAAACCGCTAAAAAAGGCGTGGTTGTTTTTTTTCAAACCGTTAAAAACCTACTCAACACAGCCAGCTCTCAAGTTAAAAAAAAAACTGATCTTGGACCGGAAGGTTTAGAGTCTCAAGATTGTGAGCCCGTGATCCAATCAGATAAGTTCTCGCAAAAAGCAGGATCGAGTCCTAATAATAAAACTTATCATGAAAAAAGTTTAAAAAAGATATTCTCATCTTCAAAAAAAAAACTAAACCCGACACAAACCTCAACCAAAAACAAGTTTAAAAAAAAATTATTAAGATTTCCCTTTAACAGAGCTGTTTATTTAGAGAGAAAAACCTCAAAAAAAACCTTCAAGTTCTTGTCAGTTTTGTTAATTATAATAATGGTACTTGGAGGCAGTGCGTTATATATTAAAAAAATTTACCAGAATCAACAAAAACAAGCCCAAACAGCACTGGCAGATGCCCATCAACTGTTGCTCGAGGCAAGCCAGATAATGAACCAAGATATTGTTCTTGCCAGAGATAAAACTGCTGAAGCAATAACCATTATTATTAGTGAGCAAAAAAAATTAGCAGGAAACAGGTTTACAAAAAAGTATCTTGATCAGGAGTTGCAACAAGCACATGATTTTTTTGCAGAAATTTCAGGCATAATCGAGGTATCGCAACTTGAAATATTTTTTGACCTAAGAGAACAAGTCCCTAACTTCATTACCTCTGAAGTTGCAATCAACAACACAGCTATTTTTTTTCTTGACCGCGAGCAAAAACAACTGACCACACTTAATCTTCAAACCAAAGCGTTTTCTCTAGTAGATTTACCTGAGGGAGTTGCTAAAGATATTACCGCCTCAGATGAACAACTGTACTTACTAGGTAATGGCATTACCAGTTTGGAAGTTAATCCCCAGAGTGCTGAAGAAGGATTTAAAGAACTAAAAAGTGAGGGCGATTCAGATCGAGAAGCAATCATGATCGATTTTTTTGAAAGTTATCTGTATGTTTTCAACCCTCACAAACGCAACATTTATCGCTATATTGTGCGCTCTGATGGACTGTCAGAGCCCATTGGTTGGCTAACTAATAAACAAGGTCTTAAATTTGATCAAGTGACCTCAATGGCAGTGGATGGTTTTATTTGGTTGGTAGATGGCACAGGCAAAATCTTTAAACTGGAAAGAGGTGAACCTGTGGAGTTTGATATTTCTGGTTTGGAGGAAGAGTTTGAGGGCTCGGCGAGACTGTTTGCAGATGCAAACACCCAGTATCTGTATGTGCTAGAGCCAGATAAAAAACGGCTGGTGGTGTTATCAACAAACGGGGATTTTATTAAACAAATAACACATCCCTCTTTAGCAAGTGCGACTCACCTTGTAGTCAATGAACAGCTAGGGCTGGGATTTGCTGTCAGCGGGTCGATTGTATTTGCTGTCCCGATTGAGTAAAGCATCCTGATTAAACATTGGCTTAACAGTTTTCAATCCTGATACAATAATGGCATGTTATTGATAAAAAATCGACGAGCCCACTATGATTACGATATTCAAAAAACCTGGATCGCAGGCATTGTTCTAGCTGGTTATGAGGTTAAAAGCTTAAGACTGAAACAAGGTAGCCTAGAAGGTTCTTACGTTAAGATTATGGGAGAAGAAGCCTGGTTAATTAATGCCAGGATCAATCCATACCAGCAAGCTTCTCTAGAAGACTATGATCCCAAGCAAACCAGAAAACTACTTCTCTCGAAAAAAGAAATTTTTCAGTTAATTGATTTAACCAATAACAAGAAGTTGGCTTGTGTGCCTTTAGAGTTTTTATTGCAAGGTAATCGTATAAAACTCAAGATTGGCGCTGGAAAAGGGAAAAAAGAGTATGAAAAAAGGAGAAAAATCAAGGAAAGAGATATTAAAAGAGAGATGGCAAGAGAGATGAAGGCAAAAAGTTAAAAGTTAAGAGTGCACCCACCCCAGTGGCAAGTTGCCATAATCAGTTTTAATCCTGGTCAGCAATAGTACAGAGCTAGCAATAATACAGAGCTAGCAATAATACAGAGCTAGCAATAATACAAAACTAGCAATAATACAAAGCTCAGTAAGATAAGTTTAAAATAAACGTCATAAGTAATATTGTGCACCGCCTCTGTTGTTTAGCATTCACACAATAGTAAATTTTAATCTGTGAACAATTTTTTAAAACTTAAAACCAGAGAAATCTAAAAAAATTGCAAAGAATCTTGAGAAATCCAGCACATTTCAACTCTAATTTTTCATGTCTAAATTAAAAATTTACTATTTTTTTTACGCTTTACTTTTTTTATTTTATGCCATTACCCTGGCGAAACCTATTGATCTCACTACGCAAGATCTTGGACGGCACATTGCCAATGGTCGAGAGATCGTTTCAGGCAACCTGGCAGTGTTGTCTCAGAATTTTTATTCTTACACACTTCCTGAAAATAAGTTTATTAACCACCACTGGTTATTTGGCTTGATAACTTTTTTCCTAGAACACGCAGTAGGATTTATTGGCATTCATGTTTTTAACATCCTAGTTTTAATCACTGCATTCTGGTTTTTTCTCAAGATCACTGTCAAGGAAACATCTCATTTTTATGGTTTGTTGATTGGTTTACCAGCTGTACTATTTTTATCTTTGCGTGCTGAAGTCAGACCTGAAAGCATTGGGTTGCTCTTCATGGCTCACACCTTGTATCAACTACAAACAGTCATTCAAAAAAAACAGGTTACAACCAAACAACTCATTTTATTAACCATCCAACAGTTGTTTTGGGTTAATATTCATATCTCTTTTATTTTTGGCATTTTTATCATAGGACTACTCTGGATAAGCTCTTTTATTCTACATAGTCCCGACTTAGATAATACAATCAATAAAAAATTGAGTATTTTGTTTGTGAGTGTGATGGTTGCTTCTATAGCCAACCCTAACTTTTTAATGGGAGCCCTACAACCTTTGTTAATTTTTACCGACTATGGTTATGCTATTGTTGAAAATCAAACTCTGTATTCTTTATGGAGAATACTCAACTTAACTACAGTTTTCCCTTTTCTTTTGGTGGTGGCTATAGGCTTGGCTCTCCTAGTTTTTGAAAAAAAGGTGCTTTCTTGGTTCGAGATCCTACTTTATCTAACCGGTTTTTTTCTCGGATTTTATGCTTTGAGAAACATCCCGATCTTTGTGGTGTTTAGTTTACCAATCTTGACCAAACTTGCTTGGTCATGTGTCCAAAAATCTCAATATTTATCTAAAATTAAACTTCCAACAACCCAAAAAACAGTTTTATTAGCACAGCTTTACCTGTTTGTAATTGCAGTCAGTCTATCAGGTAAGATCATGCCTCGTACAGCTTTAGCAAATCGTAAGTTAGGGCTTCTGCCTAACCAAAACCAAGCAACAGAGTTTATTAAGGCCAATAATCTTCGCGGGCCAATCTTTAATAACTATGACTTAGGTAGTTATTTAATCTATCATCATCCTGATATTAAAGTCTTTACTGATAATCGACCTGAAGCCTACAATAAAAAATTCTTCCAAAAAATTTATATTCCGATGCAGACAGATCCTGAAGTTTGGCTTGAACAACTCCAAAAATACCGGTTTCAAACGATAATCTTTGGCATCCGAGACCTGACACCGGCAGCACACGCATTTTTGCAGTTTATTAGTGATCATCCTGATTGGCAGTTATCATTTCAAGATGAGTTTATAAAAATTTGGGTTTACAAATCAGCTGATGTTTAATCGCTGGGTGGAGAAAATGAAGATGAGAAGAAAATAAACCTAAAACCGTAACTTTTTTAATGCTGATTGAAAAATCAACTAATTTTCGTTTTAATATTAATTAGCAATAATTATTAAAAAAAGGAATGCCATGCCTAAAAATTTATTTTGGCCTATATCATTAACAGTAATGGGGTTTGTAATCTTAAGCACTAACCTAGGACTGCTCCCAGTTGATTTTTGGTTTCTATGGCCAATAATCTTGATCGTGGTTGGCTTAGGTGGAATCTTAACAGCAGATAGAGAAGAGTGGCTTTGTGAACCCAAAAAAAAGGTCAAGAAAAAAACGAAAAGTAAAAAAAAGTAATAGTTTTTTTTGCAATACACCTGCCTCGTAATTACTCTGATCAAAAATGACAGGTAAAACTTTTCAAGTTGCGATAGATGGACCTGTTGCCGCGGGTAAAGGCACTGTTTCTCGGTTGCTAGCAGACAGACTTAAGCTACTTTATGTTGATACTGGAGCTATGTACCGTGTTGTGGCTTATCTGGGTCTTCAACATAAAATCGATCTTGATCAGGAAGATCTTCTTTTGCCTCTTGTGCAACAAACTCAAATTACTCTCCGCAATCCAGTCGGTCCAGAGATTGATGGTAGATTAACCACTGTGCTGGTAGATGATCAAGATGTTTCCTGGGCAATCCGCACTGAAAAAGTGAGTCAAGGGGCTTCAAAGGTAGCAGTCCATCCAAAAATAAGAGAAGAGTTGGTAAAAAAACAACAACAAATTGCAGATCAGCAAAATGTGGTGATGGAAGGACGAGACATTACCTTTAAAGTTTTGCCTAACGCAGATTTAAAGATTTATTTAACTGCCAACAATACGGTCAGAGCTAAACGCCGCCATTTTGACCTTTTAACTAAAGGTGTTGATGTTGAGTTTAATGAAGTTTATCAAGATTTAATTCAGCGAGATGAACGAGATATAAATCGCGCGATTGATCCCCTGCAGCAAGTGAAGGACGCTTGGGTAATTGACACCAGCGATTTATCCATTCCGCAGGTGGTGAGTTTAATCACAGCAAAAGCAAGGATGTTGATGAAAAGTAAAAAATTTAAAAATAAAAGATAACGCAAAGATTACAGACTGGTTATGACAACTGACTAGCGATTTTTAGTTTATTTTTCAAGCTTAGTTATCTTCTTTCTGCTCAAAATATCTCCAGTTACAAGCGTGAGTTGGCTCCTCACCTTTTACAAAAACCTCCTCTGCCACTAACGGACATTCTGGACACGGCAAGGTTCTTGTTGGTACACAAATTTTTACCTTGATCAACTCCTGAGGTAGTTCAAAACGATGGGGATTTTGCGCATCTAGTAACAACCGCATGATCTCGTTCCAGATTGGTGAAGCCCCGGTCATACCACTAGCCACATAGCTCATTGAACTGTTGTCGTTATTACCCACCCAAGTGCCAACCAAACGATCAGTGGTGTAACCAATCGTCCAGTTGTCGCGACGATCATTGGTGGTGCCTGTTTTAACTGCCACCTGCTGATTGGGAATGTTTAATAAAGAATGCAACCCAAAGGTAATCGAACGGGCTTGGTCGTCAGCTAAAATATCATTGATTTGATAGGCAGTTTCGCTAGAAATCGTTTGTAACTGCTGGCAAACCTGCGGATCGTCAAAACATTGATTCCGATAAAGCAGTTTACCCTGGTAATCTCTTATCTCTAAAAATGGGTCGAGATCAATGGTATAGCCATTGTTGGCAAAGGTGCCAAATACTTTTGCCAAATCTGTCATCAACACCTCTCCTGCTCCTAAAGTTAGTGATAGGCCAAAGCGAGAAGAATCTACCCAAGTAGTAATGCCCATCTCTCGTCCTTGTTCAACTAAATTTTCTACACCCAAGCCAGCCAGTAACTTTACTGCTGGCACATTCAAAGAACCAGCTAATGCTTGACGCAAAGTGACACGACCGCGAAATCGACCATCATAGTTACGCGGGCTATAGGGTCGACTACCTGGAATTTGATATGTAATCGGCGAATCATCAACCACATCCCAGGGATAACGTCCGTTTTCAAAAGCTAAAGCATAAGTGAGTGGCTTAATGGCTGACCCAGGTTGGCGTGGCCGTTGTGTCACATTTACCTGACCATCATGCTCAAAATCAAAATAGTTTTTACTACCTACCATAGCTAAAATCTCACCGGTTTGAGGATTAACCACCAAAGCAGCGCCATTATTAATATTTAGTCTTGCCACCTGCTCAACCTGACGAGTCACAACTTCCTGAGCTTGGTGTTGCAAACTTAAATCTAAACTGGTGCGCACTTCTAAACCGCCTTGATTAACCATCTGCTCACCAAATTTATCTGCTAACAACTTTTTGACATACATCACAAAGTGAGGTGCCTGAATATCAATCATATCTGGTTGGAGATTGAATTTTTCTTGTTTTGCGAGATAAGCTTCCTCCAAAGAGATATAACCGTCCTCAACCATCCGTCTGAGTACTTCCTCTTGACGACGCAAACTTAATTCTGGATTTGGGCCAAAAGGACTATAGGCTGAAGGTGCTGCTGGAAGCCCAGCCAACAAAGCACTTTCTCCCAAGGTCAAGTTCTTGGCGGGCTTGTTAAAAAAACGCCAACTGGCCTCTTCAACTCCATAAGTTGAGCCTCCATAAGCAACTTCATTTAGATACATCTGTAAAATCTCTTGTTTTGAATAAGCTCCCTCAACCAAGATGGCCAGGATCAACTCTCGAATTTTCCGTCTCAAGGTTTTCTCGGTATCTAATAAGCGATTTTTAACCAACTGTTGAGTAATGGTTGAGCCTCCTTGCATTTGATCTTGACGCAGATTATGAAACAAGGCTCTAAAAATACCCCTCACAGAAAAACCATAATGATTTTGAAACTCTTTATCCTCGATCGCTACCGTGGCATTAATCATGTGCTGGGAAATATCAGCTAAAGGCACCAAGGTTCGATTTTCATCCTGATAAATTCGATATAACAAGCGACCATTACGATCTAATATCCGCGTGGTCATTGCTGGACTCTTCTCGGTCAGTTCCATTGGATCTGGTAACTCTAAAAAAATATTTTGATAAATTAACCATGAAAATCCCAAAATGAGCCCGGTAGCAATTAAAGAATAATATAACCTTTTTAATTGGGAAGAAAAAACTGTAGAAAAAAAATGATTATTTTTTTGTTGTAGTTTTTTTAACGGACCGATCTGAGTGATATTCTTTCTGAACTTGGTGTAACCTTTTTTTATTTTTTTAAAAAACTTCTTCAGCCTAGCACGTTTTTTCTTAATACTTTTTTTGTACTTTCCGACAAAGGTTAAGACAGTTTTCTTTTGAAACAACACAAAACGTGTGATCTGTCTTTTATCTTTTCTAAAGTTTTTTTGTAAAGCTGTGATTTTTCTCTTAAGTTGAAGATTGGAGCTTTTTTTAAATTTTTTAAATTTTTTATTTAAATCACGTTGATGTTTTTTAAATTTTTTCTCAAGCTCTAATAAAAAAACATCTCTTTTTTTGATGATCTTTTTAAGATGAGAGTGCAATTTAGTCACGATACTGGTAAAAGCCCAAGGCGATTTTTTTAACACGGTTGCGAAATTTTATCATAGGCAGGAGTGATTGCTCAATAGAGTTTTTAAGTATGATTTAATGATATTTAATAATACATATTAAAACAGATTCTTTTTTTTCAACAAGAAGAGTTTTAAAAAAAGATATACTAAAGTTAGTGCTAAAACTGAAACCTATTGCTCCATTTCAAGTTTATCTTTCAGAAAAAAAAGACGGTTCGATAACTAGTGCAGATCAAGCCAAGCATTTGTTACAACAGAATAACTGTCAAAAACCAGTGGTTTATTTTTATCACCAACATCAAGCAGAGCGTTTCTATTTAGATCAAATAAACTCTCCTAATAAGATTAATGCAGATGCAGTGATCACTCAAAAACAAAATGTGTGTCTTGCCATGAGCGTGGCTGACTGTTTTCCGGTTTTACTTACCTCGCCTCAAAAAAACACCATGGCTTTGGTTCATGCTGGTTGGAAGCCATTACTGCAAAATATTATCGAGCTAACTATCTTAGATCTGCAACACTTATATAAACTTGATCCCTCAAGGTTAATCGTCTGGATTGGACCGGGTATTAGAAGATGCTGTTACCACTTTAAAGAAAAACCGGTCCAAGCAGAGTTGTCTTCTTGGCAAAAAGTTATTACAAAAAATAAAAAAGGTTGGCAGATAGATTTGGTTGGCTTTATTCAAAACGAGTTAAAAAGGTTGGGCGTTAATGCTAAAAATATTTTTGATTTTGAGGTTTGCACTAGCTGTAACTCTGAAAATTATTTTTCACATTATAAAAACGTTCAACAAAAAAACCCTGACGGCAGAACACTGGTGGCAATAGAAAGTTAAAAACTAAAAAATAAAAAAGGTCATGCTAAACGATTACTTACTCTTGCATCACCAAGCGTTATTTGAAGTTAAAACCCTTAGTCCTTGCTTTTTATATTGGACAAGCCCCGGTCTCGCACTTAAGCTGTTCTAGATCAATATCTTCTAAAAGTTCTCCTTCACCATTACTGGCCACAGTGATTTCTCTAATAACCTTCATAAAATCATTGCTGGTAATAGCCTGCTCGGGCTGATACTCATAGGCCGTCTCCTCGATCTTGGGCATTAAACTACAAGTCTTGACTAACGGTTGATACTTAGTCACGATCTCTTGATATCTTTCAAAGCCTACTGTCTCAGGATCATACTTAAGAGTGTAAGATACCTGATTACCTGTATCAGTTAATGGCTGACCCTTTTCATTAACCCCAACGATCCAATATTTTTCCAAAAGCATCAGCCATTGATACTGTTCTTCTGGAGTTGCTTCACTAGCAGTGACTAAATCACCATCCATACCAAGTTTGCAAATTTCTGGTTGAGTAGGAAAACCAACCACCACTGTGCCAGGGTAGCTTTTTAACTCCTTAAAGGGATATTTATGCTTTTTATATTGTTCTACAATCTCATCATCTTCTTTAAACTGCACCCAGCGAATATACTCTCTCATCGCAGGTAGATGAGCTCCTTCTGATAACGCAAATAGTTTTGACACGGTTCCTGACGGCTTGATGGTCGTGTTGGTATGAGGCACATTCACCTTCATCTTTTTAGCATATTTTTCTGCCTCACTTACCACCGCTCGTTTAAATCGAGCAATAGTCAACCAGAAATCTTTTGATTTTTTTTCGTCAATTAAATCTCGAAAAGCATAGCCAAACTGGTTCCAAGCAAACTCATGAATACCAGTCATGCCAACTCCTATTCGGTTGGTTCGCTTAACCTCTCTACTATATAAACAGTCCATAGTATTAACTCTCATCAAGGCTCTCACTGCAACCCGAAAGGCTTCCTCAGCATCATCAAGCGTTGGAGCGTAATAAGGTACAACGTCAGCAATCACACAATAACCACCCAACAAGTTCAAAGAGATCTCGCCACAAGGGTTGGGAATTTGGCTGTAATATTTAGTATTAGCTCTCTTGGCAATCTCGGCAAGCATGGTCTTGGTTTTGTCAAAAGGAGAGTATTTGCCACTAGAAGAAAACTCGCCATCAGTGTGATCATCATAACCATCATTGTTCTGCACCAACTTATGCTGATTGACAAAGCCTGGTTCTCCGGTTCGATCATAATACTGCGCTTTAATCATTGCCTCAAGTACTGATCTTGCATGCTGGTTGTTTTGTTGCCAAAACTTTTCATCAACTGCCACGCTGTTGTTGGCTGACCATAAATAACCGCCCTTTTTGATCGAGATAAACTCTAAAATATCAGGATCTGTCCAGGTTTTAACCGCAATACGAGCTGCCCGACGCGCGCCACCGACCAAAACACACTCAGACAGATAATGATCAACAAATATGGCCTGCATCCAGGGCTTCATGCCAGCATTTTTAATCGTTGCCACCTTTTGCAAAGCCCTCATAATTGGCTTGGGACCTGAGGCAGGTCGGTTTTGCATGCCTTTAATCTTTGATCCCTTAGGTCTAACTAATGAAAAATCTAATACCAACAAGTCATCCCTATAGCGACGCTGGTAAGCCATGATTTCTAGTTTTTCAACAGCTTGAGCCCAGCCTTCTCGCGTATCAGGAACCTCAAACCAATGAGCGTTGGTATATTTTTTCTTTGCCTCCTTTAAACTTTCATCCTCGCCCCACTCAAAATCTTGATGCTCCTCTGACAAAACAACTCTTAATGACGGCATGTTGTCCCAATCAACCACCATTAAGTCATCGTCGTATGAACGACCCACTCCAGATCCGTTTAATAACAAGTAAAAAAGCAGATAAGAGGTTGAGGCGGTGCTACAGTTAGTGAAAACCTCCATGTTGCGCAAGGGTTGGCTTTCATCACCATGTTGAAGGTGACGACCGCTTAAAAGCAATGAAGCATTGGCAATATGTTTCTGTAAAATCTCATACTCTTGTTTACGATGTTCTTTTTCTTCCTGAGGAATAAGAGAGCTGTTGCCTAAAGCCACTCGGTGGGCAACTTCAGACCATTTTTCCAGTTTGCCATCTTCATCAGTGCGTAAATAGGTTCGCTTAGCAACAGCTTGACCTAAACCGCCAGCCAGTCTTCTTTTAGTAAACTTCATCTGTTTTTTGGGCAAGGTTTGAGGCTTATGTTTTGACTGTTTTCGCGACTGTTGGTTTTTCATCTGCTCTTATTTTTTGATTTGTAAAATATTAAAAAGTTTTTATAACCAGATGTACGTTTTTACTTTTGAGTTTTTAACTTATAGTTATGGTCTATTACTCATTTTTTACTTTCTCCACCTCTTTTTCAAAGTCCTCAACACTATCAAAGTCTCGATACACCGTAGCAAACAATAAATAACCCAACTTATCTAGTTTTTTTAAACGATTGATAACCAAGTTCCCGATCTGCCAAGATTTAACCTCTTTGGAGTTCATAGCCCTGAGTTTTTGCTCAACCTCATCAATTAATTGATCCACCTGATCAGCAGTTACTGGTCTTTTCCAGGTAGCTTTTATCAAACCACGCTTGATTTTTTCACGACTAAACTCTTCTTTGGAACCATCTTTTTTAATAACTTGCAAATCAAGCCACGCAACTCGCTCATAAGTTGTAAACCTTTGACCACAATCCTTACACTGTCGACGGCGACGAATAGCATCGCCATTCTCGGTGTTGCGAGAATCGATAACTATAGTTTGGCAAGAACCGCAATAGCGACATTTCATAAT
>Ga0172382_10007354_pt1 | contig 15661 bp, 12 predicted proteins | sample Leawel138RmetaG_FD_122245 | JGI IMG/M metagenome (GOLD analysis project Ga0172382, IMG submission 122245) | Leachate microbial communities from a municipal landfill in Southern Ontario, Canada - Leachate well 138R metaG | ecosystem: Engineered > Solid waste > Landfill > Unclassified | place...
CGGACCCAGGTCACCTTCCAGCAAGCGCAACACATACTTCTGCCCGAAACCACCGCGGAATTTCCCGGGTCCCGCCGAATCCGTCCATAGCGAGCGCTCCTCCACCACGATCGGCACTTCGCTTTCGATCACTTCAGCCGGGGTGTTGCCTACGTTGTAAGGGAATGCCAGACACGACACGCCATCCTTGTTGGCTCTCGCCCCCGATCCTCCGCTCGACACATTGAATGGCGCAAAGTCAGCGCCATCACGACGCTTGCCGAACATGTACTGGCCCCACATCGGTGTTGCGCCAGCGCCTGCGCATACCCGTTCGGAAGCCGCCGGAGCCAGGGCCAGATACACCAGGTCAGGCAGGAAATTGCCAATTGCGGTACGCCCGAATACGGGTGCGGGGAAGGTGCAGTTCAAAATGCTTCCGGATTCTGCTCTCACCACGATCGGCCTCAACGTCCCCTCATTCACTGAAACCGGCAGATTCAACATGCACAACACGCCAAATACCGTATAGGCGCTGGTGTAGGTGAGCGTGCAATTGATGGCCGGAGCGACCTGTGGCGATGAACCCGTGAAATCGACGATGATTTCCTCGTCCTCGATGATGACTGCCACACACAGTGTTATGGTCTGCCCGCCGACGATATCAACCTTCGATTCATGGCGATAAGTCCCATTGGGCAATTTCCGTATCTCGGCACGGGTGACAGCCTCACTGCGCTGCACTATCTCGTCGGACAGCTGCTGCAGATCAGACCATGCCATCTCGGCACAGATTTCACGCAGCCTCTCTCCACCCACGTGGCATGCGGCAACCTGGGCGCTCAAATCGCCCAACACGGTTTCATGTGAGCGGACATTGGCTTCGATGAACGCATGCACGTCAGCGTTCAGCACTCCTCCGCTATAAAATTTCAACGGTGGAATGCGTAGCCCTTCTTCATAATTGTCGCGACTTTCAGTGGTGGCCCGGCGCCCGCCGATATCGACATGATGGCAGCAGGTAATGACATAACCGATCAGCACGCCTGCATGGAAGACCGGCACCATGATGGTGACGTCATTATGGTGCCCACTACCGGCCCATGGGTCGTTGCCAATGATGACATCGCCTTCGGCCAACGTCGCCGGCGGATGAGCTACCAATAGATAACGCAGCATCGACCCCAGAGGGCCGCACAAGCCTGGAGTGCTGTCAGGTGTCTGGGCGAGCAAGCGAGCGTCAGCATCGAAGACAGCGCATCCATAATCGCCAATATCCCGCACAACCGTCGAAAATGATGTCCGCCGCAACGTCGAGCCCAGCTCACCCACGATGGAAACCATGCGGCGCCATAACATTTCCAGTGTGACGGGATCAATCTTGACCAACTTGTCCATTCTGCTCTCCTCAGGCAGACAAATTAATAATCAGGCTGCCGTGCTCATCGATATGCGCGCACGCACCACTCGGTATGATGGTCGTGGACTCATCCTCTTCGACGATAGCGGGCCCTTTAAAATCCAACCGTGGCTGAATCTGATCACGGCGATGAACGGAGAACTCGGTCCAGGCATGAGTGGCTGGGCAGAACGCCCGGCGTTTTCCGCGCATGCCATCACCGCGGATGGCCGCACTGGTGCCGGAGACGTCGGTAACATGCCGCACAGCACTGGCTGTCAGGCGAAAAGCCATGAGTTCCAGCGGCTGTTCACGGAACACCCGGCCATATAATTTTTCATAGACGCGCTCGAACGCCGCCTGAATAACGCCTGTCAGCGCTTCCCCATCTTTCTCGACGTCCACGGTGACATTGACGTCATATCCCTGGCCCAGATAGCGCATATCGACGCTGCATTCGTAGGACACCTGATCCCGGTCGATGGTTGCAGGCAGACGAGGCAAGCATTCGTCTTTCATCTCCTGGTAGAGATCGTTCAATATCTGCGGCGTCAAGTCATCAAGCAGCATGCGCCGGGACCGAACGGCATCGTACGTGACCGGGGCCACGATCATGCCAAAAGCGGCTGCCACACCTGCGCGCGGCGGAATAAGAACAGTGCGAATGCCGAGCCGGGCAGCCAGGTCGCAAGCGTGCACCGGCCCCGCACCCCCAAAAGCCACCAGGGCACAGGAACGCGGATTTTCTCCTTTTTCGCTCATATATGCCTTGGCCGCGGATGCCATGTTTTCGTTGACTATGGCATAAACACCATAGGCAGCTTCATCCACGCTGATGCCCAATGGTTGCGCCAACACCCGGTCAACCGCCTTGATCGAGGCTTGAGCGTCCAGCCGCATTCTTCCACCCAGGAAATGCTCGCCATCCAGATAACCCAGGAGCAGGTCAGCGTCGGAAACCGTCGGATCCTGCCCGCCCTGGCCATAGCAGGCAGGTCCTGGCATGGCAGAAGAACTTTCCGGTCCCACTTGAATCGTCCCGACTGGCGTGCGATGCGCGATACTGCCTCCCCCTGCCCCAATCTCGATGAGATCGACCACTGATATGCGCAACGGAATTCCGCTTCCCGGCTTGAATCGGTGCACGTGAGCCACTTCGAAATCGTTGGTACGAATGGCTCGGCCATCTTCAACCAGTGCGAGCTTTGCGGTCGTGCCTCCCATATCGAACGCCAGCACACGCTCCATATTCGCCAGGCGCGCAAAATAGGCAGCGCCCAACGTACCCGCCGCAGGTCCGGACTCGATGATCTGTACAGGGAACTCGCGTGTGAACTCTACGGAATTGATACCGCCGCTGGATTGCATCAAAAGCAGTTCGCCACCAAAGCCTGCCCCTTTCAGTCTTTCTTCCAGACGTGTCAGATAGCGCGACGTGACGGGCTTGGCATAAGCATTCAATGCTGTGGTCGTTGTCCGCTCATATTCCTTCATTTCCGGCAGCACCTCGCTCGACAGGCTGACGGGACAATCCGGAGCAATTTCCCGGATAATCTCGCGAATCCGCCGCTCATGCGCTGCGTTGATGTAAGAATTGATCAGACATACAGCGATCGATTCGCACCCTTGTTCCAGCAGATTGGCCACGGCATCACGCACACTGGCTTCGTCCAGCGGCGTCAGCACCTTGCCACTCGCATGCATCCGCTCCTCCACTTCCAGACGCCGATGACGCGGAACCAGAGGAGCGGGAAACTCAATCTGCAGGTCATAGGCATCGAAGCGCTTTTCTCGTCCGATTTCGAGCACATCACGGAAGCCACGGGTCGTAATCAGCCCAGTCACGGCTCCCTTGCGTTCAATGACCGCATTGATGACCAGAGTGGTGCCATGCACCATGACGTCGATGGACCGGGCTGTCCGTCCCTGGCGCGATGTGAGCTCGATAACGCCCTGATCCACCGCGCGAGAGGGGTCATCGGGCGTAGTCAGCGTTTTATATATCTCCACCCTGCCCGTGGACTCATCGATTTCCACGAAATCAGTAAATGTGCCGCCAATATCGCTGCCGATAGTAATCACCGACTGTCTCCCTGGATGTAAATATGTGGGCCATTCTAGATAAGCGACCATTGCCAAGGAATTCTTATAATGACAAAATCGGCATTAACTGTTTGTTTAAGCTCTCCGTACCTCCTTAAATTGTCAAGAAGGTCCATATGGACAAACTGCGGGCACTGCAGTATTTCGTGACGTCGGCCCAGGAACGGAGTTTTTCCGGCGCTGCACGTCAACTTGAAGTCAGCGTCCCGGCCGTTGCCCGGCTGGTCGGCGCGCTTGAGCGCAGCCTCGGCGTCAGTCTGTTTGAACGCACAGTACAAGGGCTGTCCCTGACGGCCGATGGCAGCCGTTACCTGGAGTCATGCCAGCCGATACTGGAGCAACTGGCCACAGCCGACGAAGCTCTGCGCGGTGCGGCAGCACGCCCACGCGGAACCCTGGTGCTGGGGGCTTCTCCCATCATTTCCCAGCACTGCATCCTTCCGGCATTGCCGGTATTCCATTCCAGATATCCTGATATCCACATCGACGTGCGTAATGTGGATCACCCCACCTCTCCCGATGCTGGCGCAGCCGAAATCATGGTGTTGTATGGCTGGCAGCAGCAGCCTGCAATGGTGCATCGGCACTTGATCAACACGCGTTCACTTATCTGCGCATCACCTGAATACTGGGCTGCCTCGGGTATCCCGAAAACGATGACCGATCTCAAACAGCATGATTGCCTGCTCTTCCGCGATCAGGAGGGCACCGTCATCGACTTCTGGGACCATGAACGGGATGGCCAGCGCATTGCCGTTGCCGTCAATGGGTGGCTGGTCAGCAGTCACCGCGATGTCATCCTGGACGCCGCAATCGCCGGCATGGGCGTGGCGCGTTTCACTGATGTGTCGATACGCGAACCACTACGCACGGGCAAGCTGGTTCCGGTGCTGGTCGACTGGGAATCGAAGCATGCTCCCCCCATCAGCGTGCTGTATCGATCCAGTCAACGGCGCTTGCCACGGGTCCGCCTGTTTATAGACTTCCTGATCGAGACCTTCGCTCAGCTGGAGCAGGAGCGTACGCCCGAAATGACCGTCAGGCTGGAAGCGGAGCGCCCCCCGTGGTATCGCAGGCGACACGATCGCGCCTCAGCCACACCGCTCGAAAAGAATAGGTAACAACGGGAAGATCATTGGCCCGTGTTCCATTGCTGCGCGATTGCCTGCAACTGCGATTGCGACTCGCAAGCGCCAGAGATGAACTACGTGGAAGCAGCTGATCCGGCCGTCCGGGAATCGGCGCCGCCCAGTATGGCGCTTCGGAATAAGACGTATATGAAGCGTAGGGAGTTCAGGTTCTTCACAGAACCGTCATTGTCGAGAACAGGCCAGGCGCCAACATGCTGATTGCGATCAATGCGGTAAAGCGTTCGGCTCCGGACGGGGCCACATGGATTTTGGCGGGCTGCGCAGGATACTTATCGGCTGATGCGTGGCGTCCCCGGCAGGAATCGAACCTGCAATCTTCCCTTAGGAGGGGAAAGTTATATCCATTTAACTACGGAGACAATAGGGATTTCATAGAGTATAGCCTAACCCGCATGAACACTTGCTTTCCGGGGATTTGGGAATCCTTGCAGCGATATCATTCTATGTCATCGCTTATACTTGGTTCACACTTCCAACTGCTACAAAATTGCTACAGCATTTGGGTCCATGGCCACATATACAAAGATCGGAACCCACTAGCAAACGCAAATCCGCAAAACAGGGCAAAAGTCTACCAGTAAGACGTTCGCAACGAAAGCAGAAGCGATGCGTTGGGCGGTGGAAATTGAAATAGCAGCGCCACTGTTACAAAGCTCACCATCGCGCAGCTCATTGAAAAATATCGCGAACAGAAAGAAGCTGCTGACAAACCATCGGCAAGACGTCTAACACACATTACATGCTGAAGAACCTGGCCAGCGATGCGCTCAGCTTGGTCTCGTGAAATTTCCGGGCTAACTTTCCCTTGCCACACTATATAGCTTAACCTATAATAAACCTATACCAACAAGGGAAACCCATGTACGCGGTCAACTGGTCAAACAAGGCGAAAAAGCAACTCCGCAAGATCGACCGGAAGGAACAAGGCGCGATCATCGACGCCGTGGACGAGTTGGAAAATTTCCCGCACGCCAAGAACGTCATCGCGCTGACCAAGCACGAATACGGATACCGCATGCGCGTCGGCAACTATCGAGTGCTGTTCGATACCGACACCGAAGTCAGGATCATCGAGATCCAGCAGGTCAAGAAGCGCGACGAGCAAACTTACTGAGCAGGAGCCAGTCATGGACATCAACCACACCATACTCGAAGCCAACGGCAAGCCGGCCTTCGTTGTGCTGCCCTACGATGAGTACCTGAAACTCACCGGTGGGCAGGCATCTTCCGGCCGCATCCCCGCCGACGGCACTACCCCTCACGAGGTCATTCGCCAGTGTGTCAAGAACGACTGGAGCATGATCCGTGCTTGGCGCGAACATCTGGGCCTGACGCAAGCAGAAATGGCGCGACGCCTGGAGATTCGCCAGCCCAGCTATGCCGCCATGGAGGCACCTGACGCCAAGCCCAAGAAAGCGACACGGGAGCGCATTGCGGCGGCGATGGGGCTTTCATTGGAGCAACTGGACTTCTGACGCCCTATCACCTCCCCGAGAACGCCCCCCGAAAACTCTCCCGTGTGAACGCCCTCGGCGCGGTGTCGGTGACGAAGCCCACCAGCCGGTCGCCATTGCGCGAGGTCAGCCACTTACGGACGAAGTCTTTGCTGTAGGGCGATGTTGCCGTTGACGGAGATCGATTAGTTGCGCAGGTGCGCGGACGTGGCACCGCCGCCCTGGCGTGCTGGACAGGGCGAGTCCGTAGAACATGTCGGTCATGCCCGCGGGCGGTGCGAATGCTGGGTGCGTACACGACACCGCAAGACTGAACCTGGATGCGCTCGCAGGCGAGCCTACGAAAAACGCCGGCTCGCGCCGGCGTTCTCAAATCAGTGAACGAACAACCCTTGCTTATTCAAGCCTGATATTGCCCTTCTTCACAACGTCGTGAGCCCAGTCGTATTGCTCCTGGATCTCCTTGGCGAACTCTTCAGGCGAGTTGCCGGAAGGAGCTGCCCCCTGCTTTTCGAGCGCTTCGATCACTCGTGGGTTCTTGAGCGCTTCGGCGGCGGCTTCATGCAGCCTGTTAAGGATGGCTTCAGGGGTGCCGGTAGGAGCCAGCAAACCGTACCATGCCGGCTGGTTCAGTTGAGGGAAGCCTTCTTCTTCAAGAGTGGGGACGTCCGGCAGGCTTTCCAGACGCTCGGACCATGCAATGGCCATTGGGCGCAGGTTGCCAGCCTGGATCTGCGCCATGGAGGACGGCAGGTTGTCGAACAGGACCTCGATCTGACCACCCACGGCGTCGGTAACAGCCGGACCCGAACCCTTGTAGGGAACGTGCACAATGTCGGCGCCCGTAGCCAGCTTGAAGGCTTCACCGAACAAATGCAAGACACCGCAGGTACCCGAGCTTCCGTAAGAATACTTGCCGGGATTGTCCTCGAGAACCTTCAGGAATTCCTTGAAATTCTTGGCGGGGAACTTGGGATTCACTTCGATGACGTTCGGAACGTTGGCGAAGTTGGTCACCGCAACGAAGTCCTTCAAGGGATCGTAAGGCAGATCATCCGGACGGCAGGCCTTGTTGACGGCCATGGTGGAAACTGTGGCGATGGAAAGGGTGTAGCCATCGGGCTTGGCTCGGGCGGCTTCCTGAGCGCCGATAGCGCCCCCGGCACCGCCCTTGTTTTCGATGACGAGGGGCTGGCCAAGAATCTGGCTCATTTCCTGCGCCACGATGCGGGCGACGATGTCAGTGGAACCACCTGGCGCAAACGGTACGATCACCCGAATGGCCTTGTCGGGATAATTGTCGGCCGCGTGAGCCGCCGCACCCCCGAATACGGCAGCGATGCTGCCAGCGATGGTCAACGCTGCGAACCTGCTGCTTATGAATTTCATACACACACTCTCCTTTCAAATGTTCCCCCTTGTGGGAAGAACCGAGGCGGAATTTTAGGCTAAGCTTGCCAACCATCCCATAGTATTTGTACCAACAGCTGCCAAATGAAGATCGTTGCGCTGGTCCTTCCCGATTTTTTGCTGATCGCCCTGGGGTGGGCCTTGCTGCACCTGCTGAAATACCGGGCGGAGTTCTTCAATACTGCTGAACGGCTCGTCTATTACATTCTGTTTCCCGCACTCTTGTTCGGCTCCATTGTCCGCGCGCCGCTGAGCCTGGGAGAAGCCTCTACCCTGATCGGCGCGACGGCCGCACTGATGGCCTCTGGAGTCGCCCTCGCATGGCTGGTCGTGCCGGTGCTGCGTCCTGACCCGGTAGTCCATGCATCGCTGGCTCAATGTGCTTACCGTTTCAATACCTACATGGGGCTTTCGCTGTCGCTGAGCCTGGCAGGAACAGCGGGACAATCGATCATGGCCGTCATCGTCGGATGCGCCGTGCCGTTGGGCAATATTGCCGCCGTATCCGGGCTGGCAAGCCGGCAGGATAATCGCATTCTTGCCGAATTATTACGCAATCCACTGATATTGGCGACTGTGGCAGGGCTAGCGTGCAACCTCATGGGATACCAGCCTCCTGGCGTCGTCATGGATACATTCCAGCGACTGGGGGCCTGTGCGCTCGCTCTGGGCCTGATCTGCGTCGGCGCAACGCTATCCCTGCAAGGACTGGGCGCCGCCGCAAAAGTCATGGGCTGGATGATTGCCGTCCGCCTGCTGGCCATGCCGGTTGCGGCCCTGCTGCTTACTGCGGTCCTGCCTCTGTCACCGATGGAAAAGCACATGCTGTTGCTATTCAGCACTTTGCCCACTGCCTCGTCCACCTACATCCTGGCAGTGCGCATGGGCGGTGATGGCCGCAGCGTTGCGGTGACAATGTCGCTGGGCACCATTCTTTCAGCTGCCACCATCCCCCTCTGGCTGCAAATCATCCCCTTTTGAGGAGACAGACCCATGTCGCCAAAAAAAGAGAAATTAACGACATTTTCGCTGAAATTGGCAGATGAAGAAGCCACTGAAGCCCTTGCCGCCTCATTTTCCCCCTTGCTTTGCGGGCGCCATGCGGGGATCGAGGCGGGTGGGCGCCTCCATCTGCGTGGCGACCTCGGCGCAGGAAAAACCAGCTTTGCAAGAGCTTTTCTGCGGGCGGCCGGCATACAGGGTCGCATCAAAAGTCCTAGCTATGCACTGCTTGAAAGCTATAATCTTTCTAGCTTACACTTCTATCACTTTGATTTTTATAGATTTAGCGATCCACGAGAATGGTTGGATGCAGGATTTCGGGACATTCTTCAGGAAAATACCATCGTCCTGATCGAGTGGCCGGAGCATGCAGGCACCCTGTTGCCGCCCCCGGACCTGGATATCTGGATCAAACATGAGGACGAAGGGCGCACCGCAGTGCTGACGGCACACAGCGATAAAGGATCACTATGGCTGACGACACTATTTCCCGCCGCGCCGGCACCTCCGCCACCGACTTTGACCGGCGGCGGCTGATCGCTGGCGCCACAACGCTTCTCGTCTTTCCCGTCATTCCCCGTTTTGCTCATGCAGCCAGCATTGTCGCCGTGCGCACGTGGCCGGCGGATGAATACACGCGGGTCACTCTGGAAATGGACTCCGAGCTGAAAGCGGAACATTTCACGCTGGATGGGCCCGACCGCCTGGTCGTGGACATCGAAGGCCTGACCCTGAACAGCACGCTCAACGAGCTGGTTTCCAAAGTGCGGCCCAACGATCCCTATATCGGGACCGTGCGCGTGGGACAGAACCGCCCAGGTGTCGTGCGCCTGGTGCTCGACCTGAAACAACCGGTCGCACCGCAGATCTTCACACTCAAGCCCATCGGAGAATACAAGTACCGCCTGGTGCTCGACCTCTACCCCAAGGTGGCCCAGGATCCCCTGCTTGCCATCATGGACAGCCAGGATCCCGATCCACTGGCCGAGGTCCTGGAGCAGCTGGCGCAGCAGTCCAATGAAGCGCCCGTCCCTTCCGTGCAGGGGCAGACCCTGCCACGGACAGCGCAGAAACCCGATCTGCCGTCGCCGCCCGCCAGCCCGGCGAAACCCAGGCCGGCGCCAACGCCCGCCCCTGCGCCCCGCAGAAGCGGTCCGCTGCTCATTGCCCTGGACCCCGGTCATGGTGGTGAAGACCCCGGCGCCATCGGCCGCGGCGGGACGCGCGAAAAAGACATCGTGCTGGCAATCGGACGGCGCCTGAAACGCCTGATCGACAGCACGCCCGGCATGAAAGCCTACATGACGCGTGATGGCGATTATTTCGTTCCTTTGCATGTGCGGGTGCAGAAGGCCAGGCGGGTCAAGGCCGATCTTTTCATTTCCATCCACGCCGATGCCTGGATCAAGCCGACCGCCCGCGGTTCATCGGTCTACGCACTGTCCCAGAACGGCGCTACCAGCACCATGGCGCGGATGATGGCGCAGCGGGAGAATGAAGCGGATCTCATCGGCGGCGTCAATCTGGGCACTCACAACGCTCAGGTTGCCAAAGTGCTGCTGGACCTGTCCACCGCGGCACAGATAAACGACTCCATGCGAGTCGGCGGTAAAGTCCTGAGCGAAATCGGCAAGATCAACCGCCTGCACAAAAGGCAGGTGGAACGGGCGGGTTTTGCGGTGCTGAGGGCGCCGGACATTCCCTCCATCCTGGTCGAGACGGCGTTCATCAGCAACCCAACCGAAGAAAAACTGCTGCGCAGCGGCAAATACCAGGATCAGGTCGCCCGCGCCATGCTCACGGGGATACAAGGCTATTTCCGCGACAGCCCTGCCCTGGCGCAACGCGGCTGACCGCGACGCGAAAAATCGGCACCGCCCGCCGGCTGAAAGCCGGGAAGTCCGGCTGTCCCTGCACGCGGGCGAAGCGCGAAGAAAAACACAAGGGGTTCCAGGCTGCTCAACATGGGGATTCCCACCGAGTAGAATCTATAGTCTGCCTTCACGCATTCGATAGATCTCCGTAGACGGATGACCGACAGACACCCTATTTCCCCCCTGCCCGACCTGCTCATCAGCCAGATAGCCGCCGGTGAAGTCATCGACCGGCCCGCCTCGGTACTGAAAGAACTGCTGGAAAACGCCATCGACGCCGGCGCCCGGGCCATCGAGGTCCGTCTGGACGGCGGCGGCATACGGCGCATTGCCGTCATCGACGACGGCAATGGCATCCCACCGGAAGAACTGCCCCTCGCCCTGCGGCGCCATGCCACCAGCAAGATCGCAACGCTGGACGATCTCGAGCATGTGGCTTCAATGGGCTTTCGCGGCGAGGCCCTGGCATCAATCGCCTCAGTCGCCCGCTTGACGATGATTTCGCGCTGCCCGAATACGGAACACGCTTGGCAGATCGACGGCTCCACGCAGGAAATGGGCGCAGCGGCAGGCCCGACAGGCACGACAGTCGACGTCCGTCAGCTCTTCGATACCGTACCCGCCCGGCGCAAGTTCCTGCGCTCGGAAACCACTGAATACGGCCACTGTCTGGATGCCCTGGAACGCATTGCGCTGGCTCACCCGGATGTCGCCTTCCGTCTGTTCCACAATGACAAGCCCCAGCGTCACTGGCGTGCCGGCGACATGGCGCTGCGCCTGCGCGACGTGCTGGGTGCCGAGTTCATGGAACAAGGGATCCTGGTGGAACGCGATCACGGGCTCATTTCCCTGCGCGGCCTTATCACCCGCCCAACCCAGGCGCGACATCGCGCGGATCGCCAATACCTGTACGTCAACGGCCGTTATGTGCGCGACCGCAGCGTCTCGCATGCCGTCAAACAGGCCTATGCCGACGTATTGCATGGCGATCGTCATCCCGCGTGCGTACTGTTTCTTTGCGTGGACCCCGCCGTCGTGGACGTCAACGTGCATCCCGCCAAGCACGAGGTCAGATTTCGCGACAGCGGCGCGATCCACCGTTTCGTTTCCCAGACTTTGCAGGAAGCCCTGGCAGCCACACCGGGCATGCTCGCGGCGCCGGCCGAAGGCCGCGCGCCCGCTCATATCGATGCTGCGGGCACAGCAAGCGGCATGATCCCTCCGGATGAGGACGCGCCTGTGCCGCATGCCACCTCCTCCTGGGCCCCCGCTGCCGCCAAGCCCGGTTCGGACAGCCGGCCGCCGCGCCAGTTCGCCTTCAAACTGCCCGATCGCCACCACGCCGACCCGGACGCATGGCAAGCGCTCTACCGCCCCCTCGAAAGCGGCAGCCCGGACGCGGGCGGGCCCGCCGACGCCACGGCAGCCGCCTATTCAACCGCCTATCCAACCGCCTTGCGCGACGCCGCGCAGGGGGGCGCCGAGGACGCCGACCCCCAGCCGCTGGGACAGGCACTCGGGCAAGTGCATGGCATCTACATTCTTGCCCAGAATCACAAAGGCCTCGTGCTGGTGGACATGCATGCCGCCCACGAACGAGTCGTCTACGAAGCGCTCAAACGGGCGCTGGACGAACGCGAGCTGCCGCGCCAGGAATTACTTGTGCCCGTGGTGTTCGGAGCCGACCCGCGCGACCTGGGCCTGATCGAGGAATGCCGTGACACCCTGGAAGCGCTCGGCCTGACCCTCACACCGGCCGGACCTGCTGCCATTGCCGTGCGGGCCGTGCCGGCCCTGCTTGCCCATGGCGACATTGAATCGCTGGTGCGGAGCGTGTTGCGCGACCTGGCCGGCGTGGGCAGTTCCAGCCTGCTGACCGAGCAGCGCAATGAGCTGCTCTCCACCATGGCCTGCCACGGCTCGGTGCGAGCCAACCGCAGGCTGACGCTGGACGAAATGAACGCCCTGCTGCGGCAGATGGAGCGCACGGAGCGGGCCGACCAATGCAATCACGGTCGTCCTACCTGGCTCCAATGGTCGCTGAATGAACTGGACCGCATGTTTCTGCGGGGACAATGACGCAATGGAAGCAGCCCCTCCCGTGCTCTGTCTGGCCGGGCCGACGGCTTCCGGCAAAAGCGCTGCCAGCCTTGCCATTGCAGCACGCTGGCCGATCGAGATCATCGTCATGGATTCCGCGACCATTTATCGCGGCATGGATATCGGAACGGCCAAGCCCAGCGCCGAAGAGCAGGCCCTGGTGCCACACCATCTGCTCGATATCCGGGATCCGGCCGAGAGCTATTCCGCCGCGGAGTTCCGCAGTGATGCACTCGCCCTGATCACCGGCATACAGGCGCGCGGACGCCTGCCGGTGATCTGTGGTGGAACCATGATGTACTACAAAGTGCTGCGGGAAGGCATCAGCATGCTGCCGGAAGCCGATCCGGCTCTGCGCAGGCAGATCGACGCAGAAGCCCGGCAACATGGCTGGCCGGCACTGCATGGCGAACTGGCCGGCTATGATCCGGCGACTGCGGCCCGTCTCGCGCCGAACGACAGCCAGCGCCTGCAGCGCGCCATCGAGATCTATCGGGCCAGCGGCATACCGATGTCAGCGTGGCTGGCGCGCAGCAAACCCGATTCATCGTCACCCCATCGTTATCTGACCCTGAGCCTGGAGCCCAGCAACAGGCGGGTATTGCATGAGCGCATCGCCGAACGCTATCACAGCATGCTGGAACAGGGGCTGCTGGAGGAAGCGGCCCGCCTGCATGCCCGTGGCGACCTGCACACCGACCTGCCGTCGGTTCGCTGTGTCGGCTACCGGCAGCTGTGGGAATACCTCGATGGCAGGATCACGCTGGAAGCGGCCGTGGAACAGGCCATTGCCGCCACCCGTCAGCTCGCCAAACGCCAGCTCACCTGGCTGCGTTCCGAACCGGAACGCAGTGTGGTGGATTGCCTGTCGCCCGATGCCGCCTCGCGGATCGTCGACCTGGCGCACGCGGCTCTGGCGAACCGCGCAATGCAACAGCCCTGACGAACCATGACGTCAGCAAGGCTGGTGGCCATCGCAGAACTGAAGCGGGTGCCTGCCTCAGGCGAGGATGACCTGGGGCGCATCGGCGCCCTCGCGCTCCGTGATTTCCCCCAGCCTGTAAACGGTTTCGCCGTGACCGGCCAAGGTTTCCGAAATGGCATCGGCCTGCGCAGCAGGCACGATCACGACCATGCCGATACCGCAATTGAATACTCGCAGCATTTCCTCGTCGGCCACATTGCCGTTCTGCTGCAGCCACTGGAACAGAGGTGGGAGCGTCCAGGCGTCGCGATGCAGGCGCGCCGCCATGTCTGTCTGGAGAATGCGCGGGACATTGTCGAGCAGGCCGCCGCCGGTGATATGGGCCAGCCCCTTGATGTCGCGGCCGTGAACGGCCAGCGCATGCAGAATGGACTTGACGTAGATGCGGGTAGGCGCCATGACCACGTCTTCCAGCGGCCGGCCATCGAATTCCTGGCCAGGGCGCGCGTTGGCATGCCTGAGGATCTTGCGCAACAACGAAAACCCGTTCGAGTGGGCACCGCTGGAGGCCAGGCCCAGGACCACATCGCCCGAAGCGATCTGCCTGCCGTCGATGATGGCGGCCTTTTCGACCGCGCCCACGGCAAAACCCGCGAGATCGTATTCCCCATCAGGATACATGCCCGGCATCTCGGCGGTTTCGCCGCCGATCAACGCGCAGCCCGCCTGCTCGCAACCCTGCGCAATACCTTGCACGACGCTGGCGGCCGTCTCGACCGACAGCTTGCCGCAAGCGAAGTAATCCAGAAAAAACAATGGCTCGGCGCCCTGAACCAGGATATCGTTCACGCTCATGGCGACAAGATCGATGCCCACGGTATCGTGGCGATTCCACTCAAAGGCCAGGCGCAGTTTGGTTCCCACGCCATCCGTTCCGGATACCAGCACCGGCTCCTTCAAATGGCGCGGCACCTCGAACAGCGCGCCGAAGCCGCCGATACCGGCCATGACCCCTGCTCGCATGGTGCGCGCCGCCAAAGGCTTGATTCGATCCACCAGCGCCTCGCCGGCATCGATATCGACGCCTGCGTCGCGATAGGTAAAGGAGGCGGAATTTTTGTCAGTCATGAGAAAAGCCGTGGGATGTGCAAGAATTGCGGGTTGAATTGACTATCTGCCCGGATTTTACGATGAACCGCAGAATGTGGCCTCAGACGACAGGTCCGACGCGCCGGCTTCGCGCAGACGGCGCCGCGCGCCATCTGCCGGACGGCCGGCGATACTGATATGGCACAGCAACTGATCCTCGATCTTCTTCCTGCACCGCCGCCCTCGCTCGACAACTTCGTGGCGGCACGCAATGAACAGGCACTCGACGCCCTGCGTCACTGCGCGCCCGGCCGCGCCATCTATCTGTGGGGACCGCATGGCGTCGGGCGCAGCCATCTGCTGCAAGGCGTCTGCCATCAGTTCAATGGCTGCTATCATCCCTCCCAGGCTCCGGCATCAGTGCTGCACGACATCGCCACCAGCGAAACCATCGAGACGCCATTGGTTGCCGTTGACGACGTCCAGATGCTCGATTCCGAAGGCCAGGCAGCGCTTTTCGCACTCTACAACCGCTGGCGCGAAAGCGCTTCGACACGCAAGGCCTTCGCGCTCGTGCTGGCGGGCGATTGCGCCCCTCTTAACATGAAGGTGCGAGAAGATCTGCGCACCCGTCTGGGCTGGGACCTGGTCTTCCGGCTGGAACAGCTTTCCGATGACGAACGCGCCCAGGCGCTGCACAGCCGTGCCGCCGAACGCGGGCTGGAACTCGCCCCCGAAGTCGTTGCCTGGCTCCTGACGCGGCACGAACGCGATATGAGCCGCCTGAGCGCGCTGGTGGATGCGCTCGACCTTTATTCCCTGGCACGCCACCGCCCCATCACCCTGCCCTTGCTGAAAGATCTGCTTGCCAGCGATCGGCCTTGAAAACAAACACCATGACCTCTCCGACCCGACTTGCCCTGTTCGACCTGGATCACACCCTGCTGCCATTGGACAGCGATTATCAATGGGCCGATTATCTGGCCCGCACCGGGCGCGCCGGCGATCCCGCCGAAGCACAGCGCCGCAATGAGGACCTGATGGAGCGCTACAACGCGGGCCAGCTCACGGCCGAGCAGTCCGCCGAGTTCATGCTGGGCCTGCTCACGCGCGCCAGCATGCCGGAACTGGCGCAGTGGCATGAAGTCTTCATGGCTGAAGTGATACGGCCGGCC
>Ga0172382_10007360_pt1 | contig 15655 bp, 21 predicted proteins | sample Leawel138RmetaG_FD_122245 | JGI IMG/M metagenome (GOLD analysis project Ga0172382, IMG submission 122245) | Leachate microbial communities from a municipal landfill in Southern Ontario, Canada - Leachate well 138R metaG | ecosystem: Engineered > Solid waste > Landfill > Unclassified | place...
CCTTGAAGGAATACCTTTTATTGATGGCGAACTGAAGGACCAGGGAGAGCAGGCGGCATAAAGATAATGGACGATAGGATACGCTGGGAAAAGATCCCGTCACCAACTATTGACAATAACTCACAAATGGACCTTCCCAAGCTTTGGATTGCAGATCCCGTACCTCGATAGCGGGGAAATAACCATGATCACTTTAAACAGAAACAGCACAGATTAGCCTGTAACAAAAATGCTTATCTTATGGACACAACTTACCCGAGAGACTTTAAGAAATTTCAGCGTAACAATATGGTTTACACTAAATGTGAACGATGATCTCGTACAACACATCGGATATGACCCGATAACGAAGGCAAGCCTGCGGTCAGGCAAGGAATTATTGAAAACAATAATTGATTCCGCTTCAGAGAAACTATGCATGAGGGGAGGATAAGGACAGATCGGTACGCTCTGGGCCAGGGGAATTTTTCCTTTCCTGTTTCAGGTAAATAATGATTACAAAATCAGGGATTTTCCCCATTGCTTATTGCGGCGTTAGAGTTTATTTTAAGTCATTTCAAGTCGAAATATCGACCATAGATCTGCGAGAGAGGGTTACTGGTTACATGACGAGAGAACACGCGAAAGATAGGATCTTAGTCGTCGACGATGATGAGTTGATATCCGAAATGGTTAGCGAGATGCTCCATCGCATGGGTTATTTGCCGGTTGCGTACAATAGCCCGACCGACGCGCTTGGGCTCTTTTCGAGGTCCCCGGAAAGATTTGATGCTGTGATCGTGGATGAGATAATGCCTGGCATGAGGGGTACGGAGTTGGCAGCCAAGCTTCTAGAGATAAAGGAGGATATCCCCATAATCCTCATAACCGGCCACGGTGACATGACCTCTTTGGAAAAGATCAGGAAAAGCGGGGTACGGGCTACGTTAATCAAACCCTTGCGAAGGGACTGGTTTGAGCATACTCTCGATAAGTTATTGAAAAAAAGGAAACAAGAATCATAAAAACATGCTTTGCCTGGTGTCTTCGACGAGCGAAGCCATATTTCCACCAAGACCTATTTTATTTGCTCGCCGAAACCGGCTGCCATGACTGTTGCATGCGGGAGTCGACGTCATAATACGACAGGAAAATTTCTTTCTTCGAACGTGCTTCCGGCAGAATATAAACGATGCCCTTCGTCCCGGTAAAAGCCGGGCTTACAATGTTCTCATAAAACTTTGTTGGAACATTGATACAACCGTAGGAAATACGGTTGTCGAGCGGTGTTGGGGTGGCCAATCGCTCCAGCCTGACCTTCACCGGTATCACCCGGTGCAGGGAAAGGGCGCCACTGTAATCCACCCAGAGGACATCCTTGCCTTTAGCGTTGAGGCCCAGCGCGGCCACAAAACGACCCGCCGGGGTAGTACGTTCCTCGGGACGGATGTTTGCCAATTTCCGGGTTCCGATACCAGGTACAGAGTTATCGCCCTTCGCCAGGCCGAGAAGGACCGGGGCCGCACCACGAAGGCGCCCATCGGCACCGAATACAAACGCTCTGGCATCAATTTTATCGATAATCACGAAGGGCAGGCCGTCGTTATCGCCTGAATCGACGATCCAGTCTGCCATGTTCTGGGTATCCCAGGATCTACTCTCGCCTTCGAAGTTCGCTCGTTTGGGCTGGGGAACTATCTCAGGTTGCGCATGGATGATCCGGTTTGTTGGAGTGTCGTTGACCGGGACAGAGGTACAACTGACGACCAACAGACTCAAGAGTATTGTGACCATGATCGCTGAAAGTTTGCACAGACTCCCCGGGAATTTTGTACACTGCAATGCCGTAAAAAAGTACGCCCTTGCCCTCGTTCCCTTTGTCGCCGTCATCATCCTCTCTTCCAGAAAAAATATTACGTAGACCCGCTTCCATGCCATGGTGCACTTTTTTGGGCATCGCAACCGTTTGTTACAGCTTGTTTAAATTTAGAATTACTGACAAAGATTTGTCAAGACTTAAGGCAATTTTGAATAGGTCGAATTTTTTGTAACAGGGGAGCGACCCGGCTCTTTGCAAAGAATTATGCGAGTGATTAGGTTCCATGTAGGAGTCTATAGGACAGGGTTATAAAAGGAGGAAAAGCCATGGACACGTTAACCGGGAGTCAGCTGGCTCAGGGTATTCAAAAAAAGTTGGAAGAACTGAAAAAAGTCTGTGAAGGACTTGACGAGAGCACAGCTTCTCGTGCGCCCTCAGGAAGATGGTCGCCTAAAGAGATCCTTTCCCACCTTTTGGGACCGAAGGATCGGGCCGCCTACCGATCTTACAGACCTATCTCGACCGGGACACCCCCACGATCAATCTCGAAGCGGAGAACCCTTTCTTCTCCGAAAAGCGCGCCCGGATGACTTTCGCTCAAATGCTCTCAGGGGTCGAGAAGGAGTTTCAACGCATGTCACAATTTGCTATCAACTTATCCCGTGAACAGCTCGATAGAAAAGCACACATTCCCATACTAAAAGATTCGCCTTTAGGCGAGTATCCAACACTGGAAAGCCTGATCGCAACCTTAGGAGAATCCCACATTCAATTTCACACCAATCACATGCGTGAGATCCTTCAGGGCCTGGGTATACCCGTAAAATAAAAGAGAAACTGTAGTACACTTGCTGGCCTGACTGCGTGAAATCTTGTGGTAATGGTGTATAATTCAAGTAGTGACCATCTGCACAAGGTGAAAATAGGAACGAGGCATGGAGATAGATCATAAAGAATAGAGAAAAAATAGACAAACAGGGGGGTAACATGGAAATCACGGGGAAATTTCAATTTGAAATGAATGATATACCTACAGAAGCGTGGATAGAAATATCGGAAAAAGTTTTAAAAGAAACCGAGGTGTGGTTTGTAGCAGATCGTATTCTTATTCATAATCCTTACTGCAAGGATACCGAATATGATCTGGAAAAACTCGTCATGGATAGCCTGCTTGAGCCTGTTCAATATTATGAAGAAGGGCAGAAAGAAGAAATAAAGAAGAAGATCATTAAGAACCTGGAGAAACTTATCACCAAACTTAAGAATGTATAAAGTGCACTACCCCAAGCTTAGGCTTCCACCCGACCGGGGCCGTTTTGCTTTATGTACGCCTTTTCCGCACAGGCTGCGCCGGCGAACCGCTCAGGACGCCTGTTTTGATGATCTTTTCAATTTTATCGAGGGTGTCATCGATTCCCGGGGATTAGACTCCTCTATTACACCTTGTATGTCAGCATTCAAACCCGATGAACAAAAGTTTAGCACATACTCATTTCGGTCTCTTATCTTTGAGATCGACTACCTCGATGGCACTATCATCTGTGCCGTCATAACCGATTATCCTGAACCTGCATTCTTCTGTCCTTTTTTCGATGGCCCGCTCTATGGCCCGGAACAGGCAGGTTTCGCCGCATACATGAGAAAAACCCTCTGCTGGAGTATCGTTAACCAAACTTAAGAGCGTGATCGTCCACTTCCGGGAGGAACGATCATCATTGTCTTTCACTATTCTTATTGCAAAGCTCCCATCGCTCAACTCGAATTCCGTTGAGCAAACATCGCAAACTCCTTTACGCTTTATCATATCCTCGCTCCTTTCTTCAAGAATTGATTTTCGAGAACGAGCAATGTGTGTGATAACGGCATAATTGTCTCAACAAGAAAACTCTCATTTCTCCTTCGCATATGAATCTCCGTCAACTATAATTATAGCATCATAGTTTTCCACATGTCTGGTTGAAAAACTGTTCATAAGATGTGTAAACATTTCCTAAGTTCTCAATATTATTTGAAGGACAGCTGGTTGCCATTCAGTGATGCAACCGCAAATATTAAGTTATTACAACGAGTTATGCGAAAGCGGTCCTTTGTGGACGACAAGAAGCTAGAATATTAAAATGCAACGATATCGGTCAGTTAGCGTTGGGCTTTTTTTCACAAATAGAACTAGCTTATCTTACGGATAATTATGCTTTTTGCTTTTGTGCATTTTGTCAATCACTCATGGGCCATTCACGATAGCGAGGCTTAGCCATGGGAAGTAGGTTATGACCGCGAGTCCCACCAGAAGGATGATTATGAAGGGAACAGAAGCGATATAGAGATTCAACACCGGTTTTTCAAAGCGGATGCTGGCGATGAACAGGTTTATCCCCAGCGGAGGGATAGAGGCGCCAATCTCGAGATTGGCGAGGAAGATGATCCCGAGGTGAAGGGGGTGGATCCCATAAGCCTCGGCAACGGGGGTGATGAGAGGGATAACCACGGTCAATGCAGGAAACATTCCCATGATACAGCCCACGGCAAGGAGGAAAAGGTTCAGCGTGATCAGGAACCAGAAAGGGCTGGCAATATGGGTCTTGATGAGGTCGAGCAATTCCATCGGGACCTCCTCATCGATCAAATAGTTCGTCAGACCAAGGGCGGCCCCGAGGATGATCAGGATCGTTCCTACCAGTACCATGCTTTTTTTCATGATCTCCGGCAATTCTCTCCATCGAATGTCCCGGTAGATGAAGACTTCCACCACGAGAACGTATATTGCAGTAATGGCTGCTGCATCGCTGACCACAAAGTACCCGCTGTAGATGCCTCCGAGGACAACGAAGGGAAGCGGTAGTTCCCATATGCAGTCTTTAACCGCTCCGGTAACCTCGGAAATGACAAACCCGGAGCGAGGGACCTTCATTGTAACTGCTTTACAGAAACAATAGGAGGCTAGCAGGACGATGAGCAGAACACCGGGGAGGATCCCGGCCAGGAACAGGTGGTCTATCCGTGCCCTGGCGACAACAGCATAAACAATAAGGGGAAGGCTCGGGGGGAAGAGCAGGCCCAGCGTTCCGGAGGTTGTCAACAACCCGAGGGAAAAGGATTCACGATATTTCACCTTCAGCATGGCGGGAAGGAGGATGCCGCCCATGGCAATGATGGTGAGGCCGGTTGCACCGGTAAGGGCAGTAAAGACGGCGCATGTAAGAAGTGCGATCATCGACACGCCCCCTGGCAGCCAGCCCAGCAACGCATCGGAAAGCCTTACCAGTCGCCCTGGTGCCCCGCTCTCGGAAAGAAGATACCCGGCAAACGTGAAGAGCGGTATGGCGATCAGGACCGGGGTGGTGGCCATGCGATACATCTCGATGATCACCGCCGAGGAGTCTATCCCGCCCAGATACATGAGGCACAGGGCCAACCCGGAGATCACGACAAATAAAGGGGCCCCGAGGAGCATCAAAAGGCAAAAAAACAGGATGATCAGGCCGAGGGTCATTTATCGACTGCCTGGTGACCAATCAACAGAATGTTCTTGAGGAAGCGAAGGCAAAACCGAAAGGTCATCACTCCCAGGGTAAGGGGCAGTATGATCTCTGATGCAACGGAGGGAACATTGAGGAAAAGGATGCTCTTCATCTGAATCTCGTTTCCCACGAATTTCAGCGCGGCAAAGGTCAGGAGAGCACAGACCGACAACGAAAAACCATTGGCGATGATATCGATGCCAATCTTTCTCCTCGGTGGTATCCAACGTGAAAGGACATCAATGGATATATGCTTCCCTTCCCTCGTTGCAACGGCAGCACCGATAAAACCTGTCCACAGGACAAGGTTCCTCACGAGTTCGTCCCCGAAGGCAAGACCGGTAGACAAGACGTTCCGGAGGATGATTTGAATAAAGGCAACAAAGATCATCGCACCAAGGAGGATACCGAGAAGGATTTGCTCTACACTCCCGACGATCTCATCGATGCGCTCCCATCGATCCATTATCTCACTCCCTTTCGATAATTTTCCACCTGAGCCACCACTTCATCGCTGGCTTTCGCGGAAAACGCCTGCCCTCTTATGCGACGCATTGCCTGATCGGACAGTCTTTTGAATTCCTCGATGTTCTCCTTGGGAGGCGTCACGATCTTAACACCCTGTTTCGTCATGACCTTGATCGCATCCTGATTCTCTTTCCGGGTCATCTCCTTCGAATGCTCCAAAAGACGCCGCGAGCTATCGAGAAGGATATTCCGAACGTCCGGCGGCAAGCCCTTGAAAACATCCCGTTTCATGACAACGGCGCCTGTGGTGTAGGCCAAAGGAACATTGGTCAAACATTTCACCCTGGTAAACCACTGAAGCGCGATGGCCACCGTAGGTGGGGCATACACGACATCCACCAATCCGGTCTGAAGGCCGACCAGGACATCGGGAATGGAAAGCGGGATGGCCGTCACCCTTGCTTCATCGAATATCGCCCTGGTCATGGGAGACCCTCCCCAGCTCCAGACCTTGGCCCGCCTGAGGTCAGCCACGCTGGCGATCGGGATGGTGGACATAAGGTAGGAAAACCCTCCCTCGGGCCAACCTAGCAGTACGTATCCGCTATCTTCAAGCCCCTTCCTGAAGAAGGGGTCCATTTTTGCCAGAACGAAGTCCACCTCCCCGTACGTTTGAAAGAGAAAGGGGATCTGCAGGACGTCGAACTCTTTATAGAGGTGGGCGAGCGTTCCGGAGGAGAGCGCAGCAGCCTGTATCTGGCCTATCTTCATCTTCCGCAGCACATCGTCTTCATCACCCAGCACCCCTCCGGCATACATCCTGAACTGGACCCGGTTATTCGTCTTTTCCATGACCTCTTTGTTCAAGGCATGGAACGTTTTCATCCAGGAACTTCCCTCCGGGGCCAGGGTGGCCAGCTTGATAACGACACCTTTCTCGGCGGCGCGGGCCGGACCGGTGAGGAGGAGACAAACACAGACACAAATCCCTGCGAGACCGATCCTCAAAGGCATGTTCATATCTCCTCCTAGTCGAAATACTCTTCCTGGCGATCCAACAGGTCTTTTGCCTTCTCCCTGGCAACCGTGTTGAGAAGCGTCAGGTCCGACGATATATCTGCAGGGGTATTGAGAACCGTTTGCAGGATGGAAATGAAGAGTTCCTTATCCTGGGCCTGCCGTGCATAATAATTTGCATAGTAGACATAGGCCATGAGAAATTTTCCCTGTCCTAACTCCAGGGCCCTCAGAAAATGCTGCTGTGCCTTCGCCAGGTTTCCTCCGGCCAGTGCGGACCGTGAGGCTAACCTTATCCCCATGAACAGGTGGGGCCCGCCGTAGTAAAATCCTTCATCGAGCTCGAGCGCCCTTTTCATCATGAGCTCGACCTTCGGAAGTTCAGCGAGGGCCTCCATGGAATTGAGATTCAACCTGATCCAGTTCCCCCAAGAGGCAGCAGCCCAAAATAAATAAGGGACATCCTTTTTCCCAAGGCGAGCGAGATCTTCCCGGAGGGTATCAACACGTGTGTTCAGAGGATCCGGCAGCCCCCTGGTCCTCAAGGCCTTTATGGAATACATCCGCGCTTTGGAGTACAACAATGCTGCATGCTCCGGGTCCTTCTCCTCCACAAAAACCGAAGCAAAGGAAGAATATGCCCTGGCAGTATTGATCAGCAATTGTTCGTTGGCGGGCAATGCCTCAACCATGCCTTCCATCAGCATCAGGTATGCGGGCATTCCTTCCCGCACCATCTTCAGGTCAGATTGCCGGTAGGTTGACTTTGCGACATCCTCGAGGAGTGCGGCTGTTGCCGCTACTGTTAGGCTTTTGCACGGGGTGCAGGCAGCCACGAACAAGGTGGGGAAAAGACAGATCATTATCAAGATTCGTGCAATCTTCAAATGATAAACCTTTTCACGGGAGGTGCCGGAAACACTCCCATTGACTCGGTGCTAATCTACGATCCAACTCCACCATGGATGATATCGGAACGAAACATTGAGTCTCACTCGATAGCGTGTCACCTTCCCATCGTCTATCGTTATATCCTGTTTCACCACTTCACCAATACGCAGATCGCTGATGGTCCTGACAGCTGTTTCTATCGCCTGTTTTGCTGCATCTTCCCATGATTTGTCGCTCGTACCCACGATCTCCTTGATAATGTAAACGTTCATAATGGTCTCCTTATGGTTTCATTATGTTTCTAAAGAGCCCTATGTTCTTCATAACACAGATAGTAATCATGTCAAGGCAGCAGCCTGTACGTCGAGCACATTCTGCAGCGCACTCTATCAGTTGCTCTTATCTTTTAATGGGAGACTGGCACCCCAAACATCCTGGTGCGTCTGTCGCTAAACCAACAATTCCATCGTGGCTTTTTTCAGCTACTACAGGCATGAAATACCGCACCTGCGTTCCAACGAACAGCTGTATACCCGTAAAATCAATTTGATCTGTAAATTTATTCTACATCTTGCAGGAGTTTCCCGGGTTCGATATATATAGTTGTAGGTGAGAATGAACGATGATTGAGCGGAAAGCTTTTTTACAGATCACGAAGGCAATGATCCTCGGCCTGAGGAACAGCCTCACCGATCCACGCGTGAAGATCAAACAAAGCATTTTAAAAGAACTTGCCGAGATCCTCGGGGTAGAGCGGTGCGTGCTCTTCAAGATCGTCTGCGAGGGCATCAACGGGATGGTCAATGGGTCATGCGAGATCATAGCTGGTGTGCCTGTAGAGGAGTATCTCGCACAGCCCGGCGACAAAGAACCCCTCAAGGTCCATCCCGACATAGAGGCAACGATCGCCAATGGAAGAACACTGTTGATCAAGGATCCTCTTACTGACCCCCGGACTGCCTATTTTAGAGGCATAATTATAAAAAAGGATATATCGCAGATTCTCTATGTTCCTATATATGTTGAGGAAAATGGCAGAGTTGCCGGCGTTATAGTTATTGACGGAATCCATGGAAAAGAATTCGACGAAGATGAGATCCTCTTCTGCTCAGAAGTAGCCGAACTTATCAGTTTGCTGGTGGGGCAAGAGAGCGCCATACTTCAGCGTTTCAGGGACGAGATAGTGAACAAGATAGTTCCTCTGTCAGGTTTCACCAGGAGGATACGCGAGAATATGCGAACCACTCTGGATTATATTGAAATCATTCATAAAGAGACTGAAAAAATCGATAAGATGCTGCCAAAAACACTGGAAGAAATATTTTAAGAAAGGGATCTTCGTGGAGGCTTGCGACATTCTCTCCTGTCGGGCCCTGAATAATCACCGCCAATCCCGCGAATGGGATCGAGGTCCCGCAAAAGATAGATCCATCTTTTCTCAGATGGGCGGTAGAACAACCTCAGCTTTTTATCTGCAAGGAGCCTTTCAAAGGTACGTGTATCGACATATTCATAGTGGAAATCTCTATATTGCACATAAAGGATCACGGCGGTCCCCCGTTAGGGTATGATCTCTGCCAACTATAATTTACGCGGTGCTGGTGATACGTCGTCGAATCGAGACTATCGACGCGCCCCTGCATGCTCTGATGTTCCCGGTCCTAGCCTTTATCGCCGCAGCAACGTCATCGGATCTACACTGGCTTTAGCAGCCTTCTTCAGCAGACGACGGTTGTAGAGTACTACGTCATCGATTATTTCACCACATTTTATACAACGCCAAACCCAGACCGCCTCGAACATGCCGTAAAATCTTTCACGGATCAGGAATGCGTTGCAACGCGGGCATTTATGTGTCTTCTGTGCATCGAACCTGCTCTTGGGTGTCTTTCTGCTACGTATCATTTTGATTTTTCCTGCCATATCTCCTCACTCTTCGACTTAAATAGGATGGCAGCCTTCGCAGTGTGCCATCCGTAACACTACCTATGAGTCGAGACATTATACAAATTCCGTTCCACTGGCTGGATTACATCCTGTCAGAATAGTAAACCAAGTGATCACGGCATGTTATGAACAACGTATCTATGGCGGGCGGCTTGCCGGCTGTCTCTCTGGACAAGACATTGTCTTGTTTGAAAAGACAAAGTCTTATATAGCAAGACACATTATAGAGATTATTTTTCAGGCGGTGCGTTTCTGAGTTACTCATTCTAAAGATCAAGATATATAGTACAGAAATGGGGGCAATGGAAATTTGCCCCTTTTTTTAACGACCACGGTTGTCAACGCAATTACCGGCCGATGCACATCAGAAAGCATCGGAAGCAATTCGTGACCATCAAGCCCCTTACGCTTCCATGTATCGCTCTAATCTGGCCAGTATTTCCCTGTCAGCTTTTTCTTCCCGGGCCAGTCCCTCCGGATCTTTTGCCAGCTTGACATAATCCAGGGACTGCTCGTCCGATGAGAACCCGATCAATCTGACACCGGTTTTGATGATGTTGCTAATGTTTGACCTCATATCTTATCCTCCTTTAAGGATCAACTCTGCCTTTTCATCTAGTATATAGGTCATACTTCATGCAAGCACTTGATTATAATCACATTATCCGCAAAAATATTTGAACCGGTTTTACATGTAGAGACCTTTTACAGCCATGTGGAGGTCTCTCGATCCGGTTCCAGCCTAAACGCGGTCTCCTTTCACTGGTTCATCGTGCCGGGCGGAAGGTTCCTTGACCGTTTTGTAAAATGGGTTGGGACGGTGGCCCGGGACGCTTTTGTCTCGGAGAGCAGTGAAGCGCGTGTATACCTGTAAAATTAAGCTATATGTAGAACTATTCTACATCTTGCAGAAATTTTCCCTCTCCAATATATTGACAGTAGTAAACACGGTTCGTTGAAAGTGCGTAGCTCAAGCGATCCGGAAGGAGGTTTCTCATGAGTGAAAATGCCAGGGACAACGGTTTATGCAGGGAGCATCGGGGGCTGAGGCAAATGATCAAACCGAGCGACCTGAAGGTGGTAAATGAAAATGAACAATATTATCTGAAGGCAGGCGAAGATCTCATAAGAGATGCGGACGGCAATGTGATCGTGTCAAAAACAAGGGCATTGTTAGAGCGGATAGTAGCTGATTTTGAAAGGCAAGGGAACCTCCTGCTCATAGAAGACGGGATTATTACGGGGCCTCGAATCATGAGCGCATATATATGTCCTTGATCCCTCAAAAGGATTTTTTGTACCTCATTCTATGTGTGACCTGGCTGTCTCGAGAGCGAGGCCTCTATCCCGGGTGAACAACCTCCATTCCATTCCTGAAGAGTGTATGTCGGCCTTCTTGTCCTGACCTCTGCTGTAATACCAGTGTCCAAAGCGTTCGACGGTAGAGCGGATTTTACAGTAGAGAACGGATGATTGCCTGGACAGTAGATCCCACAAGGGTTGATCTCCTCAAAAAAAATTGTTTCCTCCGGGCTTTCCTCATAAGCCAGGTCATCAGGTAATTCAATTTGTGAAACATCAACGCCCTCCGCTTCCTTTTCATCCAGCCAGTCGGATATGTTCATAGGTCCTTCCCTCCTTTTTAGTTGACCTGTTTCCGTCTATTGCAGCACTTTCAGCCTTTCCGCTTGTAGACTGCTTTAATATCCTGGCAGCATAGCGACAATGAACCCTCGAGAAGAACTTGAGACACGATTTAAAGCAATGGGCTTAGGGGGTGAGAGGGCTATTTTAGAGATACATCGATTTTCGTATTGAGGTCATGCCCTGCTCCGCATTTTATCGGTCAACGGAGCAGGGCCACTTGTGTTTTAGTTGCGATCCTTTTTGGCCGGAAGTAATGGAGGCGGTTCTTCACGCTGTGATACTGGAGCCGCCTGGGCTACCGCACGTTTGGGTGAAGGATGGGAAAGCAGCCCTTGCCTGTCGAGCCTCCTTTTCCAGGCTTCTTCTTTGGCGCCAATTGTTCCCGGGTACGCATCCTGGAGAGCCCAATAATTTGTCCAATCATCATTGTTTATATAGAAGGTATCAGAATATACTCCTCCCGGTACGATATTCTGAGGTTTGTCGTCTCCAATCGTAAACCTCGTGGTCAGGATGAGTTCAGTATTAGGAGCCCACAGATCGGTCGTATTCCACCTGATCCCTGTCAAAAGCCAGACGGCAGCTTCTGCGATAAATTCAGGAACACCAGGGCCAGGTTTCCATCGGTCCTTATTGCGATCCACCAGCTGAAAGTCCCAATATATTCTTACCGGTGAATCGGGATCTCCAGAAATGCCATAACCGGCATTGACCAGCTCAGTTATCAAATATTTTCGAAAGGCAACATCAAATGACGATCTATCATTGGCCTGTACGTAAACACGCGGGGAATATGTTTTATAATGGCTTTTAAAAATTTCCGGAAGATTGGCATTTGCGGATAAACGTTCGACGGTCAATCTGGCCTGACTCTGCCAATGAGTCGCCGACTGTACGTGCTGTTGAAGAGATGCAGGGTAAGTTGACGGCCTTGGGATTTCAGCACACCCAACAGCCAACAATAATGCAACACAACAAACAACTATTGTTTTCCACATTGACTCCTCCCATGAGACCGAATTGAACGTCAAAGGTTGTGCAACAATTATAGCACGTGTATCGATAATGACAATAACATTAAAAATGACCCGGGGGTTTCACTTGAACCAGAAATAAAAAACGATAATAATACCGACACCAACCGCAACGAGAACGGGAAGGGGGACGAAATCCCAGAAACCTTGTAGTTTCCATAAGAAATCAGAAAATATCTCGGACAGCAACGCATCGACCTTTTTTAAGGATAATGTTTGCAATCAATATATATAACCTGACAAATTTCTGCAAGATGTATAATTAATTTACTCATATGCTAATCTTATGGGGATGTGCGTCTTTGCAAGGCCGGATCCTCGACGAAGGTACCTGCGGCCTATTTCCCTTTCTTGGACCTCTGGTAATCCTTGTAAGTACTGAATCTGGCTACCGGTGTCATATCGGAACCCTGGTGTTCGGTCTTCGACCCTTTGACAGCAGCCGTATCTGATGATCTTTTCTTGCCCCATTTCAATATCCTGAGTTTTGCCCACCCATTTATCTTACGAGCTTTTATCAGTCCATTTTCGCCGTCCCCAGTAAAAATATCGATCCTGTTGCCCCTTATACGACCACCCGTATCTTCTGCCTTAAGCATTCCATGCTCTTCGCTATAAAACTCTGTTCCCAGGGGAATAACAGAGGGATCTACCGCCACGTGTCCCTTGCTTACCTTTTTTCCCGTGGCAGTTACGCCCTGTCCATTTAATCTTAGATCTTTTTCATAGGAGCCGGTCGCATAAAAATCTTGACCTTGCTCAGGATGATAATACCCGGTGGCGAAAAGGTAAACGTCCTTTTTTTCTTGCTGTTTTTCGACCAGTTCCAGATGTTCGCGGTCTTGCTCCCCAAGAGTGTATACACGATGCCAGTCTCTTTTCCTTTGTTTACTGCCGGCTTTTTCAAAGTCTTCGGAGGTCCCACCGATAACCATCGCGCCCTCGCTCGAATGAACCCTAATCTGAGCGTTGGTGCCATTGAAAGGAATAATAAGAAATGACAGAACAATACCAGCAAGAATCGGATTCAATAATGACACCGAGTCCTCCTTGCGATAATTAAAGTGGCTATTTACAGGCTATCGCCAGCAGGGCGATCTGTCAAGGTTCGGCCCGTCAACAACTCATGCACTATCTATGGCTACTCCCACAGCATAAACTGCTTTTCGAGATCGATTTTGTATTTGAGACCGCGCAACACATCCATGCCCAAAAGCCCGTCGTACCTCACACGCGGGCCCGTATGTTGGATCACGGCTATTCGAGCGTTGTTTTTTGTGTGAGGGCCAACAGTCAAACTATTCAACGTAACCATGTGGGCCTCGATAACCTGCCCTCCTACAACCTGCACTTGCACCTTTCTAGCCGACCCGAGGTTCAGATCCAATCGGTCTGCAATTTCGGTGCTGATCACTGTCCATGAAGCACCGGTGTCCAGCAAAAGTTGAATGTCGGTCTGATTACCTCGATACTCCAGTGTTGCCGGAACCAGCACGGAATTCCCGATCACCGTAACCTTTGTCATGGCGTCACCGCCTCGTATCACAGTCTCTTCAACGCGCCGCCACTCTTTCCTGGAATATTCAGCTGCTTTCGATAGAGATATAATTTGAGTGACACAACAAAAAGCCACGAGTGCACAAAAAATCAGGCTATGGAATCTTCTCAATATCGCTTCCTGGAAATCGTTTACAACAGACTAACACACTCCGGACAGGCTGGCAATGGTCAACAGCCTTCTGTTTTGAATGCTGTTTTAAAGGCGTGATATCCAGGCACTACTCTCCATTAAATGGTAGCTATCTCTCTAATATGTTTTATTTTCTGATTTAAAAATTACTTGACAAGGATTGCACCGTATGCCAAGAAGTGGTTAGGGGTTTGATCTTGATGATCAAGGAGGGTGGGCATGAAACATATCTGGGTTAAATACAAAGGAGGTATCGACGACATCGTTTCCCACAAGATGCTCAATGATCTCCTGGCGAAAGATGCTTTAGAATATTTCTATCGTCCCTCTGAAGCGCGCTGGATTAACCCGAGTATCGACAAGATAAGAACGATGGGGTCGGGGCGACCTTTGATGGAAGGATTTTGCGAACGCAGAAGGTAAAAAAGCTAGACCTGCTTTGAACCCATGCCCCTCCTAAAAAGACTGATCAACTTGACCATTATCGCTCCCTTCATCTATTACTCGTAAAATCAACTTATCCGTAAATTAATTCTACATCTTGCAGAGATCTCAATAGCCGAATATACTTACTTTAGATAAGGTCAAGGAGGCAACCAATGAATATGGATGCGATAATCTTGCAAACAATGACTTCGGAGGAAGCGCGTACGTGTGTAACCGAGATCAACAACAACCTTCGGAGCACTCGCAGCCTTTTGCTTGATCTTTATGAGCGTGAAGGGTGGAAAGCCCTTGGGTATACAAGTTGGAGAGAATGCGTCACGACAGAGTTCAAACAGCATCAAAGCTATTTGTATCGGCAACTTGAAGCTGCAAAAGCAGAAAAGAATATTCTCCCAATACTTAAACATTCGCCAATTGACGAAATTCCCGAAAGTCACCTTCGCCCCCTTTCATCTCTTTCCCTTTCAGACCAGCGGGAAGCCTACCAAAGGGCTATAGAGACGGCACCGGACGGCAAAGTTACAGCAAAACAGGTCGAAGAGATCGCAAGAGAGATACGGACAGCAAGGCGCCAGGAGAGGAAGAAAAGGGTTGATCGGCTTAAAAATACACCGCAGAAACCCGAAGCTATGAGTGATGAGTTCCGGCGAGCGTATGAGGCCATGGCTCGTGCTATTGTCCATGCTCGTGACACGGGGTGGGAGGCAACCGACCGTGTAACCGCAGTGAAACATATCGTGATGTTGTTAAATATCGCAAGCGGCCGGCAAGAGGCAACGTCCTTATCGGCCCCTCCCGCAACTCAAGCGCAATCCGAGCGTAGTCCACTCACATTGTGCGGCAATTTGTAAAATCCGGCATTACGACCAATCCACGGCTTTCATTCCGTGGATTGGTCGTATCAAGCCCTACAAAAGAAATCTTCCGACGTTCTTTATATTTTCGATATTTCTTTCTACTTCTTGACCAACTCGACTCGACGATTGAGGGCCCAGCCTTCTTCGGTGCGGTTATCTGCAATGGGCTTTTCCTGTCCCCAGCCTGCGTTTCCATACGATCTGCCTTGATCCCGCCTGAGTTATAACCAAATCTTGTGTATGACAATAAAAAAGACGTATCCTTTAATGTCACAAAATCTCAAAGAACCCCTCTGCAGAGGGGCAAAAGAAAGGATACGCCTTATGAAGAAGAATGACCC
>Ga0172382_10007362_pt1 | contig 15653 bp, 13 predicted proteins | sample Leawel138RmetaG_FD_122245 | JGI IMG/M metagenome (GOLD analysis project Ga0172382, IMG submission 122245) | Leachate microbial communities from a municipal landfill in Southern Ontario, Canada - Leachate well 138R metaG | ecosystem: Engineered > Solid waste > Landfill > Unclassified | place...
GCCACGGAAGAAATGTTGAGAACAAGATAAGGATAACGGTCGAGATACCCACTGGTACAGGTGCGGATAACACGGCGAGCCCTGAGGAGCAGGTGAAAAAGCAGCTTATTGAGAACATCCTGAAGACCCTCATAAAACCAGGAACAATAGAGGAGTAGTGAAGCCTCTTTCGAACCATGTATAATAATACCGTTTTGAAAGGAGTGAGCAACCTGAGGTATCGTTCGGTTTTTCTCTCGGACATTCACCTGGGAACACGCTGGTGCAGGGCGAAGAGCCTTGTATCCTTCCTCGGGTCGCTTGAATGCGATAGATTATATCTTATAGGTGACATTTTCGACAGCTGGGGTAAAAAGAGAGGCTACAGGCGAACTGACCTGCAGAACATACTGATACGAAAGGTCCTGGAGCTCTCAAAGAGCATCCCTGTCATGTATATTACAGGCAATCACGACGCGTTCATGAGGCCTTATCACGGGCGTACCTTCGCCGGTATCGAGATACGGGAGAATGCAGTGCACTCCTCTCCCGAGGGGAAGCGGTACCTTGTGGTCCACGGCCACGAGTTCGACTCCGCAGTTATCCGCAAGACCTGGCTGGCCTTCGCAGGAGCGAAGGCTTATGACCTGGCGCTCTACTTTAACGCCGGCCTGAGCGCGCTCCGATCCTGTTTCGGCTTTGACAGTAGCTCATTCTCCTCGCACCTCAAGCACAGGGTCAAGAGTATCGTCAAATTCCTCGGCAACTACGACGAGCGTGTGGCGAAGATGGTGAAGGATTTCGGGTTGGACGGCGTAATCTGCGGGCACATCCACGCTCCATCAATTCGAAACTTTCGCGGGATAGAGTATTTTAACTGCGGCGACTGGATTGAAAGCTGCTCGGCCCTTGTCGAGCATCTCGACGGAGCGATGGAGATAGTAAGATGCTTCGACAGGCTAACCTCATTCGCTCATACACAGGATATCTCGTTGCGCGTTGAAAGTACCAGCGGTCTAAGATGACCCGCGGCTCTTTCTGGAGTATAATGGCGTGCGAGTAGAATACTTTAACTGGGGGGCATATTTATGAAAATTAGGCCGGAAGTAAGGCCATTCCTTTTTGCATCTCTGTTGTCGGGTTTAGCTGTATACGGAGTCGCGATCCTCTCCGGCACCTCGAATATACTCTCCTTCTTTCTGGGACTGCTGGTTGGAGGCGTCATGGCGGGGTATATGGTCTTCTTCTTCCGCGACCCGGATGTGATCGTCCCAACCGAGCCCGGAATAATACTGGCTGCGGCCAACGGCAATCTGGCCAAGGTGACGGAGGTTTACGAGAAGGACTATCTGAAGCAGGACACAATACGTATAAGCATATTTCTCAGCCTGTTCGACGTCCATGTCAATCGTTTCCCGATAGGGGGGTACTCGACCTTCATGGGTTACTTCCCGGGGAAAAGACTCTTCACCTTCGACGAAAAGTCCTCCGACGTCAACCAGCACAACGCAATCCTCGTTAAGAACGAGGATACTTCCTGTCTTATCAGGCAGATAGTCGGCCCGGTCTGCCGACGGGTTGTCTACTGGCCCAGATCTGACAAGATGACCGTAGCGGAGCAGGGTGGACGCTTTGGAATGATGAAGTTCGGGTCGAGGCTTGACATGTACTTCCCGAAGGATGACATCAAGATGGTCGCGAAGATTGGCGACCAGGTCACGGCAGGAGAGACCGTTATAGCGCGTCTCGTCAGAAAGGGAAAGTAGCATGAAAGTACAGCAGGTACAGAGACTTAGAATCATAGCCAACTGGAGGCGGATAGTGCCCACAATGGTTACACTGTCCGCGCTCTTTTTTGGTTTCGCCTCCATCCTCTCTACTCTGGAGGCCATGAGGCTGGCAGCTCCTGCACTCCTCGCCCGTTCGGCCCAGTATATTATGCTGGCGCTGATACTGGACGGACTCGACGGTAACGTCGCACGATGGCTCAAGGGGACCACTGATTTCGGCGCGGAGCTAGACACCTTCGTTGACTTTCTCGCCTTCGGCGTGGCCCCGGCCGTTCTTCTGTACGTGATGCTTCTACACGGTCCGAGCCCCTTTTGGAGAACCATACTTCCCTCGTCGATAGTCTTCTCCGGTGCCCTTCGCCTCTCACGCTTTCGTCTCAAGGACCCGTTGCGAGGGCAGGGAGGTTTCATCGGTCTTCCAATAACGGTGAACTCCTCCTGGATTGCACTATCTGCCTTCGCCGCGCAGATAATGTATCCGGACGCCCATATCCTAGTGACCGGACCGATCTCCATAGTCTTCCAGTTCTTCATCCTGGTGATGATCTCATTGCAGCTCTCGAACCTGCGCTACCCCAAGCCCTCAAACAAAGTGCGCTTCTTCGCTCCGGCGGTGCTCGTAGTGCTGCTTCTCTGGGCGTTGAGCGATGTTTACGCGGCCTGGATAGCCACCATCCTGGTATTCGGCTGCCTCGTCTACGTGCTCACCGGCCCGATGATCCACAGGCGATCAACCCTTCAACGCCAGCATGTAGAGGGAAAATAGCCGTGAGGGCCATCGGTGTCGACCTCGGAGGTCACAACATCGCAGCGGCCCTTGTGGAGGATGGACATATTCTGGAACGCATCTCTGAACCGACGTCGGGTCGCGAGCCCCGGATGGCGATAGAGCAGATCGCCTCAATGGCGGAAAAGCTTGGCTCGGACGCGAAGCTTCCCGTTGGAGTCGGGATACCCGGTGTGCTGGACAAAGAGAGGGAGGTCACGCTTCTTCTGCCAAACTTCACCGGCTGGAACGGCCTTCCAGTCCGCAGTACGCTCTCGACTATCCTCGGACGCCCCGTAAAGATCGAGAACGATGCGAACTGTTATGCTCTAGGCGAGGGATGGGGTGGGGCGGCACGAGGAATGACCGACTATGTGCTGCTTACCCTGGGGACTGGCATAGGTGGCGGCATAGTAATTAGCGGTGAGATACTCAAGGGCTTTCACGGCATGGCGGCAGAGCCCGGCCATATTGTCACAGGCACAACCGAGCCTTGCGGGTGCACTTCGCGCGGCCACATGGAGGCAGTCAGCGGGGCGGACGCATTAGAGCGTCAGGCGAAAGGGATGGGGCTTGAACCTGACCTGAAAAGGCTCTGGATCCGCAGGCATGAGGAGACCGTCTCCCCGCTCTGGACGAGATGGCTCGACCATCTGGGCAGGGGGATCGCCTCCATAATCCAGCTTCTGGATCCCCAGGCCGTCATACTTGGAGGAGGCCTCAGCCAGGGAGAGGGGCTTATTGACGCACTCAGACCCAATGTTATCTCCTATCTGGCACCACCATACCGTGAATACCTAGACCTGCGAACTAGTACTCTGGGTTCTGACGCCCCGATCATAGGGGCGGCGGCGCTCGCTCTGACCTAGCGAACTGCCCGGGGCGACCCAATTACGCCCCGGGCATCCTGTTTCTGTCCTTCGTCGACCTATCTATCTCCCGGTCGAGTTTACTTCCTGCCCCTCAGGGCAATCAAAAGCGGTGCGATCAGCAGCAGAGCAGGAAGAGCGAACCCGGCAGCACCGGTAACGTTGCAGCCTCCGTCGTCATCCTCCGTCAGCCTTACCAGGAAAGGGCCTACCATGGAGTTGAAAAGCAGGTGCTCGTTCGACAGCATCTGTACTATCGCGTATGCGCCGTTGCCAAGGTTCTTCTGGCCGAAAACCGCCCGGAAGGCCGTCTCGCCAGTACCCCAGTCCATTCCCGTGACCTCCCAGCCGCTTTTTTCGTAGTAACCGTTGACCAGCGCCATCGGGTCTGCCTGCCCGTTAACCGGGACCATGCTCGTGGACGACACGTCGGGCCTGCGCCAGACGGAGCGCCACTCTCCAAGCCTGGTATCCCACTCGAAGCGCTCCACGCCCTTCGGTCCGGGGTAGGCGGGCCCCATCAGAGCGACCTCCAAGATCTTATTCGCGGCCTGCAATTCAGGATCCACCGTTGTCGGCATATTGTTTACGACGAATGCGCCGTACCCGGAAACGACCACCGACTGCTCCGTCTGAATCCACTCGGGCAGGGGAGAGCGAAGCCCGCACGTAACAGGGATCTGTCCCGCGATACGCCTGGATGCGGTCCCCGGCTTCTGTTCAAACCCCAGAGGGATCTCGTCGCGCCAGAAGGCAACCAGCTTCATTCGCTTGGCGCCGTCCGTTATCACCACCAGCTTGTACGGATCGTCGCCGAAACCCATCAATGTGGGAGTTGACCCTGTGCCGTTGTCAAACTTGATTATAGGAGGCAGTGAGTCGGCAACGTCATAAAGGCTGACCCATGCTCCGTCCTCCTCTCTGTCGGAGATCGCGGTTCCCGTCCAGACAAGCTTGCGCATCAGCTTGTTGCTCGCTATGTACATACCGTTTTTCTCGTCGACGGCCATGGAATTGCTGACGTACTCATCCGCCCCGAATGCATAAAAGGCCATGTCGGAGAGATCGAAATTCCTTCGTATCACCGCCAGGCCGTTGCTGAACGTGACCACCAGGCGTCCGTCATAGGTCATTGAAAGGCCGAACAACCGCGTACCGGTGGGTGCGATCGAAGGTGAGGACTCCGCATGCGCGGCCGCGCCCTGGATCTCCTCTACTACGTCCGCTATCTTGTGCTTCACCACGATGCCTGCAGACGGGTCGCGAGGGTTCCTCAACGCGAAGGCGTAAAGCCCGTTTCCGTAGTTCGCGTACAAAACGTTGTCTCTGTCCACGACAGAGTACGAGCCGTTTCCGAAGCGAGCCCTGTAGTTCTCACCCCAGAGGCTCTTCAGATAGCTGTCCATCTCCGCTACGCTCTTCCCCACGGCGGTGGATAGGCCGAACTCGCGGAATTTCTCGTCGGGTATAGGCGGCAGAAGGCCGTTGGTCGCGTCGGCCAGGGCCTCGTAGGTCGCCACCACCTTCCAAGCTCCGTTCTTCTTGTAGACGTAGCTTACCCGGTCGTGGCCCGACGCCCACATATAGTCCGGGTCGGTCGATGCCAGTGTGATGATGTTAACCGGGCCTCCATGGACGATAGGCTGGATCGACGGGTCTACGTAGAAAGTATCCCTTGGGGGGCTGTACGGCATTGAGTCGCTCTGCGACGAGTCAAAGTGGGTTATTCCGTACAGAGGAGAGGAGAGGAACGGGTTTGGCGTCGGTGAGCTGGCCACGGCCGAGCAGGGAAGAGTGGCAACCAGTAAAAATGATAGGAGAAGAAGACTGGACAGGGTTTCTTTCGTGCGCTTTGCCAATAGAGATTTCAAAATCTTGCCTCCTAAAAGTAAATAATAGATGAGCCAAATTTACCCCTGCTCATTCACCTCAAGCACTGCAGAGCAGATAAGCTGCACGTGCCGTACATCGCGTCACGCTACACGCATCTAAATCGATGGTACCAAATCGATCATGAGCCTACTATTAATTGAAATTATCCCACTCCAACGGATAGGTGTAAAGCGTTTTTTCTCTCGAGAGCAGATCGTATTTTCAACCGGGGTAGTGCTGTATGGCAGGGGAGTGTCGTCCAATATCGCAGAACACCTCGCATCTGGATTCGATAAAGAGTATATAGTCATTGTCTTTATTTAACCTTTTGAAATCAAGACCGCTTATGAGAATAAGAAATAGCAACGGGAGACTGCGCACCCTGCAGATAGGGCACGCCGTCTCCCATTTCAACGACCTGCAAATTAGCTACTTTTCCTCGTCAGTTGTTGCAGCGGATGGACAGCTTCCAGTCTTTTTCGGATGTTCCCAGCCTGGCCTGCCACAGCCTGTGTGCGGAGCGCTCGCGAATATGAGTTCGGGCAGCGTCGTTGCTTCGGAAGATCTCGTAGGTCCGCTCGACATACGGCTGTTCGTCCATATCCTTAACGGCTCTAGAGGAGACGTGGATTCCGCATAGATAGCTCCCTGCAAGGCGCATGGCCTCGAACTCCTCTCCGCCGATCAGCGACAGAAAGCGGTCGACCGTCCCGAAGCACCCTCCGGCGTGGACCGTGGCCAGCACCGAGTGCCCCGTCTCCGCTGCCGTGAGGGTGGCGATTGCGGTCTCCCTGTCTCTGACCTCTCCTACGATGATGGTGTCGGGGTCCTCGCGCAATGACATTTTCACTCCCGAGGCGAAGTCCGGGATGTCAACTCCCACCTCTCTCTGAGAGGAGTAGCCAGGTGTCCCCGAGGAACGAATATGGTACTCTATCGGATCCTCGACGGTGACCACGTGCGCACCAAGCGCCAGGTGACGGAGCGCGACGGACGCCAGCAGGGTGGATTTGCCGCTCCCAGTGATGCCCGAGATCAGAGTCAGCCCAGGAGTGAGAGCGTCCAGCTCCGGCAGCATGCGCGACAGGGCGCTGAACGCTGGCGGAACGTTCTCAGGTAGAACGCGGATGAAGACCTCCTTGGCGCTTCCCGCCCTGGTTGAGCGGACCGCAACCCTGATTCGTCTGCCGGACGTCAGGCTAGCGGAGAAGTCGGGCTTTGGCGGGGTTGCCAGAAGATCAAGCAGATTGCCCTCCACGTCAATGTCCACGGTCACCAGAGGGCCAAGCACTCCCCCCTTTCGCACTCTTCCGGTCATCTGTGTTATCGGGGAATCCAGCGACAGCGAAGAGGCGGCGGGGAACAGGTGTATGTCGGAACAATCCGTGTCCAGCGTCTCTTTAAGAGAGATCCTTCCCACAACTTCGAAAGAACGCGCAGCCTCCTCGTCAAGGATAACGCTTTCCACCGGACTCATTGTCTCGCTCATTCCATTTCAACTCGCTTTCCTTATTGTGCTGCACGCGTGGATATGCCGCGCAGAAGCCCGCTTCCGAAAAAGAAGAGGGGATACTCCTTCACTCCGAATAGTGTATCATTAATTTTGTCATGCAAGCGTTTTTTTATGAAATCAACAGCGTAATTCCGTGCAAGACAAGCCCATTTTCTCTTGCAAGCCGCGCAAAGCAGCCCCCTGTCTTCAGTTTTCGCCCCTCGCCAAAATGTCGCAGGCGTGAACAGGTTCGGGAAAATCTCGAAAGGACTAAAACAAATAGCCCGGGAAGGGGATTTCCCCGTCCCGGGCTATTTGTTTCCAAGATCATAACGACCGAACCCCGATCATTTTCGCGACACCACGAAAATGATCGGAAAAACACCTCTAGTAGTACTTATTGTAAATCGTCTCCCAAGTTCCGTCCGCCTTTATCTCGTCCAGGGCCTTCTGCAAAGCCTCGATCACGGCGTCGTCCACGTCCTTGTGGAAGGCGTAGTAGAGTTCGCTCCGGCTCAGGTTCCACACGGACTCGTAGTCGTCCGGGTTCAGACCCATGTCCTTGACTACCAGCATAGCGCTGTTTTTAGCGTAAACCCAGACATCGATTCTGCCTTCGTTGAGCTTTTTAACGTTCAGTTCGTTGTTCGCTATCGAGTCTATACTCTCGATTCCCGCCTCTTTGGCCAAAGCCTCGCCGAGATCGTCCCGGACAGCTCCGACTTTCAGCTTCTTCAGATCCTCGATCGAGTCGATCTTGATACCGCTGCTCTTCGGGGCTATGGCATCGAAATCATACGTCAGCACCGGGCCCACCCACTTGAAAAGAGGAATCCTCGCCTCTATCCGTGCCATCGAGAAGAGGCAGGTGTTCGGAGTGTTCTGAACCTCGTTGTACCCCCTCGCCCACGGGACTATCTGCACGTCCTTCGCCGTCAGGTCGCTCCCCGTCCTCTTGAACATCTCGACCAGCACTTCCACGGAATGCCCGGTAGGAACCCCGTCAGTCCCCATGTAGTTCGTGGGCGAGGATTCCTCCGTGTAGTAGACGATGTCCGACACGGAAGCCATCGCCGAACCCGCGGAGACAAGCAGCATGATCGCCAGAACCGCAAAACCCGCAACTGCTTTGAACTTTGTCACAAAAATCACTCCCCTTTTTTTAGTCTCGTTCTTCCCTCGACCCTTTGTTTCAACCTCAAACACATAATATCACAGGGGCTCAGTTATAGAAATCAGGGCTTGAAGCGTTTCAAATCAGACTCAATCGATTCGAACCTCGGCTGCTGTATAATTTTGTTACAAGACGATGGTCGTCGGGATAACAGGGGGCGGCGTCATCGGGATGGTGTTCCCTCAAAAACGACTCGCAGGAGGTCGTAACAAGCATGGAAATTTGCTCCTTCTTCGATATTCCCGGCCTTGAGGTCGGTCACGATCAGAATTACGACGCGGGAACTGGGTGCACGGTCATCGTCTGCGAAGATGGCGCTATAGCTGGCGTCGACGTGCGCGGCGGCGCCCCGGGTACCAGGGAGACGGATCTGCTCGACCCTTCGAATCTTGTAGAAAAGATCCACGCCGTGGTTCTCGCAGGAGGAAGCGCGTTCGGACTGGACGCCGCCTCGGGCGTAATGGAGCTGCTCGAGCAGCGCGACATCGGCTTCGACGTTGGAGTGACCAGGGTCCCGATCGTCTGCTCCGCCGTGCTCTTCGACCTCGCCTGCGGAGACTGGCGAGCTCGCCCCGACCGGGCCATGGGCCGCAGAGCGGTGGAGAACGCCCTGGATCCTTCATTCACTCCCGGATGCGGCTCGGTGGGAGCTGGAACCGGAGCGACCGTGGGCAAGCTCCTTGGAATGGATCACGCCATGCGCGGCGGGATAGGCGCATGCGCATTCAAGTCGGGCAACCTGAAAGCAGGCGCTCTGATCGCCGTCAACTGTCTGGGGGATATCATCGACCCGGACACGGGAAGGATTGTAGCCGGAGCCTGGGACAGGGAGCAGCGCCGCTTTCTCGACACAGAGCAAGAGCTGATCCGCTCGTGCGATAGTAGAAGAGACCTCTTCGCGGGTAACACGACTATCGGCGTGGTAGCCACCAACGCGAGACTCACCAAGGCCCGGGCCCGGAAAATCGCGTCCATGGCCCACGACGGCCTCGCGCGCACGATGCGTCCCGCTCACACCATGGTCGACGGCGACACCATCTTCGCCCTCTCGACAGGAGACATAGACGCCGATATCAACGGAATCGGAGCTCTCGCAGCAAGAGCGGTCGAAGGAGCAGTGCTGGACGCTGTCAAAAAAGCGACCGCCGGCTACGGCTACCCGGCGGCCTCGGAGAAATAAGCAGGCGACCGAACGGGCGGTTTTTCCGTTCGTGTCGATCGCTTATCCCGAGGAGCGAAGCGACGAGGGGCAAGCAGGCGAAGCGAAGCAAGCCTAGTCGTTCGCTTATGCGGCACGCCCCCGGCCGTGAAGCAGGCGACCTATCTTCCCGCAATTGTCTTTAATCGAACCTACACCTCCAACCGCCTTATCCCCAAATCGTCGGCCATCGCTTCAAGCCTCTTCACCAGCTCCGGGGGCAGGGGGACTCCCGTCCTCAGGCGCTGCTCCCTCATTATGTGCTCCTTCTCGCCGGGAACGTAGATGCGCTCTCGGCCCGGCTCCTTGCGAGAGTTCATCAGGTCGCGGAGGATATTGCCGGTCACGGAGCGGAACAGGTCGAGCGGGACGAAGCGGGTGACGTCAATGGCGAGCAGGAAGTGCCCCATCCCGACGCCGGTCACCTGCTTGAGGTAGGGGCCGTTTTGCAGCGCGGCGGAGAGTATCTCGACCATTATGGCCAGACCGTACCCCTTGTGTCCTCCTGTTTCCTCACCCCTTCCGCCGATAGGCAGCAGAGCGGCCCGGTCCTCAAGCATCCCCTGCAGGATCGCGGCTGGATCGGTTAGCGACTCCCCGGACGGGCCGATAACGAGACCCTCCGCCAGAGGGCGCTCTATGCGCTCGAAGAGTTCTACTGTGCCGCGATGGATGATGGAGGTGGCGCCGTCGAACAGGAAGGGGAACTCCATGTCCGAGGGCGCACCGAAGGCTATGGGATTAGTGCCCAGCATCGGCTCCGTGCCGAAGGTGGGGCATATGGACGGGCGCGCGTTGGTGAAGGCCATGCCTATCATGCCATGCTCCGCAGCCATGAGGGGGTAGTAGCCCGCGAAGCCGAAGTGGCTGGAGTTGCGGACGGCCACCCCGGCGATGCCGTTCTCCCGTGCCTTTCTTATGACGAGCTCGTCCATGACCTTCGAGGAGACGACGTGTCCCATGCCGCCTCCGCCGTCTACCAGCGCAGTACCGGGGCCCTCCTCGACGACCTCGATGGTGCTGGAGGGAGCCTGGCTCCCGGCCTTCAGACGCCCGACATAGATCCACAGACGCCCTATTCCGTGGGTGTCGATACCACGCAGGTCGGCCTCAAGGAGCACGTCTGCTGATATCCGTGCGTCCTCCTGAGGGACGCCAAGGCTCTCAAGAGCCTGCTCCATGAATCTTCTAAGTTCCGCATCTCCAACATTTATGCTGTTTTCCACAGGTTGAGCGCGCAATCCTCACACTTCCCTTCTCTCTCTTCTCGACGCCCGGCTTTCAGCGGTCGGGCATCCTTCCATCCCCGTCAATAGTGTATCATTACCGCGAGCGGACCCCTCGGCGGGGCCGCTCGATTCGGAGCGGAAGGCGAGGGTTGGGATTTGAACGATCGCACACGCCGCGTCGTCGTCGTTGGCGCGGCCAATCTGGACATCATGGGCTTCACCGACGCTGCGCTGGTCGCGCGCGACTCGAACCCGGGGAGGGTGGAGAGCCGTCCGGGCGGGGTGGGGAGAAACATCGCCGAAAACCTGGCGCGCCTGGGGGTGTCGGTGTCGCTTGTGACGGCTCTCGGGGACGACGCGGGAGGGAGCGCGATCCGCGCCTCCTGCGACCTTGCCGGGGTAGGGCTTGAACATTCACTGCTGCTGCCGGGGCGCTCGTCCTCCGTATACATGGCTATAATGGACGAGAGCGGCGACATGGCGCTGGCCCTGTCGGACATGAGCATCCTGGACGAGCTGACTGATGTTCGTCTGGGCGAACGCGCGCCACTTCTGTCGGGCGCGGCCCTCGCGGTCGCGGACGCTTGTCTTTCGGAGGGAGCGCTCGCGAGCCTGCTGGACCTGTGCCCGAGGGTCTTCGTGGACCCTGTGTCGATAGGCAAGTGCTGCCGCATGGAGCGTCTTATCGGGCGCTTCCACTGCGTGAAGATGAACAGGCTTGAGGCCTCGTGCCTGTCCGGGGTGGAGATCGACTCCGACGGAGACCTGCACGAGGCGGCGCGGCGCATCCTCGCCCGAGGCGTGCGGAAGGTCTACATCACGCTCGGCGCGGAGGGTGCATTTTACGCTTCCCCGGAGGAGTGCGGGAGGGTCCCGGCGGTTCCTGTGAAGCCCGTGAACGCCACGGGCGCGGGGGATTCGTTCACTGCGGCGGTGGTCTACGGGGAGCTATGCGGCTGGGGGATGGATAGGTCGGCGCGCTTCGCGTCGCGGGCCTCGGCACTGACCTTGGCGAGCGCCGGGGCAGTGAGCGAGCTTATGAGCGTGTCGGCGGTGGAGTCCGTCGGCGCGGAGTTGTACACGAAGGGAGAGTCCGATGATGGACGAGAGCATGATAAAGGATAGTGTAAAGGCGTCGCCGGAGGTGGCTACGGCGCTCTCGGAGGGAAGGGCTGTCGTTGCTCTGGAGTCCACGATCATCAGCCACGGAATGCCCTACCCGGAGAACGTGGAGAGCGCGCGCACCTGCGAGCGAATCATCCGAGCGGAGGGCGCGACGCCAGCAACGATCGCGATAATCGGAGGCGTGATCCGTGTAGGGCTCGTCGACGAGGAGCTGGAGCACATGGGACGCTCGTCCGGAGTCCGCAAGGTGAGCAGGCGCGACCTGCCGATGGTGCTGGCAAGCGGCGAGGACGGCGCGACTACCGTGGCAAGCACGATGATAGGCGCGTCGCTCGCTGGGGTGCGGGTCTTCGCAACCGGCGGCATCGGGGGTGTGCACAGGGGGGCGCAGCAGACCTTCGACATATCGGCCGACCTGATGGAGCTTGCCCGCACGCCACTTGCGGTGATCTGCGCGGGGGCGAAGTCGATCCTGGACATCGGCCTTACGCTTGAAGTGCTTGAGACCCACGGCGTGCCGGTGATCGGCTACGGCACGGACGCATTCCCGGCCTTCTACGTCCGCGACGGCGGCTTCCCTGTGGACGAGCGCGCCGACGACGTCCGCGATATCGCGCGCGTCATGCGCCTCAAGTGGTCTCTCGGGCTGTCGGGCGGCATCGTGGTCGCTAACCCAATCCCGAAGGAGCACGAGATGGACCCTGCGCTGATCTCGCACAGCATCGAGGAGGCGATTCAGACGGCCGAGGCCCGCGGTGTGCGAGGCAAGGAGATCACCCCCTTCATCCTCGCTCGCCTGAACGAGGTCACTGAGGGCAGAAGCCTGAGCGCCAACAAGCAGTTGGTCTACAACAACGCGCGGGTCGCGGCCAGGCTGGCTGTGGCCTACGCCGGGCTTGATCCGTAGCGTAAAGCCGTCGGCCCTTAACCCCCTCTTTCAAACGCCTGGAGCTTTCGGCGGCCTCAATGCGCGCAGCTTACGGCGAATCAGTAGCCGTCCTCCCTGTAGTTTTCAGTCCCGTCCGCATTTTTTGACGGGATTTCGGCCGAAATATCTATTTGCGCGTACGGGTCTCCCGTGCCGTCGCTGTTGTGGTATTTCGGCGTCATTATTCCTTCAGGCAGCCTCACGGGGGGGTTGAAAGCAAACCTGGACGCGTCCGCCCGGCATTGAATCATCCTGTCGGGGAAGACTCTAAGAACCATCAGGTCGAAGGAGAATACAAAGTTGCCGTTGTCTTTGTCCATCACTACCCAATCGCAGTGATTCCTGACGGAGTTGAACGCGCTTTCCACCGTGTCGTCGGCCACCGGGAAGTGAGTCGCCACCGTCAGCCGGGGGTGCGGGTCGATACGGCTCAAAATGTGGCCGAAAGCCCCTTGAGACGTATGAGAGCTGTTTTGAACCCGCGTCAGACCCGCAACGGTTCTCTGGAACTCTGCGTAGCCGGGTTCGCCCGGTGCCGGCACCTTGTCAAGCCCCATGTTCTTGTAGGCCCACACGGAGGGGGGGACCACCATCTCATGGATGAAGACGTCCACGCCGGCACCGTTGTTTTTGGCTTGTTCTATGCAGTTGACCTCGGGTTTTGTGTCGCTTGTGTAGATCATTGACAGAGTATTGCTCCCATGAGTCCATTCCAGCTTGTAGCCCATAGCTCCCTTGCGGCAGTGAATGACCGGGAAATGGGTTATTTTGACGCCGGTCGCCCGGTTGTCGTACGCAACCCCCCCGACCTTCTTCCAGTCAAGCTCGATAGGGACAAGGGCGTAAGCGTCGCGAGGATCGTCGTTTCCTACCGGAACAGGGTCGTGAGGCAGTCCCCAGCCGCTTTTTGTCGGGGGCGCATACCCCGCATAACTGGTCCCCTGAAAACCGAAGCTCTCCGTATGCCACCTCATCGCCTCCCGGATGTGAGCGCAGAACGCTTTCACCCCGTCGTCATGATAGAGCGGCCGAGCAACCGTATTGCATCCGCCCGAGCCGCCCCCGCTCCCGGCGGGGTCCTCGACCCCCGAGGGCTTCGAACCCCACACGTAGAGGGGCGACTTCCGGTCGCTGGAGGGGCCGAAACAGTAGGTGTGGATCAGGTCGTTCATGTGGTCGGCGTGCAGGTGGTTTATGAAAATCTTGTCCATCCTCCGGTAACCGACCTTCGTGGCGGCGTAGTTCGCCGAAGTTCCGGCACCCATGTCGAAGATGAACTGGTCCGCCGGTTTGCCGTGATAATAGCTGTCCGACAGGTCCGGAACCCACCCCGTTTCGACGAAAACGCTCATCTCCGCCTGAGCAAGGCGCACGGGCAGCGGAATCATCGAACCCATGAAGGTAATCCTCATCTCGTCGGGTTCAAGCGGCGTCAATGGGTTGAATAATGGCAGGTCCTCGAAATAGGAATAACGATCCGCGGCCAGATCCGCGAAGCAAGGCGTTGCAGGCTGAACCGGGAGGACAAGACATGCCGCGACAAAGAACCGCAACAGGGCACAGCTTCTTTTTCCGGTGTTTTTCATTCCGCATTCTCCTTTCGAATATTTTTACCATGCTGTTCTTTGATATTCGGTATGCGGATCATCATCTTCTTTCCGAGGCGCGTATGGAGAGCCATAATTGAATGCCTTGGGAATATAGAGCAATTTCTCTATTTAGGCCCGTTAAAAAGTATATGATTCCATTTTGAGTTGTCAAGCGTCGGAATATTTCTTGTGATTTACAGTTTTCGAAAATTCTTTTAGAACGCCTGACTTCTCGCCTTCGCCACACCCGGGCGAAATCGCTCGACGAGCTAAACAGCAGGATAATCGAGGCCATAGAGCTTTGCATGGAGGTTGAAGGGGGCTTCGAGCCATTGGACTTCATCGGCGTCCAACAGGTTAAGATTCCGGCATGAGCAAACTCCCTGTTTTAACCGGAAGGGCTTTGATCTCCAAACTGGCAAAATCAGGCTTCCAAACGGTGCGGGCAAGAGGCGACCATCACTATTCGAGGCATGAGGACGGGCGATCCACAGTGGCGCCTGTTCACTCCGGAGAAGTGATTTCCGCCGGTCTCATGGCAAAGATCCTCAGAGATTGCGAACTTGACAGAGAGGATATTTAAAACGGCACGGAGGTATTGTATCGAACGGCGCTGTCGTTAGGCGGCCAGGAGCATGCCGCCTAACGATCGACATCGCGGCCGTCTGCTTGTGTCGTCCCGAACAGCGCGAAGCGCCGGAGGGGCCTGCCTTCCCTATCTCCTTCTCATGCACGACTGAAGGTCGTTCGACGTGTAGGCCAGATGAGCCGCAAGGGCATCGATAGCGGTGTCCAGCTCTTTGGCGCTTACTGCCTCAAGGATCTTGCGGTGCTGTCGCTGGGACTCCTCCTTCATGGATACCAGGTGAATGCGGATGTTGCGGTCGGTCTTCTGTCTAAGGCGAGCAAGAGTGTCGAGCGTCAGAGGGCGGTCGGCGGGCTCGTAGAACAGGTTGTGAAACATCTGGTTCAGGTCGCGCCACTTGATGCAGTCGCACTCGCGCTCCATCCGATCCAGCACTTTGGCCGCGTCCTCGACCGTGCGCCTTGTGATCCGCGGGAAGGCGATCCTCATCAGGCTGGTCTCGAGCGCTGAGATCATCTCGTACAGTTCGCGTGCCTCCTCGACCGACAGCTCGGTGACCAGGGCCCCTCGGTAGCCCTGGAAGGCTATCAGCCCCTCGGTCTCCAGCAGGCGCAGGGCCTCGCGCAGGGGAATGGGGCTTACTCCCAACTTAAGGGCGAGCTGAGCCTGGTGCAGCGGCTTTCCCTCCGGCAGAAGCCCTCGGTAGATGGCCTCCCTAAGCACGCCCGCGATGTAGTGGGGGGCGGAGCTGTCCCCCGCGTGGCGCGCCGCGAGGGATTCAAGGGTTATATCTTCGCCCATCGGTCATTCCTCCCTGAGAAAATATATTTTTTAGCCTGATACTATAAGAAGGTCCATCAAATTATACTTCATTGACAGCAGCATCAAGCCTTACGCATACTTTATACATATCAACAACTTATAAAGGAGTGATCCTTAATGGCGGTTCCGATGGACTATCTCGCTGCCGAGCTGGAGGAGATGAAACGCGGCGGGTTCTACGGCACTATCCGCACGCTGGAGAGCCCTCAGGGCTCATGGGTGCATATCGACGGC
>Ga0172382_10007363_pt1 | contig 15652 bp, 15 predicted proteins | sample Leawel138RmetaG_FD_122245 | JGI IMG/M metagenome (GOLD analysis project Ga0172382, IMG submission 122245) | Leachate microbial communities from a municipal landfill in Southern Ontario, Canada - Leachate well 138R metaG | ecosystem: Engineered > Solid waste > Landfill > Unclassified | place...
GGGCGGGGTTGTCATTAGCGGATATGCCGTTTGCTGTTGCCTGGGCATTCACCGCTTCCGGTTAATTTATCGACCGGGGGGGGGAGAAGCTTTAGGGGGCGGTGTGAAATATTTTCTGCCGGAAGGAGATGGAAATAAACCTCCTTTAAATCATGGTGATACATTTATTATCGTTTCTAAACTCGGCACCTATATCATTCCCACGCCCTGTGTGGGAACGCAGTTCGTGACGCTCTGCGTCACCCACCCCAGCGGGCGATGCGCTACACCTTCCGTACCGGTGCCGGGTATTGCGCGACCTGTTCGTCTGCCGTGAGTAGCAGCACCCCTTCCAGTTCTGCCTGCGCCACCAACAGCCGATCGAACGGGTCTTTGTGCAACGGCGGCAGCCCTTCCACCGCCACGGCATGGGCACTGGTGATGGCCAGTTCCTGATAACCGTTATCCAGCAGGCCGCGCCGCATCCGGCGTGGGTCAACCTGGAAGTCCTCCCGCCCGAGGCCCGCTTTGATCGTGATCTCCCACAGGCTGGCCGCACTGAACATCAGCGTATGAGCGGGATCGTCCAGCAGTGCGCGGGCCGCGGCGGACAACTTGCCAGGCTGTCCCGCCGCCCACAACAGCAGATGGGTGTCGAGCAGCAGCTTCACACGCCACCACCGAACAGACGTTCTATTTCATCTCGTCCCAGCGTATCGAAATCATCCGGCACCTTGATCTCGCCCTGCATGAAACCCAGCCGCCGCTGCTCACCTGCCACCGGAGCGTCCAGCGCGACCACCTTGACCATCGGCCGGCCAGCCTTGGCGATAATGAACGACTCCCCTTTGGCGGCCCGCTCCACCAGACGGGAGAGGTGCGTTTTTGCGTCATGGATATTGATGGTTTCCATATTGACCCCATAAGACTAAGTTTCGTTAGTTTAGTCATACCTATTGGGGTTGGCAATGGGGTAAGTACCCCCTCACCGCTTCTACCGCTCCCACGCAGAGCGTGGGAGCTATAACCGTGTCACCAAGGATCAGCCTCGATCAAACCGCCCTGCCCCGCATAATTTCCCGCGCTGGAACAATGCCAGTACTCCGCCCACACCGCATAGCCACGTCGCACCGGATTGGCATGTGTATATTCCAGCTTCTGCCGCAGCATCCCCTCGCTGAAGATGAGTTCCGCGTGAGTACCTTCCTACCAAACTGGCATTGCCGATCGGCCTTGTGCAACCGTTTGGCGAATTGCAGGCGGCTGAGCAGATAGTCGGTGTGTCGCTGCTCCAGGTGATCGATGATCTAGCGGGTGGTGTAGGACTTGAAACGACTGACGCAGTGGTCCAGCCGCTCGGCTTGGGCGATGAAATGCAGGTGGTTTTCCATAACCACGTAGCCGTGGAGTTGCATGCCCATGGCTTGGCAACCAGAACCATCTGTCGAGGAGGATCTGCACGGCCTGGGGGAGGGTGAATACGGGGAGCCAATCGACTACGGTGCGGATCGGGAAATGCAGGCGGTTTGGTTCGGTGATGACGTAGCGGCGTCTTGCCACGTTGCGCGTCCTTGTGTGGCCATCCACCTATCTTATCGTTCTCGCGCTCCGCATCCCCTACTGCTCCCACGCTCCGCGTGGGAGCAGGGTTCCGGGCGCTCTGCATCCACCATGGATACGTGATGCGGAGCGTTAAGAACTGCGTTCCCACGCAACGCGTGGGAACGATGGACGCTAAGCAGAGGAGCGATGGATAGCGATTAACGCAGGAAGTTGAACAGCGACAGGCCCTGCACCTTGAGGTAGGTCTGCTGGGCGGCCTCCAGGCCGGCCATCTGCAGATTGAGCCGGCTGACCGCCTCGGCGTAGTCCAGGTCCTCGATGGAGGAAATGATCTGCGTGGTCTGGATCAGCTGGTCTTCATTGATGTACCGCTGCCCATCCACCGCGTTGAGGCGGGCGCCGACGCTGGCGCGCACGGTAAGAATGCTGTTCATGCCCTGATCGACATCGGCGAGAAAGCTGTTGATGTTGTTGTTGAGCTGGGCCTGCTCGGCGGCCGAGGTGACATCGGTTTCCAGGGTATCGACGAAGTCGCTCAGGGTCTGGAAGATATCCTGATATTCGCTGGAACGAACGGAAAAGGTATCGCCGTCGGCGGGGGTGCCGGTCACGGTCACCAGGGCGCCCTGAAAGGCAATCGGCTCGCCATCGACATAGGTGCCCGTGGCCACCGGGGTCGGATGGGGCGCGGGCTGCGGGTCGCCGGACTCGAACACCTCGTAGGTGATGGGGTCCGTGGGGGCCGCCTGGATGAAGCGCAGGGTGTAACCGTTGACGCCACCGGTCAACGTCGGAATGAAGCTGCCTTGCACGCTGCCGCCGTCAATGACGCCCGTGCCGGTATTCGCGGTACTCACCTCGGTTACGAAGCTGCCATTGCCGTTGCGTACCCGCTGGAATACCTCCGAGCCGGGGTTGCCGTCGGCCACCTGGCGCCCGGCACCGATCTGCAGGAAGCGCTGGCTGTCATCACCGTTGTAGTCGTAACCGCCGGCGGCATTGGGCACGAAGGGCTCGGTGAACCCCTTGCTGCCGGAAAAGAGATATTCGCCATTGCCGTCACGGGTATTGGCCAGGCCCACCAGCTCTTCCAGCCTTTGGCGTATCTCGGAGGCGATGAAGCCGCGGGTGTCGTTGGTCTGGGTGGCATTGGCCGCCTGGATCGACAGTTCGCGCACGCGCTGCAGCAGGTTAGTCACACTATTAAGTACGCCCTCCTCCGTGGACAGGCGGTTCACCGCCGCATCGGCGTTGGCCTGGAACTGGCCGACGGTGTTTTCCGTCTGCCGCAGCTGCATCAGCTGGCTGGTGGCCACCGGGTCATCCGATGGCGTCAGGATGCGCTTGCCACTGGCGAGCTGGTTCTGGGTCTTGCTCAGCTTGACCTGCTGGTCAAGGATCGAATTGACGCCCATGGTCTGGAAAAAACGGCTGGAAATGCGCATGACTATCTCCTTACCGCATTGAGCAGGGTATCGAACAGCGACTGGGCGATGTTGATGACCTGGGCGTTGGCCTGATAGGCCTGCTGGAAACGCAGCATGTTGGCGGCCTCTTCGTCCAGGTTCACGCCGGACACCGACTCCAGCGCCTGCTGGGCCTGGGTCACCATGGTCTGCTGCGCCCCCAGGTCGATGCTGGCCTGGTGGGTGCGCGCGCCGACGTTGGAAACCATCTGGCCATAGGCGGTCTGGAAGGTCGAGGTGCCGCCGGCCAGGATCGGGGTGCCGTCGATGGCCGCCAGCTTGAGGGCGTTGCCGTTGTCGCCCACGCCATCGTAATTGGCACCGATGGTAAAGCTGTCGCCGTCCAGCGGCACACCGGAGAGGCGGAAGGTGATGCCGGCATAGTCGGGGTCGATGGTGCCGAGGTCGAAGGACTTGCCCACGCTGTCGGTTGCCGGGTTGTAGGCCAGATTGCCGGCCAGCGCACCGCCCAGGACATAACCGGGGACGGTGCTGTCATAGGTCATGGTCACGGCACCACCGGCCAGGACAGTGGCCAGGTCGGTGGTGGCCCCGGCCGTGGTGTCCAGCGCGCTGATCTGCGCACTGCCCAGATTGGCGATGGATTCGGTGGCCCGCAGCGGCGCGGCAGCCGCGATGGCCTTGGTATCGCTGATCAGCAGGTTGATGTCACGCGCCGCCGAGCGGGTCGGCCGCAACTCAAAGCTGTCACCGGCAGCGGCGGCGACATCCAGCGAGAAGGAAAAGCCCTCGCTGGGCACGTCGATGGTGGCCGGATAGGCGCCCGGGGCGTAGGTGCCGACGACGGTGTTGTCGCTCAGCCGGGTCAAGGTGTAATTGGCGCCATCGGCAGTGCTGATGCGGTAGTCGCTGGCCGTCAGGGCACTGACATCGGTGATGTCGTAGGTCACGGTTGCGGCGCCGGTATTGCGGCTGCTGGCGGCTGCGGTGGCCAGGGCGGTGACGCCGCTGAAGCCGAAGAAATCCAGGCCCAGTTGGTTGTTCAGGTCGAGGCCCTGACGGTGCTGGTCGTTGAGGGTCTCGGCGATGCCGATGGCGATGCGGCCCAGCGCGTTCTGGGCCGGCTCCAGCATCTCCTTGCGGAAGGCCAGCAGGCCGCCGATGGTGCCGCCGTTAAGGAAATTCGTCACGTCCGGCCCGGGACCGGCGCTGGTGCTCAAGGCCACCTGCAGGGTGAAGGAGTCGTAATCGCTGGGCACCACATCCAGCTGGTTGTAATCCATGCCCAGCACCATCACCTGGCCGTTGCCGATGAATACGTTGAGCGCACCGTTGTCCTGCATCACCGTGGTTACGGGTACGCGCTCGGCCAGCTGGCGCACCAGCAGGTCGCGCTGATCCAGCAGGTCGTTGGGCTGCTGGCCGCCGGCCTGGGCCTGGGCCAGGACGATGCTCTGGTTGATGTTGGCGATGGACTGGCTCAGCGTATTGATGTCGTTGACGGTATTCGTCACCGAGGTATTCACCACGTCACGCAGGGCGGCCAGGCGCTGGTCGATGGCCTGAAAACGATGGGTCAGGGACTCGGCCTGGCTCAGCAGCACCTCGCGCGCCGGAATGGACGAGGGATTGTCCGCCACGCCCTGCAGGGCATTGAAAAATTGCTGCAAGGATGGCGCCAGGCCGGCGTTGGCATCGGCCAGCAGGTTGTCCACCTGGGATGACAGGCCGTGAAAGGCGTCCAGCTTGGTCAGGCTGGAGGTATAGGTACGGAGCTGATCCGACAGGAACTGGTCGTACATGCGTTCCACGCTGGATACCTTGACGCCGGTGCCAATGAAGCCCGCACCGGTCGGCTCCGGGATCCGCGTCGACAGATTGGTGCGCTGCCGGCTGTAACCCTCGGTATTCACATTGGAAATATTATGGCTGGTGGTGGCGAGCGAGCGCTGGAAGGCGAGCAGGCCGGATACGCCGGTACTGAGGATATCAGGCATGGCACACCTCCCGGTTCGGGATCAGAGGGTTATGTAGGTTCGCGTCGTGTGCCATGGTCCTTGCTCCGGTCATGATAGCGTCCCCTGGGCGGGACTCTTTAGGGCAGCCGCCGCATCGGCGACCACGCCGCGATCCAGGATGTGGCCAATCTTGCGGGCATAGGCCGGGTCCGTGGCGTAGCCGGCGTCCTGCAGCGAGCGCACAAACTTCTTCGGGTCATCGGCCTGGCGCAACGCCTCGGCGTAGCGCGGGTTGGATTGCAGAAAGTTCACGTAGTCCTCGAAACTGTCGGCAAAGGAGTCGTAGCTGCGGAAGCGGGCCACCTCCTTCGCCGCGACACCGTCACGATACTCCAGCGTCTGCTTCGCCACGCTCTCACCTTCCCAGCGCCGATCGGCCTTGATGTTGAACAGGTTGTAGCTGCTGCCGCCATCCGGATGGCGGATCACGGCCTTGCCCCAACCGGTTTCCAGCGCCGCCTGGGCCAGCAGGGCCTCGGGCGAGGCGCCTATCCTTGCCGCCGCTTTTTCTGCCAACGGCCAGAGCTGACGGATGAACGCCTGCGGCGACTCGGTCACCGCCTCGGCACTTGCCCCCCCGCTCGCCTCCGCCAACGGCACAACATTCCCGCTCCCATCCGCCACCGGCGCGACATTCTTTATCTGTGCCTCGACACGCGCGAAACTGCTGTCCAGCCGCTGCGGCATGACCAGTTCGCCCGGCGCGTCCGCACCAGCCTTCATCTGCAACTGACGCACCAGCACATCGGCCAGGCCGATGCCTTTATCCGCCATGTCCAGCGACAATTGCTTGTCATACATGTCGCGATAGAGTTCGGTCTGCTCGCCATCAAACAGCGGATCTCCCGCCCCGGCCTCACGCATGCTCTTCAGCATCATCTGCAGAAACAGCGCCTCGAACTGCTTGGCGACGGCCTTGAGCGCCTCCGGTGACTGCTCACGCGCCTCCGCCTTCAGGGCGGTGAGGCCCTGAAAGTCGGTGTAGACGGCAGCGGAATTCAGTTCCGGGCTCATGGCAGCGTCAGATCACCAGGAGTTCGGCGCGCAGCGCACCGGACTGCTTGAGCGCCTCGAGGATGGCAACCAGATCGCCCGGTGCTGCGCCCACCTGATTTACGGCACGCACGATCTCATCCAGGGTCACGCCGGGATTGAACAGGAACATCCGATCGGAAGCCTCCTCAATCTTGATATCCGAGGTCGGCACCACCGCCGTCTCACCGCCGGCGAACGGGGCCGGCTGGCTGATGGTAGGCCGTTCGGTAATCGTCACCGTCAGGCTGCCGTGGGCCACCGCGGCGGCGCTGACGCGCACATTCTGGCCGATGACCACCGTGCCGGTACGCGAGTTGACCACCACCTTGGCCGCCGCCTCGCCGGGTTGCAGCTCGATATTTTCCAGCAAGGACACGAAGGACACGCGCTGGGCCGGATCGCGCGGCGAATTGACGCGCACCGACGTGGCGTCAGCCGGTGCGGCAGTGCCGGGGCCGATGACGTCATTGATGGCCTGGGCCAACCGGGTCGCCGTAGTGAAATCCGCGCTGTGCAGATTGAGATACAGGCTGTCGCCGGTGGCAAACGGGTTGTTCACCGCCCGCTCCACCGAGGCGCCATTGGGTATGCGGCCGACACTGGGAACATTGACGGTGATCTTGGAACCGTCGCGCGCCGACGCACCGAAGCCGCCCACGATCAGATTGCCCTGGGCCAGCGCATAGACCTGCCCGTCGGCGCCCTTGAGCGGCGTCATCAGCAACGTGCCGCCGCGCAGGCTCTTGGCATTGCCGATGGACGACACGGTGATATCGATGGTCTGGCCCGGCTTGGCGAAAGGCGGCAGTTCGGCACTGATCATCGCGGCGGCCACATTTTTCAGCTGCGGATTGACGTTGGCCGGCACGGTGATGCCCAGCTGCGCCAGCATGCTCTTCAGGCTCTGCACGGTAAACGGCGTCTGGCTGGTCTGATCGCCGGTACCGTCGAGGCCAACCACCAGGCCGTAGCCGACCAGCTGATTGCTGCGCACTCCGGCCACCGAGGCGAGATCCTTGATGCGCTCAGCCTGTGCCGCCAGCGGCAGCAGCAGGCTCAGGACGAGAACGAGCATACGATGAAGTTTCATGATCTATACCTCAGAACGGCCACAGCGGGCTGTCGAAGAAGCGGGCCAGCCAGCCCTTGGTATTCGAATCCGCCAGCGTGCCGCGGCCGCCATAGGTGATCTCGGCATCGGCGATCTTGGTGGACAGCACGGTATTGTCCGGGCTCACGTCCAGCGGCCGCACGATGCCCGAGACGCGGATGAATTCATCGCCCTGATTGATGGTAAGGATCTTCTCGCCGCGCACGATCATGTTGCCGTTGGGCAGCACCTGGGCGATGGTCACGGTGATGTTGCCGGTCAGGGTGTTGCTCTGGCTGCTGGCACCATCGCCGGTGAACTCACGGCTGCCATTGATGGAGGCGCTCAGCGGATTACGACCGTTCATGGTCACCGGGCCACCCATGATGTCCGTCACGCCGAGGCTGATGTCCTGCTCCTTCGAGGTATTGGTGGCCGCCTGCTTGCTGGCATTGGTTCGCTCCACCAGCTGCACGGTGAGGATGTCGCCGACACGGTGGGCCCGGTTGTCCTCGAACAGGGCCATGCCGCTGACCGGCTGGAAAATGGAGCCATTGTTCTCCTGCGGCGATACCGGCGCCGGCGGCATGGTCGGCGCATAGGCCGGATGGCGTGCCGCTGGCTCCACGGTGGCGCAGCCCTGCAGGACGGCGACGGCGGCAGCGATGAGGGTGACGGTCAGACGGTTCATGATGTGCTCCACGTGTTCACACCGGCTAGACGTTGTTGTTCAGGTACTGCAGCATCTGATCGGCCGAGGAAATCGCCTTGGAGTTGATCTCGTAGGCACGCTGCGTCTCGATCATGTTCACCATCTCCTCCACCACATTGACGTTGGAGCTTTCCAGCGCCCCCTGGATCACGGTGCCGAGGCCATTCAGCCCCGGTGTGCCGAGCTGCGGCGCGCCGCTGGAGGCGGTCTCCACGAACATGTTCTCGCCGATGGGCTGCAGGCCCGACGGGTTGATGAAATCGGCCAGCTGAATATTGCCTACCTGGGTCGGTGCCGCCTGGCCGGCGATCTGCACCGTTACCACACCGTCACTGCCGACGGTGATGGACTGGGCGTTGTTGGGAATGGTGATTGCCGGCTGCACCAGGTAGCCACCGGAGGTCACCAGCTGTCCCTGGGCATCCATCTGGAAGGTGCCGTCGCGGGTATAGGCCTGCGTGCCGTCCGGACGCAGGATCTGGAACATGCCGCGCCCCTGTACCGCCACGTCCAGGGAGTTGTTGGTCTGCACGATATTGCCCTGGGTGTGCAGCTTTTCGGTGGCGACGGTACGCACGCCGGTGCCGCGCATCAGGCCGGAGGGCAAGGTCGTGTCCTGGCTGGACTGAGCGCCGGGCTGGCGCACGGTCTGGTAGAGCAGGTCTTCGAACACTGCACGGTCGCGCTTGAAACCCGTGGTGCTGACGTTGGCCAGATTGTTGGACACCACCCCCATACGGGTCTGTTGTGCCTCCAGGCCGGTTTTTGCAATCCACAGTGCCGGGTTCATGATGTGTTACCTCTCGATTCAATGCGCGTCCGAACTTTGACGCCTGCGATACTTACAGCAAGACCTATGCCAGCTGCATCAGACGGTCGGAGCTGGCATCGTTTTCCTTGGCGGTATTCATCATCTTGATCTGCGTTTCGTACTGCCGGGACAGCTCGATGATGCGCACCATGGAGTCCACCACGCTGACATTGCTGGTTTCCAGCGCGCCGGAGACCAGCTGCACCGAGGCGTCGGGCGGCAGCGCGCCGCCATCCTTCGGCCGCAGCAGGCCGTCCTCACCCTTGGTCAGCTGACCGGGCTCGGGCAAGACCAGCTTGATCCGCTCCACCTGGGCCAGCACGTTGGCCTGCTGACCCAGCGGACGGATGGTGATGGTGCCGTCGGTGCCGATGTCGATCTTTTCGTAGGGCGGGATGGCGATGGGAGCGCCGCCATCGCCAATGACCGGATGCCCCGCGCCGTTCACCAGCAGGCCGGCGCTGGAGATGTGCAGATCGCCGGCCCGGGTATAGGCCTCGTTGCCGTCCGGCGCCTGCACCGCAATCCAGCCCTCGCCGCGCACCGCCATATCCAGCTCGCGGCCGGTATGGTTGTGCGCGCCGGCAGACAGGTCGGTCCCCGGCCGTTCGGTCATGGCATAGACCCGCGACGGCATACCCGCACCAAACACCGGCATGCTGCGAAACTGCGCCAGATCGGCCTTGAAGCCGGTGGTCGAGACATTGGCCAGGTTGTTGGTGGTGATCGCCTGCGCCTGCATGACCTGGCTTGCGCCGGTCATCGACAGATAGAGCATACGGTCCATGGTCTATACCTCTTTCTCGGGTGACATGTTGTGCTTCTTTATTAATTGCAACTTGTCACTTGTAACTTGCTACTTACCTGATGTTGATGATGGTCTGGGTGATCTGATCCTCGGTGGTGATCATCTTGGCATTGGCCTGGAAGTCACGCTGCGCCACGATCATGTTCACCAGCTGCTTGGAGATATCCACATTGGAGGACTCCAGCGCGCCGGACTGGATCTGGCCGAAGGTACCGCTCCCGCCCTGCCCCGGCAGCACATCGCCGGACTCGAAGCTCGCCGCCCAGTTGGTATCGCCCACCTGCTGCAGGCCGTTCGGGTTGCTGAACCGCGCCATGGCGATGGCGCCTACAGTGGCCGACTGGCCATTGGTATACCGCGCAAACAGCACGCCGGCGGAGTCGACCGAGATACCGCTCAGGCGCCCGGTGGTGAAGCCGTCCTGATTCAGGGCATTGACCGCCGAGTTGGCGCCGAACTGGGTGCTGCCATCGAAGTTGATATCGAAGCTGCCGAACGGCGTGGCGCCGGTCGACGGCGTCCACGGACCGGAGCCCAGGAAATCGACATCACCGGTGGTCAGCAGGGTGCCGTTGGTGCTGAATTGCACGGTCTCGGTATCGAACTGGTTCACGGTGCCGTCCGCATCGGTGATCACCAGCGTGGACTCCCAGTCATTGGCCGCCATGGTGTCGTCGCGGCGGAAGTACAGGGTCGCCTCATGGGTCACGCCCAGCGAGTCATAGATGGTGGTGGTGGTGGAGAAGTTGTAGGTATTCGGATCCGGCGGGTTCACCACCAGCGCGGGATAGGAAACCGAGTCGATCGGCGTGGAGCCGGCATCGAGATTCACGTTGATGTCGATACGGGTGGTCTGCGATGCCGGGTTGGCGCCGAGATTGAGCTGCAGGTCCGTCGGGGTGAAGTTGCTCACCACGCCGGTGGTGGCGTCCACCGCATACTGCTGCACACGCTGGCCGTGGGCGTTGACCACATAGCCGTCGCGGTCGACCGAGAAATTGCCGGCGCGGGTATAGAGCTGGGTGCCGTTGTCATTGAGGACGAAGAAACCCTCGCCGCTGATGGCCAGATCCAGGTTGTTGTCGGTGAAATCGATATTGCCCTGGGTGAACTGCTGGGTGACGCTCGCCAGACGCACACCGCTGCCGGTGGCCGTCTTGCTCACGCCGCCGAAGCTCACCGCATACACGTCGGCGAAATCGGCACGCGACTTCTTGAAGCCGGTGGTGCTGGCGTTGGCGATATTGTGTCCGGTCACATTCAGGTTGCCGGATGCTGCGTTCAAACCACTCAGTGCTGTCTGAAATGCCATGATATGTTCTCCTGTCGCCGCTTACTTGATCTGATATACATCGGAAAGATCTGCTGTCCCTATCCCGGCCAGGTTGAGCAACACCCCGCCGCGGGAAGAAAGACTGACGCTTTCCACATCGCTGAAAACCAGTGTCTCCATTGCCGTCATCTCGCCGTTCACCAGCGCCTCGGCACGCAGGTCATAGACGCCGGCGGGAGCGATCGTGCCGTCATCCATCAGGCCGTCCCACTCGAACGGCACTGTGCCGGCAGTCTGCATGCCCATCGGCACGCGCCGCACCAGGGTGCCGTTCTGGTCATAGATGCCCAGGGTGAGCTGCTGGGTCGAGGTATCGAGATTGACCATGCCCTCCACGTTGCTCTCCGCACTCAGTGCCGCGCTGTCGGAAGAAATCAGCACGCTGCGTCCCACCAGACCGGAGGCCTGCAGGGCCTGATAGGACTGCAGAGAGGTGGACAGCGAGGAGAACGACGTATTCAGGTCCTGAATGCCGGAGCTGGCGCTGAACTGCGCCAGCTGGGCGATGAAGTCGCCGTTATCCATCGGCGACATCGGGTCCTGATTCTGCATCTGCGCGATCATCAGCTTCATGAAGTCGTCCGCACCCAGCTCATTGCTGGCGGTGGTACGCTGTTCCTGACGCAACAGGCCGAGACTGTCGAGCAATGCACTATTACTTTCTATGGTGGACATATTCTTTTCCTCAGGCTTACTGACCCATGGTCAGCGTACGCATCATCAACTGCTTGGCCGTGTTGACCACTTCCACATTGGTCTGGTACGAACGCGAGGCCGAGATCATGTTGGCCATCTCCTCCACCACGTTCACATTGGGCATGTAGACATAGCCGTTCTCGTCGGCCATGGGGTGATCCGGCTGATACTGCTGCTGCAGCGGCGCCTGGCTCTCCACAATGCCGCGCACCTGCACACCGACGGCATCCGGCCCGCTCCCCTGCCCCGCCTGATTCAGCATCGCGGCAAACACCGGCTGGCGCGCACGGTAGGTCTGGTCGATGCTGCTGCTGACGCTGTTGGCATTGGCCAGGTTGCTGGCGGTGACGTTCAGGCGCAGGCTCTGCGCACTCATGGCCGAACCGGCGATATCGAATACCTTGAACATGGACATGATCAGTCTCCTCGGATGGCCGAGCGCAGCGTCTTGATGCTGCCGTCGATGAAACGCAGGGTGGCCTGGTACTGCAGGGCGTTTTCCATGAAGGCGGCCTTCTCCACCTGCGAATCGACGGTATTGCCGTCGACGGCGGGCTGATTGGGCACGCGATACATCTGCTCGGGCTGGGCGATGCCGCCGCTGGCACTCAGGTGGCGGTCATGGGTGGTCTGCAGGGCGGCCCCGCCTGCCGCGCCCTGGTACTCGCTCAGCAACGACTTGAAGTCGATGTCGCGCGCCTGGTAATGGGGCGTATCGGCGTTGGCCAGATTGGAGGCGATCACCTCCGACCGCGCCGAACGCAGGCGCAGGGCGGCTTCGTGAACGCCTAAAAAGCTGTCGATGTTGGCTGGCATGGGACATACCTCCGCAAATCCATTCCTGCCCTTCCAGAGCAACATCCATGCCATGTATTTTAAATGTTTAATTTCAATGCATTACGAACGCACCAGGGGCGCAGACCAGGCCCAGCGGCAATAAATTGCCGATCCGGCGTGCCGCCTGGATGCGAAAACGGAAGGGGATGCAGGGGGAGGCGTCAAAAATTCGGCGCCGCAGCTACGGGGAGAAATAACGCCGGCTGTTTGGCGCCCCGGATACGATTTGAACGTACGACCTGTCCCTTAGGAGGGGACTGCTCTATCCAGCTGAGCTACCGGGGCCAGGGAAAGCGGCAACGCCAGCTGGGGATGGCGCCATGAGTTTGGTGGAGCGGAGGAGGATCGAACTCCCGACCTTCGCATTGCGAACCACTCAAAACACCGAAACCCTTCATATAAAACAACAACTTGCCAGCGTTTCACTACAAGTTTTCTTGTTCTTGCAGTGCCAAATTGTGCCAGTCATTGTGCCACGGATTGTGCCAAACGCAAGGACACCATTCCGCATCAATCTGTAATGTGAATCAATATCATCACCACAATCGCCTGCGCCTATTACCAAACAAAACCCGTTCGGCATGGTAGGGCCGGCGACTTCACCAGGGCTGGCGCTGCACTGATCGTGCAATGCCAGGCCATGCGCCGTGGGCGCCTTCGGGGTGGACAACCTTCGCGCCTGCCGGCGCTTCCCTGGCTATGTGCTCGCCGGGTGTCCTGCCTCCCGCGCGTCCTTGCGCGGGGGCCCCCTTCGGGGTGGCATCGACTAAGGCCGTGCAGAACCAAATCCCGCGCATTTAGTACGCGATAATATCCGACAATTCCACTATGGCATTAAACCACTCAATTAGTGAGTGTTATTAATTTTTTCTATTGCAAAAAATCGACCTGACACAAACCAAGCCACCCCAAAACAACCACCCCTAAAACGCCTTTATTTTACTGGCATTTCAGGCGAGCCCCCGAATCCTTTGCCAGCGATATTCGTGCCAATTAGTTAATTTTATTGCTTGACTGCTTTACTCGGCCTTTTACACACACAAAGAGTGTGTCTTTCTGTCACTCAGGCCAACACTATCAGGGAGAATACCAATAAACCAGCGCCAACATTGAACAATAAAGAAAACTTGTATATATCCTTCAAAATCAGATAGTTACGCATTGACACTGAGGAAAAAAGGGATAAACTGAGGAGACTTACGGCATAAAAAAAGCCGGCTTCAACGGGGCGACCACCCCTCAGCCGGCTACAGGATCAACGATGGATAGTCTAGCACTATTCATCTCGTCTTGCCAATAGGCTGAACCAATTGGCGGCGGGATGGAACAATCAAACTCCACTCTCCCCCCAGCCGCCCAACACAGCCCACCCCCACAAGAGAACTTGTAACTCCAGTAATTCCGGGGCTTTTCCTCAAAACAACACCTTTGGGCTGTCCGCCCGCCTCCTCAGAGAACTCCCCTCCTCCCGCATCTACCAGGAACTGAAGGGCCAGGTAAAAGCGGCCATAACGCGCCGTGTATTCATCCAGTGGAACACCCAGGGCACGGGCCCCAGGCCTCACGGGGATGGCTGGGAGGAATGGCTAAACACGACCACCCACAACGAGACGACGGAGCTCATCTCCAATGGAGTGACCGGCTATGTCGACCTGCCGGCCGCGCAGCGCCTAGCAGTAGGAACAGCCCCCATCATCCTGCACGGAGGAGGCATCGGGGCCGATGCAACCGATATCCGAGAGGGAGCGGAGAAGCTGAGACAGAGAGCATTGGAATACTGCAAGACATCATGCCAGGCAGATGCCATTGACTGGGCCGCGGGGCTGGCCGGCAAGCCCGTGCCGGGCAAAACGGACGAGATTAAATGGAGGCGAATTTCCGATCTCGCATGGTGGAGGCGGCAAATCCGCCGCCACCTGCGCCCGGCTAGGGAGCAGGCATGGATGGCCATCGCACCGGCCAAGATCCGCCATGCCAGCCCTGACGGATTACAGGAGCACGCCACAGCCCTACAAGAGGCAGAGAGGTACAAACAGAGCCACGAAGCGGAGGCAATCAACCCAGAGACGGGAGAGATCCACACCATCAACCTACCGTCTCGACAGAAGGCAGAGTTTCAGCGCTACGCTGAACTAATGGCCAGGGCTAAGGGGATTGGCACGCTGGCCGGCGAGAGAGGATTAGACGCTGTGAAGCTGGTGACTATCACCGTCCCGTCATACATGCACTGCACCACCTCTCAGGGAGGCAGGAGAAGGGAAAATCCAGACTGGGACGGCACCACCCCTGCCCAGGCCCACAACTGGGCACAGGTGCGGTGGCAGCGACTCAGAGCAGCGATGCGGCGCCGCGCCATTGAACTTGAATTCATCATCACAGCCCAGCCTCACAGGGACGGCACGCCCCACTATCATGCAGTGATGTGGGCGAGAGTTGGAAACTGGGCAGAGATTGAAAAGGTACTGCGCCGAGTCTATGAGGCGGAAGAAATACACGGGGCAGATCGCTTCAAGCATGGCCTGAAGTTCGACCCCATCAAAGAAGGAACAGAAGGAGCGGTGGCATATGTGAGTAGAGCGATCGCATACATCTCCAGGGCACTAGGAGACGACGCACCAGAGAGGGACAAGCAGGAGGCAGCAGAGCAATCCGCTTGGTCCTCCATCTGGAACATCAGGCGTTACCGCACATCTCACGACCAGGTGACGTTGTGGCGCTTACTGCGCCGGCCGGACCTAAATGCAGGCCTTGCGGGAAAGGATGCAGCGGAGGCAAAAACAGCAGCAGAAAAGGGAGACTATGCCGCGTTCTTGAAAGGCATCACTGCCGCGCAGATGAAGATCGCGAAACAGACCGCCATCAACAAATATGGAGAGGAAGTGCAGAAGGTGGCAGGCATTAAAGTCGGTGGACTGACCATTACCCCTTCCACCATATGGACCATTAAAGCTAAAGCTAAAGAAAAAGAGCAGAGTACAGTTATTGTAAAAGAACCAAGGGCAACCCAAACCCATGCCCATCATCCAGATGCCCAGGAAATACCGACCGCCGACAGGCGGCAGGAAGGGAAAAATCATCCCATTTCGGCCACACCTAGACCCAAGCTTTCGCTACTTCGACGGCCTGACCCTCCGACAAGTCCAAGACCTAACCAGGAAGTGGAGAGAAATGTGCCCGCGCGGCGCGCGGCACGATTGAGTTTGACCCCACTCCGCCATCCCTTGATAACATGCTAGTATTTACGGGAACTTCTAAGGGCTAGGGAGACGACTGCCATGACAAACGGAATCGGATTTTTTGGTGAACCCAACCAGTGGGCAACGGACTATGGCCGCGCCCAGCA
>Ga0172382_10007364_pt1 | contig 15652 bp, 12 predicted proteins | sample Leawel138RmetaG_FD_122245 | JGI IMG/M metagenome (GOLD analysis project Ga0172382, IMG submission 122245) | Leachate microbial communities from a municipal landfill in Southern Ontario, Canada - Leachate well 138R metaG | ecosystem: Engineered > Solid waste > Landfill > Unclassified | place...
AAAGGTTGCCGCTGAGGTTGCTATCGGTGCATCCATAGCAGGCGCAAGAGCAATGTCCTGTATGAAGCATGTCGGCATGAATGTTATGGCTGACCCGCTTTTTACAGTAAGTTATATAGGCGTAAACGGGGGTCTTGTATTCTGCGTTGCAGATGACCCGGGAATGCACTCATCGCAAAATGAGCAGGATTCCAGACATTATGCAAAAGCGTCAAAAATCCCTATGCTTGAGCCTTCCGACTCGGGTGAGTGTAAAGAGTTTACAAAGCTTGCATACTCTATTTCGGAAGAATTTGACACGCCCGTTATCATTCGTCTTTCAACCCGTGTATCTCACTCACAGAGTATGGTTGAATTGTGCGATAAAGAAGATTATAAATTAAAAGATTATGAAAAAAATATCGGCAAAAATGTTATGATGCCTTCAAACGCCATCAAACGTCATGTAGAAGTTGAAAAGCGTATGCTTGCGCTTGCGGAATATGCTGAAAAAGCTTCTGTAAATATAGAAGAAAATAACGGCAGTAAAATCGGTGTAATTACATCAGGCATATCCTATATGTACGCAAAAGAAGCACTCGGGGATAAAGCAAACTATCTGAAACTCGGCATGGTTTATCCTCTGCCTGATAAAAAAATCCTTGAATTTGCGAAAAAATGTGAAAAAATTTATGTTGTGGAAGAACTTGACCCGGTATTTGAAGAACATTGCAAAGCTTTGGGTATTGAGGTTATCGGCAAAGAAGTTTTCACACTGTTGGGCGAATATACCCCGCAGATGATAAAAAAAGCAGTTTTGGGAGAAGATGCTCCCGAATATAATTCTCTGGAAGAAACTATTCCTGTCAGACCTCCCGTTATGTGCGCGGGCTGTCCTCACAGAGGGGCATTCTATATTCTCAAAAAATTAGGTCTTGTAGTTTCGGGTGATATTGGCTGTTATACGTTGGGTGCGGTCGCTCCTCTTTACGGTGTTGACACAACCATTTGTATGGGTGCGTCAGTTTCGGCCGCTCACGGTATGGCTAAAGCAAGAGGAGATGAGTTTAATAAAAAACTCGTTTCCGTTATCGGCGACTCCACTTTTATGCACTCGGGTATTACAGGTTTGATAGACATTGTTTACAACAAAGGTGCAAACACGGTTATTATTCTTGACAACTCCATAACAGGCATGACGGGGCATCAGGAAAACCCGACAACCGGCAGAACAATCCGCGGTGAGGCAACAAAACAGGTTGACCTTGTTGCGCTTTGCAAATCAATCGGTGTTGATAGAGTTGTTGTCGCAGACCCGTTTGACGTTAAAAACTTTGAAAAAGTTGTTAAAGAAGAAACCTCCGTAGACCAACCGTCTGTTATTATTGCACAGCGTCCTTGTGCCCTTTTAAAATCCGTTAACTACACAGGGCATTGTACAATCGGGGATAATTGCAGAAAATGCAAGCTTTGCTTAAAGCTTGGCTGTCCTGCAATTTCTGCCGACGGTGACGGCGTTAAAATTGACATTAACCAGTGCAACGGCTGCGGACTTTGCATAAATGTTTGTCCTTTTAATGCTATAAGTAAGGAGGATGACAGATAATGACTAAAAATATTATGATTGTCGGTGTTGGCGGTCAGGGAACACTCCTTGCAAGCAGAATACTGGGCAACACCGTTATTAACGAAGGCTACGATGTAAAAGTATCTGAGGTCCACGGTATGAGTCAGCGTGGCGGCAGTGTTGTTACCTATGTAAAATACGGGGATAAGGTTTATTCTCCGATTATTGACCGCGGTGAAGCTGATATTATTCTGGCATTTGAAAACCTTGAGGCATACCGCGCTCTCCCCTATCTTAAAAAAGACGGTAAAATGATTGTTAACAATCAGCAGATAAATCCAATGCCTGTTATTACGGGTGCTGCATCTTATCCCGAAAATATTGCAGAAAAACTTTCTTCTAAAGCTAATGTCCAGTTTGCAGATGCACTGTCTCTGGCAAAAAAGTCAGGTAACATTAAAGCTGTTAATGTTGTATTGATTGGTATTATGGCTAAATCCACAGATATAGAATATGAAAAGTGGATTAAAACCATTAAAGAAGCTGTGCCCGAAAATTTTGTTGATATTAATATCAAAGCATTCGATTTGGGTTACAATTTATAAGGAGTGGTAACAATGCAGAAGTATTATCAGCCCCATGAGGAATGTATGAGCAGAGAAGAACGAAAAGCTCTTCAATGTCAGCGCCTTAAAAGGCAAATCAAATATGTATATGAAAATGTTGCGCCCTACAGACAGCGTATGGATGAGATGGGCGTTAAACCGGAGGATATTAAAGAACTTGAGGACCTGTCCAAGCTTCCATTTACCTATAAACAGGATTTAAGAGATTTTTATCCATTTGAGCTTTTTGCAGCCCCCATGAAAGACATTGTCAGAATTCATGCGTCATCGGGAACAACAGGCAAACAAATTGTTGCAGGATACACACAAAACGACCTTGATATGTGGTCTGATTGTATGGCGCGCCAGTTTGTTGCGACAGGCGCAGATGAAAACTCCGTTATTCAGGTTGCATACGGATACGGACTTTTCACAGGCGGATTGGGCGCGCATGCAGGCTCAGAGAGAGTCGGAGCCACAACAATCCCCATTTCATCAGGTAATACCGAACGACAGGTTAATTTTATGGTTGACATAGGAGCTACGCATCTTTGCTGTACTCCCTCTTATGCAATGTACCTGGCAGAGGCTGTGCATGAGGCAGGAGTTAAAGACAAGTTAAAGCTTAAAGCGGGTATCTTCGGCGCAGAGCCTTGGACAGAGGATATGAGAAAGAAAATTGAAGAAGGTCTGGGACTTAAGGCTTATGACGTGTACGGGTTAACTGAAATATGCGGACCGGGAGTTGCCTTTGAATGTCAGGAGCAGCGTGGAATGCATATTAACGAAGACCACTTTTTAGCAGAAATTATTGATTCGGAAACAGGCGAAGTATTGCCTGAAGGTTCTTTCGGCGAGCTGGTATTCACCACAATCACAAAAGAGGGCATCCCCATGATCAGATACCGCACCCGCGACCTCTGCTCACTCAACTTTGAAAAATGCTCTTGCGGCAGAACACTTATTCGTATGAACAAGCCGAAGGGCCGTTCGGACGATATGCTGATTATCCGCGGCGTGAACGTATTCCCGTCACAGATTGAAGAAGTACTTCTCACCATGGGTCAGGTTACGCCGAACTATCAGATCATTGTTGACAGAGTAAACAACACCGATACATTGGATATAAATGTTGAAATGACTGAAGAAATTTTTGAAGATGATATCAAATCTATTGAAAAGGTTGAAAAAACCATTGAAAATAAACTTCGTACAATTCTCGGTATAGGCGCAGATGTTCACCTGGTTAATCCGAAAACCATTGCAAGAAGCGAAGGTAAAGCAAAACGGGTTATTGATAACAGAAATTTAATATAGTGGGAGGAAAGTAGTATGTTTATAAAACAGCTTTCTGTGTTTATTGAAAACAAGGTAGGAAAACTTGCCGAAATCCTTAATGTATTAAGCGAAAACAATATCGACATCAGCGCATTGTCAATCGCTGAAACAACCGAGTTTGGCATTTTACGCATGATTGTAAGTGACCCTGAAGCTGCAAAGGTTAAGCTTCGTGAAAGCGGTGTTATTGTTAAAACAACAAATGTAATCGGCGTGGTTTTGGATGACACTCCCGGCTCTATGGCAAAGGTTATTACGCTTCTCAGCGAAAACGGTATAACGGTTGAATATTCTTATGCGTTTTTAGCAAGCAATAAGGGTGCGCTGATAGTAATTCGCACTAACGACCACGAAAAAACCGAGAAAGTTTTGAATGACACCGGCATAGGACTGGTAAATCCCGCAGAGGTTTACAGAGTATAAAACAAGGTCGGGGAATTATCCCCGACCTTGTTTTTATTTTTAGACTTTTATTGTAAATTTATAGTTGCCTCCGCAAAGAGTCTTGGTCTGTCCGCCCGGAAGAGAAACATAAGCGGTGGTTTTTTCAGGTATTTCAAATTCAAAATGTATTTTTTCTCCGCTGTAATACCAATGACTGGACAGGTTTCCGTGTCTTGTAATTATACCTGTTTTCACAAAACCGAGACGTCTGTCGGTGTGAGGAACAATGTTCACCCTTCTATATCCCGGACCGTCCTGTCGGGTGCTTATTCCTCCAACAAACGAGAATATCCATTCAAATACCGACCCGTAAGCATAATGATTATATGAGTTCATATCGGTGCTCCAGAAGGAGCCGTCCTCTTTTATGCCGTCCCAATGCTCCCACATTGTGGTTGCGCCCTTGTTAACACTGAAAAGCCACGATGGATATGCTTCCTGGAAAAGCAGGTCAAAGGCCGTTTTTTCATATCCGTTATCCGAAAGGGCACCCAAAAGATATGGTGTGCCCACAAACCCCGTTGTAATCCTTGTTTCGTTGTTTTTTACAAGAAGATTCAGTTCCTTTGCCGCCTTTTCCTTATCGTCGGTTAAGTCAAATTCAAGAGCAAGCACATAAGCTGTCTGAGTTTTGCATAGTTGTCAATGATAAAATATTAAATAGTATTGTAAAATGACAGCAAATGTGTTATAGTCAAAATATGAATGTTTAACCTACGCTTTTGATAAACGGAAAGGATGTGCCGATTATGGAAAAACCGATTGTTGCGCTTATATATGATTTTGATAAAACGCTGTCTACAAAGGATATGCAGGAGTACGGATTTATTCCCGAACTGGGAATGAAATCTTCCGATTTTTGGGATGAGGTAAACAAGCTGACAGATACCGAGCAAATGGATAATGTTCTTGCATATATGTATCTGATGGTGGAAAAATGCAGAGAGAAAAAAATCCGCATTACAAGGGAAAAATTCAATAATCTCGGAAAAGATATCAGGTATTTTGACGGCGTTGAAACGTGGTTTGAAAGAATAAACCGTATTGCCGAAGATATTGGAGTCATTGCAGAACACTACATAGTTTCTTCGGGTATTAAAGAAATCATTGAAGGTTCGTCGATAGCCCAGAGCGGAGTTTTTAAAAAAATATATGCCTGTGAATTTATGTATGATTATAACGAGATTATACAATGGCCGAAATTCGCGGTAAATTACACTGCAAAAACGCAGTTTTTGTTCAGAATAAACAAGGGAGTGCTGGAAATTGACAGCAAAAGTGCCGATAAGCTTAACGGTTATACTCCCGATGATGACAGAAGAATTCCCTTTCATAATATGATTTATATCGGCGACGGGCTGACTGATGTACCGTGTATGAAGCTTGTCAAGTCAAACGGCGGCCAGTCAATAGCTGTATATGACAAGGAACATGGAAAATCAGCTGCACAGGAGCTGGTGTCGGCAAACAGAGTAAATTATTGTGTGCCGGCAGATTACAGCGAAGGAAGTTCCATTGAGACGATTGTCAGGGCAATTATAAAGAAAATTCAGGCAGTATCCGAAATGCAGTCATACCTGGAATAATCGCAAATGTCCGTTATTATATAAAAAGGGAGCTTCGCTAATGAAAATTGCTATCTGTGACGATATCCCCAACGAAATAATTATCTGAACTGCCTTCTTTACACTTAAAACACCCTATCGGCTATGCCGCGTAGGGTGTTTTGTATTATTCTCTTTCAATTCGTCCAAAACTGAAAAGTCCGCAGCCCGTTGAACTGTCGCGGCCCTTTTTATCCAAATTCTCACAATGCATACAAAGGACGGTCCGCATTTCCTCGGGTGTTAAGTATCTGCCCAGCCTTGATTTCGATTTCCTCTGCAAAATTGCCGCCGCCCCCGAAATAATAGGAGCAGCCATTGATGTTCCGCTGAACCTTGCATATCTTCCGCCCGGGTAACAGGATAAAATTTCAAACCCTGCCGCCGCAATATCTGCGCCTACATTTTTGGAAGAAAAGTCCGAAACCTTGCCGTTCATATCCACAGACGCGACGGAAATTGTCTCGCTGAATCTTCCCGGATAACCCAGCTGCCGGTTTTTTATATTGCCGCTGTTTCCCGCCGCGCAAATAATAATTATCCCCATATCATACGCTTTTTTTATCTTGTCATAATAGCTCGGCACCTTGCTTGAGCTGAAAGACATATTTATTATGTTAACCTTGTTTTCCATAAGCCAGTCAAGGCTTTTTGAAACAGAATAATCATCTGCCATACCATGTTTATCAAATGCTTTCGCAATATAAAGGCTTGCCATTGGGGCAACCCCGACAATACCTCTTCCGTTTTTACTTGCGGCAATGATTCCCGCGACGTGAGTACCGTGACCGTTTTCGTCAGTCACGTCCTCCCTGTTCGGCGAGGTAAAATTGGCATATTTTTTTATTCTGCCCACAAGGTCGGGATGATATAAATCCACACCCGAATCTATTACGCTGACTTTTATTCCCTCCCCCATGCTTTCACGCCATTCAAGGCTTGCGCCCGACATACTCACGCCATAATCCATTCGCTCGCCGTCTGTATCCTGAAGTATGCTTTTTACATTAAATTTCAATAATTTTACCATAAACACCTCAAAAAAGGATTCGTTTTAGACGAATCCTACATTCTGAAAATTGATCTTACAATGCCGCACAGGCATTTTGGCATTTTTATAACCACAACCTTCACGCCACACAACTCCTTTCAGCTATTTGCAACAAAGCAGGCGAAAACCTGCCCAGATAAGCAGTATGCCAAGCATAAAAACAAGCCAGGAGGATGGCATACATACGGTTACAATAACACTTGCCCCTATTCCGATAATAAGTACCCCCGAAAATCCTCCGCAACATCTTCTCATCGCTTCACCAGTCCTTTGTTATTATATTATTCAGCAGGCGACAATTTTGTTAATAATACAAAAGCGGTGAAATACTCAAAGGTATTTCACCGCTAAAATTAAGTTATTTTTCTTACATAAGTCCGGGAATGTTAATTCCGCCTGTCAGTGCGCCCAATTTTTCCTGCGAAAGCGCATCTGCTTTTGAAAGCGCGTCATTCACCGCTACTAACACAAGATCCTGAAGCATTTCAACATCATCGGGATCAACTGCTTCCGGTTTAATATTTATTTCAAGGATTTCCTTTTTCCCCGTAGCCCTTACAGTTACCATTCCGCCGCCCGAAGAAGCCTCAACCTCAGTCTCCTCAATCTCCTGCTGAGCCTTGAGCATCTGCTCCTGCATCTTCTGAGCCTGTTTTATCATATTGTTCATATTTCCGCCGCCCGGAAATCCCGCAAATTTATTGCCTGCCATTTTCTTCACCTCATAATTTATTCATATATTTCGACAAAATCGAATTTTTTTATTTTTTCTATAAGCTTACTTGTCTGCTGAGACGTTATGTTTTGCTCAAAGGATATTCTAAGAGGCCTTGTCCCGCACACATTTTCAATAGAATCAAGTATTATGTCCTTGAACTTGTCATCCATCACAAAGTTCAGTTTGTCTGCGGCATCCTCGTTTGAAGCAACGAGCATAAAAACGTCGCCCTCCCCCGCAGGGGTAAGCTTGTTTAAAAATCCGGGAAGTCCCGGGCTTTTAGTTTTTATGTCCTCAACAATTTCCTGCCATTTTTCTTTATATTTGCCGTTAAACTTTATTTTTTTCTCAACCTGTTTTTCAGCTTTAGCGGCAGATTTCGGTTTTTCTGCAGGCGCTGTGCTCACAACCTTAACACCGTTTTCCACTTTTTTTTCAAGTGCCGCAAGTCGGTCCGCCACACTTTCTGCAGAGTTGTCATAGATTGGCATGCAAAGTTTTAAAATCCCCGTTTCGAGAATTATTCTCGGCGAGGATGCGTACCTCATATTCTGCGACGTTTCAGAAAAAATCTTTATGCAGTTTACAAGCTTTTCGTATGTAAACTTCTCAGCAGTTTCTTTAACCGCTGAATTTGCACTCCCGTCTTGGGATATTTTGCACATCATCATATCTCTTGCAAGCCTCAAGAGCCCGTCAAGAATTCTCGCGGGACTTCTGCCCTCGCTCAATCCGTCGCCGATTGCAGTTATTGCATCGTATGCATCGCCTGCCGAAACGGCCGTCATAATGCGGGCGCATAGCATAATATCAGGCGCGCCGAGAATGTTTATAACATCCTTATATGAAAGTTTTTTCTGCCCGAAAGCAATGCACCTGTCTAAAATGCTTATCGCATCACGCATGGAGCCGTCCCCCATAGTTGCGATAACATTCATGGCGTCTCCGTCAATTTCAATTCCGTCAGCACTCGCAAGACGGCTTAACTGACCTTTTATATCCTCCGTAGTAATGGAGCGGAAATCAAACCTCTGACATCTTGACAAAATGGTCGCCGGAAGCTTTTGCACCTCGGTTGTAGCCAATATGAAAATCACGTGCTCGGGCGGTTCCTCAAGCGTCTTTAATAATGCGTTGAAGGCACCTTGTGAAAGCATGTGAACCTCGTCTATAATATAAACCTTATATTTTGCAACCGCCGCTGTGTAAATAACCTCATCTCTGAGGTCGCGGATATTATCAACACCGTTGTTTGACGCTGCGTCCATCTCGATAACGTCCATAATGCTTCCGTCAAGTATTCCCTTGCAGACAGCACACTCGTTACACGGATTGCCGTCACTATTACGCTCACAGTTTATTGCACGGCTGAAAATTTTTGCGGTGGAGGTTTTCCCCGTTCCGCGGATACCTGTGAAGAGATAGGCATGGGCAATTCTTTTTGAAACTATTTCATTTTTCAATGTCTGCGTGATATGCTGCTGACCAACAACATCATCAAAAGTAGTCGGTCTGCTTCGGCGGTATAATGCCTGATATGCCATGATTATCCCTCCTTTTTATGAAATCGGCAAAAAGCCGCTATTTATAAAATAAAGCCGTACACCTTAAAGTCGAATTACCCCGGATACGCGTATCGTAATATAAGACTCAAAGTCGGCATCCCTGCGGCACATACAGCAAAACCGCTTATCGCTGCTCGGTTCCCCGCCTGACGAGGTTCACGGCGCTATATTGCGCAGGACCGACTTATCAACATCTGTATATTACGACCGTTTGCACCAAAATAACTCTCGTAAAAGGAATTCACCCTTGCTATAGCGGATTGCAAGTACAGGGCACCGCTAACTCCCCGGATAGTACGGCCAATGTCAGCATACGACAATTCATACGCTGAGATTGCATAGTGCAATAATACAGTTGTTCTCGTATTACTGCACTATTTATTATATCATATTTTAATATAAAATGCAACAATTATTCTTTAAAAAGCCATTTTATTTCCTCAAAGCTTAATGACGAGAGCATGGTTTCTCCTGTCTCAAGAACGCTGTCCACCATATCCTGCTTTAATTTTTTCAGCTCGCAGATTTTCTCCTCTATGGTGCCTGTTGCAATCAGTTTCTGCACCTGCACAACCTTTGTCTGTCCTATTCGGTGTGCTCTGTCGGTAGCCTGATTTTCCACTGCGGGATTCCACCACGGGTCATAATGGATAACCATATCCGCACCCGTTAGATTAAGCCCCGTTCCTCCCGCTCTGAGCGATACAAGGAATATGTCGCACATACCCTCGTTAAAGGATTTTACCATGTTAAACCGCTGTTCGCTCTTGGTACTTCCGTCAAGATAGTAGTGGCTGATGCCCATATCGGCAAGCATATCGGAAATCAATCCCAGCATACTCGTAAACTGTGAAAAAATAAGTATTCTGTGCCCCGACTCGATGCCTGATTCCACAATATCCTTAAGAAGGTTCAACTTTCCGCTTTCACCCTGATAATTCTCTATGAAAAGCGACGGGTGACAGCAAAGCTGACGAAGTCTTGTAATAAGCGCGAGTATCCTTATGCGGTTTTTTTCAAACTCACCGTTTTCACCCAACGTAAATACTTCCTGCCTCGCCTTTTCAGCAAGCCCGAGATATAGTTTTTTCTGTTCATCAGTCAGCTCGCAGGGCAGGTAATTTTCAATTTTCGCAGGAAGCTCAGACATAACATCACTTTTCAGCCTGCGGAGGATGAACGGTCTGATATGCTTTTGGAGCAAATTTAATGCTTCCTTATCCTTTTCCTTTACAATGGGAAGCTCGTACATTTCCCTGAATTTATGCCTGCTGTAAAGATAGCCGGGCATAACAAAGTCAAACACCGACCAAAGCTCCAGCAACGTATTCTCAAGCGGCGTACCCGTCAGTGCAAAAAAGCTGTCCGCCTTTATCTGTTTTACAACTCTTGCACTTAATGTATTGGGATTTTTAATATGTTGAGCCTCATCAATAAAGCAATATGCGAATTCCGTTTCGCTGTAAAGCATCAGGTCATTTCTGAGCAGTCCGTAGGATGTTATTACAAAATGAGCATCTTCGGTTTTTTCGGCGGCCTCTGTCCTCGCCTCGGGACTGCCGCTTAAAATGACCGTTCTTGCCTCGGGGGCAAATTTTGAAATCTCAGACGACCAGTTAAATATAAGCGAGGTGGGAACCACAACCAGTGTAGGCTTTTTCTTTTTTTCATACTCACTCATAACAAACGCAATGGTCTGCAAGGTTTTTCCGAGACCCATCTCGTCCGCCAAAATTCCGCCCATACCGATGTCGGCAAGCATTTTCATCCATTTAACTCCCCGCCTTTGGTAAGGCCTTAACACATTGTCAATCTGCGGGGGAATTTCAATTTGTGTTTCTCCCTGTTTGAAGTTTTTCACAAACTCCCTAAATTTTTCGTCTCCCGATATTTTAAGGGAATCGCTTTTAAACTCATCCAGGAAAAAAGCTCTTGCAAGACTGACTTTCCCTCTGCCCTGCCCGTTTTCGAGACTTTCAAGCAGTCTTGCCGCCTGAGTGAGCGGTTTTGCTTCCAAGTTTACAAAGGAGCCTGATTTTAGATGATAAAACTTTCGTTTTTCTCTTACAGCGTCCATTAAATCCGCAAGCTCTTCATCGTCTATTCCATCGACAGAAAGGTTAAATTCCAATATATTTCCGGTTCCGAGACTTACTCCTCCGTTGCCTTTTGTGGGCGTCACAATCTCTATGTTAAACCTGTCCGAATAAAAAATTTCGGACATTTCTTTCATTTCAAAAATGCCTTCGCTTAAAAAATCATAAATCTTATATTCGTCCGAGAGATATAAAATACCCTCCTCGGGCAAAAAGCCGACCTTTGCGGCAAGTCTGATAAATTCATTTTCTTTTCTTGTATCGCGGATTAAAACCTTTTCTCCCTCGCTTGGTTTTTCGCCCAGAAAATGGTTAAACTCCTCGCCCCCGTAACAAAATTTCACGGTTGCCGAAATGCCGCCGAACTCGGTTCTGTCCAGAAAGGTTTTAATTTTAAGCTGACCTATCGTAACCTCTTTTTTTATACTGTTATCAATATTCACCTTTCCGATTTGACGGACAAAAGGCAAAACGCGGGTTATCAGCTCATGCCTGTCCTCATTTCGAAAAACAACTGTTCCGTCAGTTTCCGCTTTTTTCAGCTGCTGAATAATTTTGGCATGACCTCTTTTTAAGACATGAACGGTCGAACCTGCAACTATCACGCCGAAGTCGTCGGTTACAGGTTTTATTTCAGATAATTTTTCGCATCTTAACAGCCCGTACTCGCCCTGTTTTACAATCTCGAATTCAAGCCCCGGAGGCTGAGAACTCACGCCTGCACTATTTGCCCCGAGCGAATCGCTGAACACCTCTGTTTCCACATCTGCAAGCTGCTGCATGACAGGTAGAACATGCTGTTTTGGCAGCTGTATTTCACGCCCTGAGGATGTGCTGTCCCCTAAAATTACCGTCATCAGGTTTATAAACCCTTGGATTTGTTTTGAAAATTCCGCTTTTGCACCGTTGAAGGTATAGTTTTTGCTGAATTTTATTATTTTTCCGCATTTGACAGCATTGATAAGCTCTGCAAAATCTTTGACGGAATAAAGCCTTTTTACTCCGACCTTGAGGCTTATATACGCCTCCGACCCGCTTATTCTTATAACAGGGACAAGTCTTGTCGGCTGAGAAACTCCCCCCAAGCTCATGGAGGAAAGTGCAGCTATTAAATTTTTAGACTTTTCTGAGCCGACTTTCATTTTTTCAAGACCTTTCGGTTATATTTTTTCGAAAAACAATTTATATCCTTTATATGTTGCGTAAATATCCGCTTTTGCGGCAATTTCAAATGGCGAGTGCATGGAAAGCAGCGGCACCCCGCAGTCAATTACCTCAACGTTCAGATTTGCGATAAACTGAGCGACCGTTCCGCCGCCCCCCTCGTCAACCTTACCCATTTCGCCTATCTGCCAGCAGATTTCGGCGTCGTCAAGTATGGTTCTTATTTTGTAAATAAACTCTGCCGAAGCATCGCTCGACCCGCTTTTCCCGCGTGCACCCACATATTTCATAAAAGCAAGTCCGCCGTTTAGCTTGGGTGAATTCTGCTTTTCGTAGACCGATGCATAAAGAGGGTCAAACGCAGCGCAAACATCTGCCGACAGGCAGAGCGAATTTGAAAGGCATTTTCTCAGCTTAATATCCGAATAATCTCCTTCGGACATGGATAATATATCCGCAACCGTATTTTCAAAAAATCTCGATTGCATACCGGTGTTGCCCATTGAGCCGACTTCCTCTTTATCTGCGAGCATACATACCGCAGTCCTGTCAACCCCGTCGCTGTCTAAAATCGCTTTTAAAGCGGTGTAAGCACAAACTCTGTCATCCTGTCCGTAGCTGCCCAAAAGCGACCTGTCAAAACCGACATCTCTTGGTTTTACCGCAGGGAAAACCTCAAGCTCAGCCGAAATAAAGTCTGCCTCGTTTATTCCATATAACTTATTAAGCAATTTTAAAATTTCGTCTTTTACGGTTTCTTCCTTTTCATCAGACGGAATCGTTCCGATTATAACGCTTAAATTCTCTCCCTCAATCGCATCCTTAGTCGGTTTCGTCATCTGAGATGCCGCAAGATGTGGCAAAAGGTCGGATATAGTGAGGCAAAAATCCTCACCGTCAATAAATATATTAACGGGGCCGTTTTTAGTCATCACAACGCCGCTCATACCAAGCGGAAGCGCTGTCCACTGATATTTTTTTATACCGCCGTAGTAGTGAGTTTTAAAATAAGCTATGCCGCCGTCATGGGTAACGGGAACGGGTTTTAAATCAAGCCGCGGTGAATCAATATGTGCGGAAACAATAGTAATGCCCTCTGTCATTGGCCTTTTGCCGATTTTGGCAAGAAGTATGCTTTTGCCTCTGTTCACCTCATACACAAGGTCTCCCGCCCTGAGCGATTTTTTTTCAGACAATGGCCTGTATCCTGCCTTTTCAGCCAATTTAACAGCTTCCTGCGTGCAAAGACGCTCGGTAACCCCTGCCGCCAAAAATTTCTTGTAATCCTCTGAAAAATCCATTATTTCATTTTTTGCCGACTCATCCGATTCTTTCCAGACATTTTTCGGCTCATATTTTAAATTATCCATTTTTATTATCCCTCCGCGTAAAGTTTTTTGTAGTTTTCGTAATATTCAAGGGTTTTATAAACATAATTGTATGTTTCCTCAAACTGAATATCGTCAAGCGTTAAATTTTCCAGGCTGTCCTTCCAACCGTTTACATTTCTGCTGCCTGCATTGTATGCCGCAAGCGCAGCGGTGTAGTTTCCGTCATGATCCTTTATCATTTTCGCAAGGTACCAGCTTCCGACGCTGATATTTATCTCAGGCGAAAAAATATCGCCGCTAATACCCATCTTTTCCATTGCCCACTCGGCGGTTTCGGGAGTTATCTGCATAAGCCCCTGTGCGTCCTTGTTAGACCGTGCCGACTCGTCAAATTTGCTTTCTGCTTTCATAACGGAATAAATAAGATATGGGTCAACCCCATATTTTTCAGCGCAGCTTGTCACAATTTCGCTGTATTTAACGGGATATTCAAATTTTCTGAGGTATGGTTTATAAAGCAGTGCCGCGCAAACTACAAGCGCAACAATCAATATAATCGCCGCCAACCTCTTTTTATTTACATAAATAATCAACAATTACACTCCTAAGTTTTTCTATGTCTCCGTCGTTTTCAATCACTCTGTCAGCTTTTTTGGAAAGCTCCTCCTGCGACATCTGCGAACCGATGCGTTTTTTTGCTTCCTCGTATGTAAGACCGTCACGCACCATAATTCTATTTATACGCACCTCTTCGGGTGCACATACCGCAATAGTTTCTGTGCACAAGTCCACAATTTCCCGAACCGAAAACAAAAGCGGCGCGTCGATAACTATAATCGGGTTGTCGCAAGAATTAACAATAGCAAAAATTCTTTTTGTAATGGCAGGGTGGAGAATTTTATTCAGCTTCAAAAGAGCCTCTTTATCTCCGAACACCCGTTTTGCAAGTGCTTTTCTTGACAAAACGCCGTTTTCAAATACTTCATCCGAAAATTCACTTTTTATTTTTGCCAAAACCTCTTGGTCTGAATCGGTAATTTCATGTGAAATTTTGTCCGCATCAATTACAAACGCACCAAGCTCGCGAAAAATCTCTGCCGCAGAGGTTTTTCCGCTGCCGCTGCCGCCGGTTATGCCGATTATTTTATTTTGCGTCATACCAGGTATCTCCCTCCCCTACATCAACAGGTATCGGCACGCTGAGCGATGCCGCCCCTTCCATGCAGTTTTTGAGAATTTCGGTTACCTCTTTTATTTCATCCTTATGCGCTTCCACAATAAGCTCGTCATGTACCTGAAGAATAAGTCTGGATTTGTATCCGCCTTTTATCAAGGCCTCATGAACCTTTACCATGGCAAGCTTTATAATATCCGCAGAACTGCCCTGAATGGGCATATTAAGTGCCACTCTTTCGCCGAATGAGCGTTCCGCAAACTTTTGGGATTTCAACTCGGGAATGTCCCTTCGTCTGTTAAAAATTGTAGAAACATACCCGTTTTCCTTTGCGAAATTCACCGTGTCCGCCATATATTTGCGAACGCCCTGATATTTTTCAAGATAACCTGCAATATATTCCCCTGCGGTTTTCTTTGTTACGTGCAAATCCCCTGCAAGAGCAAAATCGGATATTCCGTAAATTATGCCGAAATTAACAGCTTTTGCGCTGCTGCGCATCTGGGGTGTAACCTCGCTCGGCTCCACGTGGAAAACCTGCGAAGCGGTGATTGTATGAATGTCATCACCGTTTATAAAGGCGTCTGTCAAAACCTTATCACCTGAGATGTGCGCGAGTATTCTAAGCTCAATCTGTGAATAGTCAGCATCAAGCAAAGTGTATTCATCACTTCCCGCAACGAACATTTTTCGCATCTGACTGCCTATTTCTGTTCTGACGGGAATATTCTGTAAATTAGGCTCGGTTGAGCTGATTCTGCCCGTCGCGGCAACTGTCTGGTTAAATTTTGAATGAATTCTTCCGTCAGCAGGATTTATGACAGGCAGCAGCCCGTCAATATATGTGGACTTAAGCTTTGTGAGCATTCTGTAATTGCTTATCTGCTCAATAATTTCATGCTTGCCCGACAACTTATCCAGTACGTCCGCGTCAGTGGAATAACCTGTTTTCGTTTTGCGGATTACAGGCAGTCCCAGTCTTTCAAAAAGCACCTCGCCAAGCTGTTTCGGTGAGT
>Ga0172382_10007365_pt1 | contig 15652 bp, 14 predicted proteins | sample Leawel138RmetaG_FD_122245 | JGI IMG/M metagenome (GOLD analysis project Ga0172382, IMG submission 122245) | Leachate microbial communities from a municipal landfill in Southern Ontario, Canada - Leachate well 138R metaG | ecosystem: Engineered > Solid waste > Landfill > Unclassified | place...
CGCGGCGGCTTGCCGAGCAGCACGGACAGCGGCATGTCGACCGGCTGGTTGTCGAAATGGCTGTCGTTGAGGACCAGCAGCTGTTCTTCGGTGGCTTCACCGACAACGGCGAAGGGGCAACGCTCACGTTCGCAGATAGCCTCGAAACGCTCGAAGTCGGCGTTCGGCACCGCCATGACGTAGCGTTCCTGGGATTCGTTGGACCAGATTTCCAGCGGGCTCATGCCCGGCTCGTCGTTGGGGATGTTGCGCAGCTCGAAGCGACCGCCGCGACCACCGTCATTGACCAGCTCAGGGAAGGCGTTGGACAGCCCACCCGCACCCACGTCGTGGATGAAGGCGATGGGGTTCCTGGCGCCCAACTGCCAGCAGCGGTCGATGACCTCCTGGCAGCGCCGTTCCATTTCCGGGTTTTCCCGTTGCACGGAGGCGAAGTCCAGGTCCTCGGCACTGCTGCCGGTAGCCATGGAGGAAGCTGCGCCGCCACCCAGGCCAATGAGCATGGCCGGGCCACCGAGGACCACCAGCTTGGCGCCCACCGGAATTTCCGCCTTCTCGACGTGGTCGGCGCGGATGTTGCCCATGCCGCCGGCAATCATGATCGGCTTGTGGTAGCCACGGATTTCCGGGCCGCGCGGTGATTGCACGGTCTGCTCGAAGGTACGGAAGTAGCCAGTCAGCGCGGGGCGACCGAATTCGTTGTTGAACGCGGCGCCGCCCAGCGGGCCGTCGATCATGATCTGCAGCGGGGTGACGATGCGACCCGGCTTGCCGTTGTCCTCTTCCCAGGGCTGTTCGAAGCCGGGGATGCGCAGGTTGGATACGGTGAAACCGGTCAGGCCCGCCTTCGGCTTGCCGCCGCGGCCGGTGGCGCCTTCATCACGGATTTCCCCACCGGAACCGGTGGAGGCGCCGGAGAACGGCGAGATGGCGGTCGGGTGGTTGTGGGTCTCGACCTTCATCAGGATGTGGATCTGTTCCTGATGGGCACGGTACTCGCCGGTGCCGGGTTCGGGGAAGAAACGTCCACCGACGAAGCCTTCGATCACCGCAGCGTTGTCCTTGTACGCGGACAGCACGCCTTCGCTGCGCATCTGGTAGGTGTTCTTGATCATGCCGAACAGGCTCTTGTCCTGCGCCTGGCCGTCGATATCCCAGCTGGCGTTGAAGATCTTGTGCCGGCAGTGCTCGGAGTTGGCCTGGGCGAACATCATCAGCTCGACGTCGCTGGGGTTGCGCTTCAGGTCGGTGAAGCTCTGTACCAGATAGTCGATCTCGTCGTCGGCCAGGGCCAGGCCGAGATCCAGGTTGGCCTGCTCCAGGGCAGCCTTGCCACCACCGAGGATATCCACGCGGTTGAACGGCTTGGGCTCGGTGTGGTGGAACAGCTGTGCGGCGGCTTCCACGTTGGCCAGCGGCTGCTCGGTCATGCGATCGTGCAGCAGCGCGGTGACCTGTTGCAGCTCGGCGGCGCCGAGTTCGCCACTGACGTAATAGGCGATGCCACGCTCCAGACGGGAGATCATCCGCAGGCCGCAGTTGTGGGCGATGTCGGTGGCCTTGCTCGACCAGGGCGAAATGGTGCCGAAGCGCGGCACCACCAGCACCAGGTTGCCGCCGGGCTCTTCGACGTCCACCGAGGGGCCGTATTTGAGCAGACGCTCAAGTACCGCCTGATCCTGCTCATCCAGTTCGCCGGTCAGGTCGGCAAAATGCATGAATTCGGCATACACAGCACTTACGCCGGGAACATGCTGTTGCAGGCGCGCAAGCAGCTTGTTGCGTCGGAAATCGGAAAGGACTGGGGCTCCACGCAGGATATGCATGTTGGTATCGGCCTCGGAGATTTTGGGATGTTGGAAAAGAAGGCGCATAGGATAACCCATGCTGCGCGTTCGGGCTATTGTACCGGCGGAACTGTGCGACCAGCCGCGCACAACCATTACCCTGAAACAATCCTGCCCTATTGCCGGTGGGTGGATTTACATATACTTGGCGGATGTTACAGAACCTCTTTCGCCGCCCCGCTGCTCCCATCCTGGCCGTCCTGTGCTCGGTGCTGCTGACTGCCTGCGAGCAGCCCAGCCGCCTGGATCAGCTGCGCGAAGAAGGCACCCTGCACGTGATCACCCGCAATACGCCGACCACCTATTACCAGGGCCGGCATGGCGATACCGGGCTGGAATACGAGCTGAGCAAACGCTTTGCCGACAGCCTGGACCTGGAGCTGAAGATGGTCGCCAGCCCGACGCTGGACGACCTCTACCAGCAGCTGGCCCAGGACAAGGGGCCGCATATTGCCGCCGCCGGGCTGACCGCCAACCCCGCCCGCGCCGACCAGGTACGTTTTGCCGATGCCTACCTGCAGGTCACGCCGCAGGTGGTCTATCGCCGCGGCGATCGGCAGCCGCGCGGCATCGAGGATCTGTACGACCGGCGCATCCTGGTGCTCAAGGGCAGTACCCTGGCGGACCAGTTGCGCCAGCTGCAGGCCGAGCACCCACAGTTGGTGTTCGAGGAGTCGGACCATCTGGAGACGGTCGACCTGCTGCGCATGGTCAACGACGACGAGATCGATTTCGCCGTGGTGTATTCCAATGAGCTGGTCGTCAACCAGGCCTTCTACCCCGCCGTGCATGTCGGATTCGACCTGGGTCCGGCGCAGCCGATGGCCTGGGCTCTGGCCGCGGGGGAGGATGACAGCCTGGTGCAGGAGGTGAATCGCTTCTTCGAGAATATCCGTGCCGACGGCACTCTCGACCAGTTGCTGGAACGCTTCTACGGGCATGCCGATGTGCTCGATTATGTCGGTGCCCGCGCCTTTGCCCGGCATATGCAGCAACGCCTGCCCCGCTTCGAGAAACTGTTCCGCCAGGCCGGCGACCAGCAGGGCCTGGACTGGCGCCTGCTGGCGGCCATGGCCTACCAGGAATCGCTGTGGGATGTGGATGCCCGCTCGCCGACCGGGGTACGCGGGCTGATGATGCTGACGCTGCCGACCGCCAAGTTCGTCGGCGTGACCAACCGGGTCGACCCGGCACAGAGCATCGCCGGCGGTGCCCGCTATCTGGTGTGGGTACGCGACCAGTTGCCCACCGACATTCCCGAGCCCGACCGCACCTGGTTCGCCCTGGCCGCCTACAACGTCGGCATCGGTCACCTGGATGATGCGCGCATCCTGACCCGTAATAACGGCCGCGACCCGAACCGCTGGATCGATGTGAAGGACCACCTGCCGCTACTGTCGAAGAAGCAGTGGTACAGCCAGACCCGCTATGGCTACGCCCGCGGTGGCGAGCCGGTGCATTACGTGCAGAACATCCGCCGCTACTACGAAATTCTCACCTGGGTTACCCAGCCGCAGGCGGAAACCCCGCAGATGCCGGACGAGCAATATCATGCGCCGGGGATTCTGGAGCAGTTGCCGCAGGGGATTTGAGTTCGGCGGGGACTGAAGAGTGTTTCTGCAAGGCCGTATGGCGTAGCGCAGGGGCGCTACACCCCGAGACGATCTGCGTGGCGGCCGCCTGCTATTCGGTCCATGGAAGGTCGAGTTCCATCTCGACCAGCGGTATCTCATGCGGCGCCGCCGGTCGGGATGGAACCCAACCCTCCATAGATGCGGTCCTGCTCCGCTACTGCCGCCGGGCGCGGAAGAATTCCGTCAACAACGCCCCACACTCATCCGCCAACACCCCACCCTCCACCAGCACCCGGTGATTCAACCAGGGCTGATCCAAGACCTGCGCACGGCTGATCACAGCGCCGGAGCGGGGTTCGCTGGCGCCGAATATCAGGCGGCTGATGCGGCTGTGCACCAGCAGGCCGGAGCACATGGTGCAGGGTTCCAGGGTGACGTAGAGGGTGGTGCCGGGCAGGCGGTAGTTGGCGTCGCTGGCGGCGGCCTGGCGCAGGGCGACCATTTCCGCATGGGCGCTGGGGTCATGGCTGCTGATGGGCTGATTGAAGCCGCGGCCGATGATCCTGCCGTCGCGCACCAGAATGGCACCCACCGGCACTTCACCCAGTTCGGCACCCTTGCGCGCTTCGGCGATGGCCTCACGCATGAAATCGATATCAGCTGGTTTCATCTGGAATCTTTTGCCGCCCGTCTATCACACCCCGTGGACGGCAAAGGATACACAATCGCGCGGAAAAGGTGGCGGGCATTGCTGCCCGCCGGTGAGATACTGCCTCAGATCAGCGAACGCTCGCGTAGCAGTTCGATGACCTTGTCGACACTGGCCGCCAGATCCAGCTCGGCGGTATCGATGACCAGGTCGGCATCCTAAGGTATTTCGTAGGGGTAGGAGATACCCGGAATGGTGCCCTCTTCCCCGGCGGCATACAGCCCGGACGGGTCGCGCGCCTGGCACACTTCCAGCGGTGTACTCAGATGCACCATCAGGCAGCGATCACCGAGGATATGCTTGGCGGTTGCGCGACTTTCCGCGGTGGGCGCAACGAAGGCACCCAGCGCGATCAGGCCAGCCTGGTTCAGTTGGCGGGCAACGCGGGCGCCCTTGTGCAGGTTTTCCGCACGGCCAGCCGCATCCCGGCCCAACCCCTTGCTCAGATCCTGGCGCATGGCTTTGCCATCCAGCACGAAGCAGGCGCGACCACGGTCGAACAGGCGACGCTCCACAGCGTAGGCCAGGGTGCTCTTGCCAGCGCCGGACAGACCGGTGAACAGCAGGGTGACCGGCTCCTGGCCGTAACGCACTGCGCGCTCGCTCGGGGTGACGTGGGCGAACCCGCCAAGGCTACCGCTGCTCTGCTGTGCCGACTGCGCCTTGGCCACGATCATGCCGGCACCAACGGTGCCATTGGTCATGCGATCGACGACGATAAAGGCGCCGGTAGTACGGTTGGCGCGGTAGTCGTCAAAGGCAATGGGCCGTTCCAGTGCCAGCTCGACCCGGGCGATTTCATTCAATGCCAGCTCGCTGGCCTCTTCATGGGCCAGGGTGTTCACATCCTGACGGAAGTGAATACGGGTGAAGGACCCGGGACTGTAGCTGGTGGCCCGCTTGATATCGTACTTGCGGCCCGGCTGCATCGGCTGCTCGGACATCCACACCAGGCTGGCCTCGAACAGATCGCCGATCACCGGGCGGTTATCCACATGGGCGAGCATGTCGCCGCGGGAGATATCGATTTCATCCTCCAGCGTCAGGGTCACGGCCTGACCCGGTCCGGCGGCATCCAGCTCGCCATCGAAGGTGACGATGGACTTGACCCGGCTGGTCTTGCCCGAGGGCAACGCCACCAGCTCATCGCCCTTGCTCACCACACCGGAGGCAATGGTGCCGGCAAAACCGCGGAAGTTGAGGTTCGGCCGGGTTACCAGCTGCACGGGGAAGCGCAGGTCGGTCAGATTGCGGTCCGCGGCCACTTCCACGGTTTCCAGGATCTCCATCAGCGACGGGCCGGTGTACCAGGGGCTGCGCTCGCTGCGGTTGACCACGTTGTCGCCTTTCAATGCGGACATGGGCACGAAATGCACCGAGCTGTTGGCCAGCGTGTCCAGCCCCTCGGCGAACTCGCTGTAATCGGCGCAGATGTTGTTGAACACCTGTTCGTCGAAGTCCAGCAGATCCATCTTGTTGACCGCGACAACGATATGCTTGATACCCAGCAGGGAGGCGATGAAACTGTGCCGGCGGGTCTGGGTCTGCACACCGTAACGGGCGTCGATCAGGATGATCGCCAGGTCGCAGGTGGAGGCGCCGGTGGCCATGTTGCGGGTGTACTGCTCATGGCCGGGGGTATCGGCGATGATGAACTTGCGCTTGGCGGTGGAGAAATAGCGGTAGGCGACATCGATGGTGATGCCCTGCTCGCGCTCGGCCTGCAGGCCATCGACCAGCAGCGCCAGATCCACTTCCTCACCGGTGGTGCCGGACTTCTTGGAGTCGCGGGTGATGGCTTCCATGTGATCTTCGTAGATCATCTTGGAGTCATGCAGCAGGCGGCCGATCAGCGTGCTCTTGCCGTCATCGACGTTACCGCAGGTGAGGAAACGCAGCAGTTCCTTGCGCTCGTGCTGCCCCAGATAGGCCAGGATATCCTGGCTGATCAAATCAGATTGGTGACTCATGTAATTCTCCGGACTGAGCGCTTAGAAGTAGCCTTGACGTTTTTTCTCTTCCATCGACCCTGCCTGATCGTGGTCGATCACGCGGCCCTGGCGCTCGGAAGTACGGGTAAGCAGCATTTCCTGGATGATTTCCGGCAGCGTCGCGGCGGTGGATTCCACCGCGCCGGTCAGCGGATAACAGCCCAGGGTACGGAAGCGCACCATTTTCATTTCCGGTGTCTCGCCCGGTTGCAGCGGCATGCGCTCGTCATCGACCATGATCAGCGAACCGTCGCGGTTGACCACTGGACGCTCGGCGGCGAAGTACAGCGGTACGATCGGGATGCCTTCCAGATAGATGTATTGCCAGATATCCAGCTCGGTCCAGTTGGACAGCGGGAATACGCGGATGCTTTCGCCCTTGTGCACCTTGCCGTTGTAGATGTTCCACAGCTCGGGGCGCTGGTTCTTCGGGTCCCAGCGGTGATGCTTGTCGCGGAAGGAGTACACGCGCTCCTTGGCGCGGGACTTTTCCTCGTCGCGGCGCGCGCCACCGAAGGCGGCATCGAAGCCGTACTTGTCCAGTGCCTGCTTCAGGCCCTGGGTCTTCATCACGTCGGTATGCACGGCGCTGCCATGGGTGAAGGGACCAACGCCCTGGGCCACGCCTTCCGGGTTCATGTGCACCAGCAGGTCCAGGTCCATCTCCTCGACCATGCGCTCACGAAAGCTGTACATCTCGCGGAACTTCCAGCCGGTGTCCACATGCAGCACGGGGAACGGCAGGCGGCCGGGATAGAAGGCCTTGCGCGCCAGGTGCAGCATCACGGCGGAGTCCTTGCCGATGGAATAGAGCATCACCGGGTTCTGAAACTCGGCGGCGACCTCACGAATGATGTGGATGCTTTCAGCTTCCAGCTGTTTGAGATGGGTCAGTTTTTCCAGCATGGGGTACTCGCGGTGAACGAAGGGCTTCAAAAGAATCTCGCATTGTAACAAAGCGACGACCTTCTAATAAGCAGCCCTTCAATACCTTTAAGTTATAAGCATATTCACCGCGAGTCAGTCACACCGGATTGTCGATATCGATGAAGCGGTGTTCGACCCCGAAGTGCTCGACCAGATGCTCTCCCAATGCCTGCACCCCGTAGCGCTCGGTGGCATGGTGGCCGGCGGCATAGAAGTTGATGCCGCATTCGCGGGCGATATGAATGGTCTGCTCCGACACCTCGCCGGTGATGAAGGCATCCACGCCCAGCGCCACCGCCTTGTCGATATAGCCCTGCGCCGCGCCGGTACACCAGGCAATGCGCTTGACCGGTCGGCTATGGCCACTGATGAACAGCGGCTCGCGCCCCAGCGCCAGGTTCAGTTGCTGGGCCAGTTCCTCGCCGCTGAGCGCGTCGGCCAGCTCACCCTGCAGCCCTACCGAACGCGGGTTGTTCGGTTCCAGACCGCCGGTGATATTCCAGCCGAGCAACTGCGCCAGTTGCACGTTATTGCCCAGCTTGGCATGCACATCCAGTGGCAGATGATAGGCGACCAGGTTGATGCCGTGCTCGAGCAGGGCACGAATCCGCCGCTGCTTGAGCCCGGTTATCGGTGCCGCTTCACCTTTCCAGAAATAGCCATGGTGCACCAGCAACAGGTCGGCGCCCTGCTCTGCCGCCGCGTCGATCAAGGCCTGACTGGCGGTCACCCCGGTAACGATGCGTTGTACCCCGGCGCGCCCTTCCACCTGCAGGCCATTGGGGCAATAATCCTGAAAGGCGTTGCAATCGAGCAGGTTATTGCAATAGGCCACCAGCTCGGAACATTCGGTCATGTTAGCTTACCCTCTGATATGAAAGCGGTTTTCGTGTATACAAGATGAAGATACCAGGCGCGTGCCGGAGGTACCTGCACAATCATATTAATCTCTTTATAATGACAAACTCCCAGGCTCTTCCCTCTGGCCATTTTCGGTAAAGGTAACCCAGTGAAAGGTTTTCTGCGTAATTTGGGCTGGCCTGCGGTCTGCGGCCTGTTACTGGCCCTGGTGATCCTGCAGCAGTTTCCGGAATGGCTCGGACTGCCGGCCAGATCCAACTATCAAATGGCTCCGGCAATGGCGCTCCCCGCCTCGACCGGCGTGGTCTCCTATAGCGACGCGGTGAGCAAGGCCGCGCCCGCGGTAGCCAATATCTTCACCACCAAGCAGGTGAATACCTCGAATGGCAACCAGCCATTCAACAACCCATCCGTGCGCGATTATGCCGATAGCATACCGGCGCCCTCCCGCCGCCAGTCCAGCCTCGGCTCGGCGGTGATCCTGCGCCCGGACGGCTACCTGCTGACCAACAACCATGTAGTCGCTGGCGCCGACGGTATCCTGGTGGCGCTGCAGGATGGCCGCGAGGCCATCGCCGAGCTGATCGGTACGGACCCGGAAACCGACCTGGCGGTACTCAAGATCGACCTGCCCGACCTGCCGGCAGTGGTCATCAGCCCGGCTGAGCAGCAACGCACCGGCGATGTGGTCATGGCCATCGGCAACCCGTTCGGTCTCGGCCAGACCATCACCATGGGCATCATCAGTGCCACCGGCCGCAACCAGCTGGGGCTCAATACCTATGAAGACTTCATCCAGACCGACGCGGCGATCAACCAGGGCAACTCCGGTGGCGCCCTGATCGATGCCTATGGCCGGCTGATCGGTATCAATACCGCCATCTTCTCCCAGTCCGGCGGCTCCCAGGGTATCGGCTTTGCCATTCCGGCACCGCTGGCGATCAATGTCATGGAGGAGATCATCCAGCGCGGCCGGGTCATTCGCGGCTGGCTGGGTGTCGAGGTCCAGCCGCTGACCAACGACCTGGCCGAGTCCTTCGGCCTGATCCAGGCCCACGGCATCGTGGTTTCGGGACTCTACCGCAACGGGCCGGCATGGGTCGCCGGCCTGCGTCCCGGCGATGTGATCCTGAAGATCGACGGTCAAACGGCCAGCAATGGGCGTCACGCGATGAACCTGGTGGCGCGGGCGACGCCCGGTCAGAAAGTCGAGCTGGAAGTGCTGCGCAACGGCGAATCGTTGAACTTTACCGCCGAGGTTGGCGTACGGCCAACCTTCGGCTCCTGACAAGTCAGTCGTTCAGCAGGTCGCCGAAGGCATCCAGCAGCGCCTGATTCTGCTCCGGCGTACCCACAGTGATACGCAGGAACTGCTCGATACGCGGCAGACGGAAATGCCGCACGATCACCCTGCGCTCACGCAACCCCGCCGCCAACTGCGCCGCATCCCGCTGGGGATGGCGGGCCAGAACGAAGTTGGCGGCCGAGGGCAGCACCTCGAACCCCAGTTGCGCCAATGCGACACTCAATTGCTCGCGACTGTCGATGACCGCCTGGCAGCATGTCTCGAAGTAGGCCTGATCCTCGAATGCCGCTACCGCGCCGACAATCGCCAGACGATCCAGCGGATAGGAGTTGAAACTGTTCTTGATCCGCTCCAGCGCTTCGATCAGATCCGCATGGCCGACCGCCAGACCCACCCTCAACCCGGCCAGCGAGCGTGATTTGGACAGGGTCTGGGTCACCAGCAGGTTGGGATAGCGGTCCACCAGGGCAATAGCCGTCTCGCCGCCGAAATCCACATAGGCTTCGTCCACTACCACCACCGAGTCCGGGTTGGCCTGCAGGATCTGCTCGATACCGGCCAGCGGCAGCAACATGCCGGTCGGCGCGTTGGGGTTGGGGAAGATGATGCCCCCATTGGCCTGCCGATAGTCTTCCGGCCGGATGCTGAAATCCTCGGCCAGCGGCAGTGGCTGCGCCTCGATGCCGTACAGCCCGCAATACACCGGGTAGAAGCTGTAGCTGATGTCCGGCATCAATACCGGTTTACCGTGCTGGAACAGCGCATGGAAGATATGCGCCAGCACCTCGTCGGAGCCGTTGCCAACGAATACCTGGGCGCTGGTCACGCCGTAATAGCCGGCAATGGTGTCCTTCAGTGCATCGGCATTGGGCGCCGGATACAGCCGCAGGCCATCATCCAGCTGCGCGCGGATGGCGTCGAGCACCTTCGGCGACGGACCGTAGGGATTCTCGTTGGTGTTCAGCTTGATCAGGTTGTCGAGCTTGGGCTGCTCGCCCGGCACATAGGGCACCAGATCCTTTACAAAGGGACTCCAGAAACGACTCACGGCAAGACTCCAGAACAGTAACGGCTCACCGGTCGGGAGCCTGGGTCAACATTGATACTACCGGCAAACGCCATGGATTGCCGCGCCACTACGTGGCTCGCAATGACGTGGTATTTCTGCCTGGCTCATAGTGGCTCGCAATGACAATGGTATTTCGGCCTGGCTCACGATGGCCCTCAATGACGGTGGTATTTCAGCCTGGCTCATGTGACAACCTCACACCCCATAGTCACCTTCGCCCACTCCCTCGTCATTGCGAGGAGTGAAACGACGCGGCAATCCACGGGCTCGGTATCTCCGGCCATTACTGGATTGCCACGCCTCTGCGAGGCTCGCACTGACGACAATATTATTGCTTGATGCGGTACTCCGCGCTGCGCGCGTGCGCCGTAAGGCTTTCACCCCGGGCCAGTACCGAGGCGGTTTTCGCCAGTTCGGAGGCACCCTCTGGCGAGCAGAAGATCACCGAGGAGCGCTTCTGGAAGTCATATACCCCCAATGGCGAGGAGAAGCGCGCGGTGCCCGAGGTGGGCAGCACGTGGTTCGCGCCGGCGCAGTAGTCGCCCAGCGCCTCGGGAGTGAAGCGGCCCATGAAGATGGCGCCGGCATGGCGGATCAACGGCAGCATGGCATCCGGATCGGCTACCGACAGCTCCAGGTGCTCAGGGGCAATGCGGTTGGATACTTCGCAGGCCTGCTCCAGACTGTCGACCTTGATCAGCGCGCCGCGGCTTTCCAGGGAGATACGCACCATGTCGCTGCGCTCCAGGCTGCCCAGCAGCTTGTTCAGGCTGGCCTCGACCGCATCCAGGAATTGCGCATCCGGTGACAGCAGGATCGATTGCGCATCTTCATCGTGCTCGGCCTGGGAGAACAGATCCATGGCGATCCAGTCCGGGTCGGTCTGGCCGTCGCAGATCACCAGGATCTCCGAGGGGCCAGCGATCATGTCGATGCCGACCTGACCGAATACCGCGCGCTTGGCGGTGGCCACGTAGATGTTGCCGGGACCGACGATCTTGTCCACTGGCGGCACCGTCTCGGTGCCATAGGCCAGCGCCGCTACCGCCTGCGCGCCACCCACGGTGAACACCCGGTCCACGCCGGCCAGACAGGCGGCGGCCAGCACCAGCTCGTTGATTTCACCGCGCGGGGTCGGTACCACCATGACCACTTCGGGCACACCGGCAACCTTGGCCGGGATGGCGTTCATCAATACCGAGGACGGATAGGAAGCCTTGCCGCCCGGCACATACAGGCCAACGCGGTCCAGCGGAGTCACCTGCTGACCCAGCACGGTGCCATCGGCCTCGGTATAGCGCCAGGACTCCTGGCGCTGGTGTTCGTGATAGACCCGCACACGCTCGGCGGCCACTTCCAGCGCCTGGCGCTGCTCGGGGGTGATGCGTTGCAACGCCAGTTCCAGGCGGGCGCGATCCAGGGTCAGATCCGCCATGCCGGCCACCTCCAGCCCGTCGAAACGGCCGGTGTATTCGACCAGCGCTGCATCGCCGCGCTCGCGCACGGCAGCGATGATTTCCTCGACCCGCTCGTTGACCGCCTTGTCGGATACCCCTTCCCACGCCAGCAGGCCATCCAGATGATGGTTGAAATCAGCCTGATTGACATCCAGACGGGCGATTTTCAACGGCGTGTTCATGGCGTAGTCCTCAACGGTAGGGTGGTGCGATCAGCTGACGCGACGCTCGACGGCGTCGCTCAGCAATTGGATCAGGGTTTGTATCCGGGCATGCTTCATCTTCATCGAGGCCTTGTTGACGATCAGCCGCGAACTGATGTCAGCGATCAGCTCCTGCGGCTCCAGGCCGTTGGCCTTGAGCGTATTACCGGTATCGACGACATCGATGATCTTGTCCGCCAGGCCGACCAGCGGTGCCAGCTCCATGGAGCCATACAGCTTGATCACTTCAACCTGGCGACCCTGGGCGGCGTAGTAGCGGCGCGCGACATTCACGAACTTGGTCGCCACCCGCAGCCGCCCCTTGGGTTCGGGGGTATTCACCGGGCCGGCGGTCATCAGCCGGCAGTTGGCGATCTTCAGGTCCAGCGGCTCGTACAGCCCCTGACTGCCGTACTCCATGAGCACGTCCTTGCCGGCCACGCCCAGATCGGCAGCGCCCTGCTCGACATAGGTCGGCACATCGGTGGCACGCACGATCAACAGGCGCACGTTCGGATCGGTGGTACTGAAGATCAGCTTGCGGCTCTTGTCCAGGTCCTCCACCGGCTCGATCCCCGCCAGCTTCAGCAGCGGCAGGGTGTCGTCGAGGATGCGGCCCTTGGACAGGGCGATGGTCAGGCTATTGCTCATGTAGATTTCTCTCAGGCGGATACACGCCGGATGCTGGCACCCAGCATCTGCAGTTTTTCCTCGATGCATTCATAACCACGGTCGATGTGGTAGATCCGGTCCACCAGAGTATCACCGTCAGCCCACAGGCCGGCAATCACCAGACTGGCCGAAGCGCGCAGGTCGGTGGCCATGACCGGTGCCCCCTTGAGTCGCTCGACCCCGGTGACGATGGCGGTGTTGCCCTCGACCTGGATCTGCGCGCCCATGCGGCTCATTTCCTGTACGTGCATGAAGCGATTCTCGAATACCGTTTCGATCACCGTGCCAGTGCCCTCGGCCACGGCGTTCATGGCCATGAACTGCGCCTGCATGTCCGTGGGAAATGCCGGATACGGCGCGGTGCGCAGGTTGACCGCGCGCGGCCGATTGCCCTTCATGTCCAGGCTGACCCAGTTCTTGCCGGTATCGATCTGTGCGCCCGCCTCTTCCAGCTTGAGTAGGAAGGCTTCGAGAATCGCCGGATCAGTATCCTTGAGCTTGACGCGGCCACGGGTGACGGCGCCGGCAACCAGAAAGGTGCCGGTCTCGATGCGGTCGGGCATGACCGAATAGGTAGCGCCGTGCAGGCGTTCTACGCCATCCACGGTAATGGTATCGGTACCATGGCCGCGGATCTGGGCGCCCATGGCGATCAGGCATTCGGCCAGATCCACTACCTCGGGCTCGCGCGCGGCATTCTGGATCACGGTCTGACCGCGGGCCAGGGTGGCCGCCATCAGGATGTTCTCGGTGCCGGTGACGCTCACGGTATCGAAGAAGTAGTGCGCGCCACGCAGGCCGCCTTCCGGCGCCCGGGCCTTGATGTAGCCGCCTTCGACGGTGATCTCAGCGCCCATGGCTTCCAGACCGCGGATGTGCAGGTCCACCGGCCGCGAACCGATGGCACAGCCACCGGGCAGAGCGACTTCGGCATAGCCGAAGTGCGCCACCATCGGCCCCAGCACCAGGATCGAGGCACGCATGGTCTTGACCAGCTCATAAGGCGCGACCAGGGTGGTGATGCTGGTCGGGTTGACCTCGACGTTGAGCTTGTCGCCCACCACCGGCTGCACACCCATGCGACCGAACAGCTCGATCATGGTGGTGATGTCGTGCAGGTGCGGCAGGTTGCAGATGGTAACCGCCTCGTCAGCCAGCAGGGTGGCGGCGAGGATCGGCAGTGCCGAGTTCTTCGCGCCGGAAATGCGGATTTCACCATCCAGGCGGTTACCGCCGGTGATCATCAGTTTGTCCATACGGATTCTCTTGTGCGGGATCGTTTCAGCGACGATCGTCCCAGGCTTGGCGGGTGAAGAATTTCATGGTGACCGCGTGAATGCGACCATCGGCAATCGGCTCGTTGAGCAGCGCATAGATCTGCTGCTGGCGCTTGACCGGTGACAGTGCCGCCAGCTCATCGCTGATCAGCAGCAATTGAAAATTGCAGCCCTCGCCTTCCACTTCCACCTGGGTGCCGGGCAATTGCTGTTCAATCAGGGTCTTTACTTCACTGGCCTGCATTGGGTATCTCCATGGTGCTGACAGTCGCAGCAGAAAGGTTTTCCAGCCATTCATCCAGCCCGCACACCGCCGCCATGCTCAGCAGGCCGGCCGGCAGAGCGCTGGCCTGCAATTGCACCTGGTGCTCGCGGGCAGTACGGGCTGCCGACAGCAGCAGCGACAACCCGACGCTATTGGAGCGGGTGACGCCCGACAGGTCCAGCGTCAGGGACTGGCCGGCGCTGGTGGCTATGGCACGGGCGAGTTCCTCGCGCAACGCTATGGCGCTGACGAAGTCCAGCTCACCTTCGAGCCGCAGCCGTTCGGCATCATGCAGCAGACGTGCGCTCACTCGCCGGCCTCTTGCTCGACGATCTCGCGGGACTCGGCAACCACACTGCCCCAATTGGCGATCACCGCATCCAGATCGTTGCGGTTGGCCTGCATGGCCTGGGCGAACTGGTCACGGAACAGCAGACCGATGTTGATGCCCTCGACGATCACGTTGCGCACCTTCCACTGGCCATCGAGATTGACCATGGTGTAGGTGACCGGATAGACGTTGCCGTTGTTGGCCCGCACTTCCATGTTCACACTGGCGCGCTCATCGGTCTGCTGCGAGCCCTTGGCCGGCGGCAGCACGGTGATATTGCCGCTGTCGAACTCGAGCAGTGCATTGCCGTAGAACTCGACCATGCTGCGCTTGAAGGTATCGATGAAACGATCCATCTGCTCGTCCGTCGCACTGCGGCTGTAACGCACGGTCATCACGCTGCGGGCGATACCGCGGAAATCGACCACCGGATCGAGCACTTCATTCAGGCCTTCGAGAAAGGCGTTGGAATCCTGCTTGTACAGCTCACGGTTGGCATTGAGCACTTCCATGACCCGCACGGAAGTATCCTCCACCACCTGGTGGGGGGTGGCGGCCGCAGCCTGGGCCAGCAGGGGCGTACTCAGCAGCAGGGCCAGTGCCCATGTCATGAGGTTGCGCATAATATTCTCCTGTTAATCGTCTTTGCTGACGGTATTGAGCAAGAAGCGGCCGATCAGTTCCTCAAGTACCAGTGCCGACTGGGTATCGAGGATCTCATCACCATCAGCCAGCACCAGGTCGTCGCCGCCCACGGAAATGCCGATGTACTTTTCGCCCAGCAGACCGGCGGTCACGATCGAGGCGGTACTGTCGGCCGGCAATGTGTCCACATCGGAGTTGATGGTCATCTCGACCAGCCCGGTATAACGGTTCTTGTCAAAGGTGATGCGCTTGACCTGGCCGATGGTCACACCCGCCATGGTCACCTTGGATCGAGCCGTCAGGCCGGACACGTTGTCGAAGTGGGCATACACGGTATAGGTGTCACCATTGGTGCTCAGGGTCAGACCACTGACTCGCAGGGCGAGTATCAGCAAGGCCAGCAATCCAGCCAGGATGAACAGGCCTACAGTCAGTTCCAGTTTACGGGTGCGCATGGCAGTTTCCTTGGCAGATCAAAACATCAAAGCGGTGAGAATGAAATCCAGGCCCAGGATGGC
>Ga0172382_10007366_pt1 | contig 15651 bp, 19 predicted proteins | sample Leawel138RmetaG_FD_122245 | JGI IMG/M metagenome (GOLD analysis project Ga0172382, IMG submission 122245) | Leachate microbial communities from a municipal landfill in Southern Ontario, Canada - Leachate well 138R metaG | ecosystem: Engineered > Solid waste > Landfill > Unclassified | place...
CTTCGTCGTCGCTATGCTCCTCCTCGCAATGACAGAAAAAAATTAAAAATTAAAAATTGATTATGCCATTCGTATATTCGTAAAGGATTCGCTATTCGTTGATAAGAAAACATTGTAAATCTATCCTGAGCAAAGTCGAAGGATTTAAAATTAACTGTGAATCATCAACGACATCGCAAGTCATTAATTTTCTCATTTCTAAATCATCAATCTATTTCTTCCCTTCTTTGTGAATGGTATGTTTTCGGCACCAAGGGCAATATTTTTTAAATTCTAACTTACGCTCAATCGTTTTTTTATTGCGGCGAGTATAATAATTGATATGTTTGCATTCTGAGCATTGTAGCTTTACTATATGTTCTTTTTTCATAGAAATCAATAAATTAAATATAGAAATCAATAAATTACGAATCTAATAAGAAGATACTACTTTTAGGTTTTTTGAGCCGATGCGCGGGATTGAACCGCGGACCCCTTTCTTACCAAGAAAGTGCTCTACCACTGAGCTACATCGGCCGTATTTGTGGGCAGGATAGGATTCGAACCTATGGAGGCCTAAGGCCGCGAGATTTACAGTCTCGTGCAATTGTCCACTCTGCCACCTGCCCAAAATAATGAGCCACCTCTCGGACTTGAACCGAGAACCTACTGTTTACAAAACAGTTGCTCTGCCATTGAGCTAAGGTGGCACAGATTGGTGTAAGGGATTTGCTCTACCATTGAGCTACCTCGGTCTTTAAATATTCAAATTATCTTATGCTACCTTTTTTCTCATATAGCTCTAACAATAAATCTTGAACAACATTATCTTCCTTATCTAATCGAAATGCCTGAAGCAAAGCCCAACGGGCAGAAGAAAAATCTTTTCGCCAGAGATAGATGCGAGCTAAATTTTTAAAAGCTATCAAATCTTCGGGGTTCGCTTTAATTCTTTTTAAAAGAGCCTTTTCTTCCTGAATGGTATTGAAAACATGATCTGTTTCTGCGGCATTTTGCAATAATTTTTCTTCAGAAAAAGCGCTAATAATGCCATTTTGTTCTCCCCCCTCAAGTTCAGAAATGCTTTTCTTGATTCTAATTCTTGTTAAATTTTTAAAAATTGTCCTGTCAATTCTTAAAACAATTATTCGGGAACGGACCAAAGCTTTCTCCGCGAAAGAAAACATCTCCTCATTAAGTTTTTGGTAGTTTTGCTTGCTAAAAATTCTATAAAACTTTTCCTCCCAAGAATTCTTTTTTTGAATTCCATCTTTTTTTTCAGTTTCTGCTTGTTCTGGCCTTACTTCTAATTTTACTTCTTCCTTCTTTTGCTGATATTGAAATATATAAATTAATCCGCTAATTCCCAGAATGATTAAAAGAGGAGGAATAATATTAAACATATTAGATTTGAAAACGAATAAACCGGGTGATTTCTATATTTTCGCCAAATTTAGCAATGGCTTCTTTAATTAACTGGCCAATATTTTTGGTCTCATCTTTGATAAAAATCTGTTTATCCAAACAAATTTCCTGAAACTCTTTTTCCAATTTTCCTTGAACTATTTTCTTAATGATTTCAGGGGATTTATCCGTATCTTTAAATTCCTCTTTATATTCTTTTTCTTTTGCCTCAATTATTTCTTTTGGCACTTTCTCATAAGATACGTATTTTGGGTCTAAAGCGGCAATATGCATCGCTAGATCATAGGCTAATTTTCTAAATTCAGCATTATTAGCCACAAAATCAGTTTCGCATCGCAATTCTACCAAAGCTCCGAGGCGATGATTGGAATGAATATAGGCCTCAACAACTCCGCTTTTTATATCATTACTCTTTTTTTCTTCTGCCCTTAGCTCCCCTTTCTTTTTTAAAATCTCGTTAGCTTTTGCAAAATTACCATTAGCTTCTTCTAAGGCCTTTTTGCATTCCATTACCGGCGCCTGGGTTTGCTCCCTTAATTTTTGTATATCTTCAATATTAACCATTATTTTTTATATTTTTATATTGTATATTTTATTTCTTTATTTCTTGCTCTTTACTGTTTATTTGCTCCAAACACTGATCAACCCTATTCAAAATATATTCAATTGCAGATTTAGCGCTATCATTTGCCGGGATTGGATAACTTATTTCTGTTGGGTCATCATCTGTATCCAAAATTGCTATTATCGGAATTCCCATTTTTCGAGCTTCACGCACCGCTGTCTGATGAACCTTGGGATCTACAACAAATAAAGCATCTGGCAAACGAACCATATTTTTCAAGCCGATAAATTTCTGTTCCAATTTCAACATTTCTTCTTCTAATTTTCTTTGCTCCTGTTTTGTATATTTGTCCCAATCACCTTTCTCTTTTTTATTTTCAAGATCTTTAAGGTATTGAATCCTGTCGCTTAAGGTCTGGAAATTAGTCAAAGTTCCGCCTAACCAACGATTGGTCACATACGGTAAATTGTATTTTTTGCTTACTTTTTCTATTGCTTCTTTGGCGCCGGCTCTGGTACCGACGAAAACAATACTTCCTTTATTTTTTACCACCTCTTTCATAAAATCTAAAGCTGCTAATAATCCTTTATTAGTTTTATTCAAATCAATCAGGGCAATTTCACCTGATGATTTAAGAGTAAAATAGCCGGCCTGAGGATGGTTAAAAGTTCTTTTGTGGCCGTACTGTAAACCAGCTTTTTCCATCTCTAATAAACCCTCTCCTAATAAACCCTCTCCTTGATCCTTGCTATTTTCTTCTTGATTTTTAATTTGTTGTTTTTTATCGTCTACCATATTGTGTTTTAAAATTTACCATAAAAAACCCCGAGAATCAAGGAAAGTTAACTTGATTGATTTTTTTTGACCTTTTTGCTATCATATTCTTGCTATGAAAAAAGATATTCATCCTCAATATTATCCTAAAGCAACAGTTACTTGCGCTTGCGGAGCTAAATTCACTATTGGCTCTACAGTTGAAAAAATGGAGGTTGAGATTTGTTCTCAATGCCATCCTTTTTATAGCGGTCAGAAAAAACTCGTTGACACCACCGGCCAAGTGCAAAGATTTAAAAATCGTCTTCAAAAAACACAGGATCTAAAAGCTAAAAAACATACTGATTCAAAGATAGAAAAAACAAAAAAGGCAAAAAAGAAAATTTCAAATTAAAGAGTAAAAGTTAATGGAGTTAAACCAATTACAAAAGGAATTAGACCAACTACAAAAGGAAAAAGAGAAACTTCTCAAGAAACTCAGCAACCCTGAGTTTCTTTCAGATAAGCAGGCTTTTGAAGAGGCCTCCCGACAGCTCAAAAAAGTTGAATTAGCAATGAATAACCTGAAAGAAATAATTAAAATAGAAAAAAAAATAAAAGAAGCCCAAGAAATTTTAGCTGAGGCAACCGATGACGAACTTTTGGCTTTAGCCAAAGAAGAATTAGAAAAAAATCAGATATTAAAGGACAAATTTTTGGAAAAACAGGAAAAAGAGAACCATCAAAATGGCGAAGCTGATAATAATATCAAAGGCATCCTGATGGAAATTCGGGCTGGTACTGGCGGGGAAGAAGCCGCTTTATTCGCTCAAGATTTATTTACAATGTATTGCCGTTATGCGCATAGTCAGAATTGGCCATTAAGAATTATTGATATGAGCCAAACAGCTCTTGGGGGTTTAAGAGAAGGAATTATTGAAATAGAGGGTGGAGAATCCTACGAAAAATTGAAGCAAGAGGCCGGCGTTCATAGAGTTCAAAGAATTCCAGCGACTGAAAAATCCGGACGGGTACATACTTCCACTGCCACTGTGGCTATTCTTCCCCAGATAAAAAATATAGAAATAGAAATAAAGCCAGAAGAGATAGAAGAAACTTTTTTTCGCGCCTCTGGCCCCGGCGGTCAAAATGTCAATAAAGTAGAGACCGCGGTGCGCCTTTTGCACAAACCCACTGGCTTAATTATCGCTTGTCAAAGTGAAAGACACCAAAAGCAAAACAGGGAAAAGGCTTTAGAAATTCTTAAAAACAAATTATTCAACGCAAAAACCCAAGAAATTACTGGTAAAACAGAAAAAGAAAGACGCAGCCAAATAGGCAGCGCCGAAAGATCTGAAAAAATACGCACCTATAATTTTCCTCAGGATCGTATTACCGATCATCGCTTAAAAAAATCTTGGCATAATATCGAGGAAATATTAAAAGGCGACGGTCTTAACAATATCATTGAGGACTTTAAAAAGGAATATCATCAGCGCTAATCTTTTCCTCTGAATCCTCTTCTAAAACAGGCAAATTTTCAACGCCTTCTTCTCCATCTGTGGCGACAGCTTCTGGAGGCATCTTAAATTTCTCTTCTCCTTCTTCTCCTTCTTGCGCTCTTCTTGGACCAAAACTTATATTTTCAGCAATAATTTCAGTTCTAGTTCTTTTTTGCCCATTGGTATCAACCCAACTTCTTGTGCGAATCCTGCCTTCAACTAAAACTAAACGCCCTTTAGCAAGATATTGATTGCAGAGCTCAGCCATTTTGCCCCAAACAACAATATTATGGAATTCTACTTCTTGTTGCTTTTGGCCACTAGCATTAACCCAAACCCGATTGGTCGCAACCCCAAAATTAGCCACTGATTTGCCAGAGGGAGTAGTGCGTAAATCTACATCTCGGGTAAGATTACCTATTATAAAAACCTTGTTTAAATTCATATTATTTTTCTTGCTCTATTTCCTTTCGACCTTGCCCCACTCTAAACAAATTGTCAGTTATATTTTAAAGCTTATTTTTCCAAAATTTCATTCAATTTTTTATCCAATTCTTCTAAACTGAACTCTTTCGCCTGCTTTTCCTTGTCTATCTCCGACTTTACTGAGGCATCTTTTAAGGATGCCTCCTTGTTTTTTAACAAAGGTTTTTTAAAAAGAGCCGAGGGGATTTTAACTTTCTGTTTAATCTCTTTTCGTGTCGTAATAAAAAAACGAATAATATCCTCATCAAGTTTAACTTTTTTCTGCAAAGAAGCTGCTGAATCTTTAGCTAAAGTAAATTGAATAAAACCAAAATAGGCATTTAAATTTAAATTCTTCCCTTTTTTGATAGGATAAGCCAAAGGTTTCAATTGAGGCAGCTGGGAGACACTGACTACACCTCCCAATTCTTCCAACTGCTTTAATAAATCAGTAAATTTTGCTTCGGCTTTTTTCTCGTCTAATTCAGAAGAGAACCAAAAAGATAATTCATAATTATTAGTGTCTTCATTCATCATGTTAATTTTTTATAATTTGCTCCCAAAGATCTTTTGCTATTTTAGGATTTTCTTTTAAAAAGTCCCTTGCCGCTTCAAATCCCGCTCCTAATTTTATATCCCCAAAGCTGAAAGTTATCCCTGATTTTTTAATAATGTTTTTTTTCAACCCTAGGTTTAGGAGATCTCCGCTATAAGATATTCCTTCTTTATAAAGAATATCAAATTCTGCTTCCCGAAACGGAGGGGCAACTTTATTTTTAACGACCTTTGCCTTAATACGAGAGCCAATAATTTCATCACCTTTTTTGATTTGAGCAAGTCTTTTTAACTCAATCCTGACTGAACTATAAAATTTTAAAGCCTTGCCTCCTGGAGTTGTTGTTGGATTGCCAAACATCATCATTCCTATTTGCATTCTTGTTTGATTGGTAAAAATGATTGCTGTATTTGTTTTCGCGGCTATAGCTGTAAGTTTTCTTAAAGCCCGACTCATCAGCCGCGCCTGAAGGCCAATCGTCTGGTCTCCCATCTCTCCCTCTATCTCGGCTTGGGGGGTCAAAGCAGCTACTGAATCAACAATAATTACATTAATAACTCCAGAACGCACCAAAGATTCCACAATATCTAAAGCCTGCTCTCCGTTATCAGGCTGTGATATTAATAGCTCTTTAACTTTAACTCCAATTTTTTGAGCATAATCCGGGTCTAAAGCATGCTCTGAGTCAATAAAAGCCGCTTTACCCCCTCTTTTCTGCACTTCAGCAACAATATGCAAAACTAATGTTGTTTTTCCAGAAGACTCAGCGCCATAAATCTCAGTAATTCTGCCGCGGGGAATGCCACCAACTCCTAAAGCTAAATCCAATGATGGGGACCCGGTAGGAATAACATCTATATTTACTTTCTTAACTTCCCCCAGCTTCATTACTGCCCCTTCCCCAAATCTTTCTTGAAGATCTTTTAATGTTTGCTCTAAAATATCTCCCTTTTCCGACTTATTCTTTTTGCTATTTATTTGATTCTTAGCCATATCTTATGATTTATATTAACAATTTTTTAGCAATCCTGCAACCCAAAGACGCCTTTTGATAAATTAAAGCAGCCACCCATTATTCAAACGCCTCACCTTCATCAGAAGGAACATAAATAATCTGACGGACAAGCGAAGTCTCATGATTTAAAGCATTGACTGCTCTAAATTCAATGGTGTTAAGCCCGGGGTTAAGAATAATAACATCGTGAAACTCACCATCCTCTTGAATAGAAACCTCTCTATCTTTTACAAAAAACATTTTTCCCCGAATTAGCTTACCAATAATTTCAAGTTCTGGTTGGTTAGTTGTCAAATCATCAGCCGGAGAATAAAGAATAATTTTAGCCGGGAGGATAAAAAAACTTGCCTCATAACAAAAGTATAATAAAATTAATGCTCCAAATATCCATTTTAAAACTCTTGGGAGCGAATTCTTAATAAATAAAAATAGCTTTGATTGGCGGACAAAAAATCTATTTTTTGGGGGTAAATCACCTTTGCCAGAGGACAAATGTCTACCATTACTTTGTTGATATAAAGCAATGATTTTTGCCGTATCTAATTTCAAAAATTGGGCGTATTTATTAATTACGCCTCTTAAATAAACCGGAGGCGGAAGATTCTCATAATTATTATTTTCTAAATCTCTTATAATTGAAGGTAAAATTTTTGTTTCTTCAGAAATTTTTTCTATGCTGTATCCTTTATCTAATCGCGCTTTTTTCAAAAATTCCCCACAGGACATTGCCTCTCCTTCTTGCTTCTCTGAAGAAGAATATTTAATTTCCATAGTTATTTTCTTCTTTCTCTTTAACAAAGACCTCGCGAGGTTTAGCTCCGTCAGCAGGGCCAATAATGCCATTCTCTTCTAGAAGATCCAAAAGGCGAGCAGCTCTGGCATAACCAATTCTTAACCTTCTCTGCAATAATGAAGCTGACGCTTTTCCCGCTTTTACCACTATTTCATATGCTTCTGGATATAACTCATCTTCTGTTTTTTTAGCCCACTCTTCTAAATCTATTTCCTTCAAAGGAGAAGAAGATTTGACAAATTCTTCCAAGTTATCTGTGAGACCGTTAATTTTCCCCTCGGCTTCTTTACTTGATTCTTTAATAAAATCTACCAGCTTATTTACTTCTTCTTCTGAAACATAAGCGCTCTGAATCCTTTTTGGTTTTGGGGAATCAGAAGAAAGATATAACATATCGCCGCTTCCTAATAATTTTTCAGCGCCAGCCATATCCAAAATTGTCCGCGAATCAACTTGGGAAGCCACTTGAAAAGCAATCCGGGAGGTAATATTCGCTTTTATCAAACCAGTAATAACCTCAACCGACGGTCTTTGAGTGGATAAAACAAGATGAATTCCCGTTGCTCGCGCCATCTGGGCAATTTTAATAATTAAAGACTCTAAATCACGTCCAAAACGAACCATTAGATCTGCTAATTCATCAATAAATATTACGATATAAGGCAAAATTGGTTCATCTTTTGACGCCGCCTTTAAATTAAACCCCTCTATGTCCCGCACCTGATAATCAGAGAACAAATTATATCTTCTTTCCATTTCGTTTATTGACCAATGAAGCACAGGAAGAACTTTTTTGCTTTCAGTCACCACTGGAGTTATTAAATGGCTGATACCATTGTAGGCAGACAATTCTACTCTCTTTGGATCCATTAGAATCAATCTTAAAGTTTCTGGAGAATTTTTAAACAAAAAAGAAGCGAGGATACTGTGAATACACACAGATTTTCCAGCTCCTGTGGCTCCAGCTATTAAAAGATGCGGCATCTTGCTCAAATCAGCTAAAATAATTTCTCCTTTAACATTTTTTCCCAAAACAAATAGCAAAGGTGAAGCTGTTTTTTGAAAATTAATCTCTTTAAATAAATTACCCAACCTCACTAAAGAAATTGACTTATTAGGCACTTCAATACCAACCAACGATCTGCCAGGAATTGGAGCTTCAATTCTTAAAGGATGAGCGGCTAATGCCAAAGACAAATCATTTTGGAGAGCGGTAATGTTTGCGAGCTTTACTCCCTCAGCTGGTTTAAGCGTATACTGAGTCACTGTCGGACCAACATTAACTTCACCCATTTCAACCTCTATTCCAAAACTCTGTAAAGTTCTTTTGATAATATTGGCATTGGCCTTAATGTCTCCTACCCGCGGCTGAGAATAACTTGAATCCAAAAGATCCAGCGGAGGAAGTTTATATTTATTTTTTAATTTTATAAAGGTTTCCGCCGTCATTTTTTCCTCTCTGATTTTTGCTGTTTCCTTTAAGGTTTTCGCTATTTTCCTATCCTCATCTATTACGCCTCTCTCCTCTTTATTTATAATCTCAGCATTGCTAATTGCAGCTTTTTCAGGTTCAGAAAGCGAAGAAAGCGGCATTTTTTCTCTTTCCTTTTTTTGAAAACGCCTCAGTGGAATATTCAAGACCAAAAGAATGCCCGAAACAAAAACAGCAACATAAATGGCTAAAACAGCCCAGGTTCCTAAATAAGGTTCTATCGATCCTCCTAACGATCCAACCAGCCCTCCTTTCCCTCCAAAGAAAATTTCTGATATGGACAAAGTTGAAAAAAGAACCAAAAAACACCCTAAAAAAGTAAAGAAAGTTAAATTAATTTTCTTTGTTGGGGAACGTAAAAAATTAAGAGCCATCATTATTGATAAACACGGAAGAATAAAGTAACCCCACCCTAAAAGATAGTCAAAGAATTGAAAAACAGCCCTGCCAAAAGGACCTGCCAAATTAAAGGCACTCAATATTAATATTAGGGAAATAGCCAAAGAGAGAATAGCGAAAATGCTATTCTTAACTTCTACATTCATTGTTTCTTGGGGGGTAATTTTCTTCAATAGATTCTGCCCCTTTTCTAAGAAATTTATCTTTAAATCTTTTTGTTTTTTTCTAGCCATTAAATATATTTTAACACAAAAAGGGCCTAATAATAAAGCCCCACCAAAAAAAATTAAAAATTAAAAATTAAAAATTTTTCTATGTGTACCTATCAGCCACTTTTGAAGCACCATAGGATTCTGGCTTAGTTTTAATTTGAAAGCCTGAACCCCTAACCATTCCTATTATCTCCTGAAGCATATGTTTTGTTTCTCCTTTGCTGCCTATATCTACATGAACCTCAAAGTCAAATGCAATATCCTTATTTTGAGACAAATTAAGCAGAACTTCTTCAGCTAACTTTAAAGACATCATTACTTCCTGATAAATTCTCTCTCTTAAACTGCTAATCTTTTTGTGATTCAATCGACGCCAGAAAAACCTACCGCCATGCCCTTGGCGATAAACAACAATCGCGCTCACAAAATCGGTTGTCCCATGATTAGAAGAATCAGTACCAATAATAATTTTATATTTTTCCTGCGGCTCAGCTTTAATATAAAAAAGCACCTCCTTTAGAAGCTCTTTATAGGTAAACGATTCTCCGCTGGGCGAATAAAATTGTCCTTCTTCACTCTTCATTACACAATTTAATCATTAATAAAAGCAAGCAGCCCTGCTATCCGAGCTCTTTTTATGGCTTTCTTTAATAGACGTTGATGCTTAGCACATAGATTAGTTTTTCTCCGAGGATAAATTTTCATCTGACTCGAAATAAAACGTTTTAAAGTATCAACATCTTTATAATCTATTTCATCTTTATTTTGAAGGCAGAAATAACAATGATCCATAAGAATAAGTTTAAAAGTTTAAAAGTTTAAAAGTTTAATTTTTACCGGGTGGCTACTTGTTTAAGATAAGAAATATCCTGCTCATATTTATCAGCTATTGCCATAACACTATCGCCATAAAAACGATATTTAGTATTGGTGCTGCCGGAAAAATAAATCATTGCCGCGCGCCATTCAGCTTCTCTTGTTTGCTGAGTTGCTCCCCATTTTGCGAGGTATAAAGCAGCAGCAACAAAAGAATCTCTAATATCCCAAGGGTTAGCCGGATGATTACCTGTAATTTGAGACACTTGATCTTTATACACCATCCAAGTTGAAGGAATAAATTGAGCTGGTCCCATTGCGCCGCCCCAGCCAACTTGCTGCCCTCCCTGATACATTGGGCAAGAAACAGGGGTCGTATCAGGATCTAAACCTAATTCCTGACAAATTTGGAGAAAAGGCGCTTGATCCCTGCCGGGCTTCATTACTGCCCGCCAGCTTTTATATGCCGGGTCTCCAGGCCGATTACAAGTACCTACATTTTGGCCTAAATTAGATTCCTGAGTCAAAATAGCAAGAAGAAAGGCCGGCCTTATGCCAGTGCGACTGCCAACCCAATTAGCAATTTCCAAGGCCTCGCCAAATGTCACTTGAGTTTTAACACCTATCAATTGATAAATTCTATTTTTAATTTCTGTTGCTTTTTCTTTTGAGGCGGAAAGCATTTGCTGGTATTTTACCTCATTCCCTTGAGTAACTTCCAAAAGATAGCTCTGCTCTTTCTTTGTACTTTCTAATTCTTGCTTCTGAAGCATTTGCATCGCTAATAATTTTTGTGTTTCTTCTTTGTCACTCATTAATTCCTGATTTTGATTATTCAAAGTAATTTTCAGCTCCTCAAGCTGCTCTATATTTTCTAATATTTTCTCCTGAAGACTATATAAGGCGTTAGAATAATCAAAAAATTCACTTATTGTTTTTGAACTAAGCAATATTTCAAGAGGGGATGTCTGATTTAATTGCGAAAAATATTGAAGTAAATTAGCTAAATTATTTTTTATATTGTTAATTTTCTCTGTCGTCTGGATAACAGAGGTAGTTGTTTCATCTATCCTCACTTCAAGATACTGAAGATTAAGGTTGGTTGATTTAATTTGTAAATTGATTTTTTCAGCCTTGCTTTTAAGTTCATTAATTTTTCTTTGGAGAGCTGCTTTCTCTTGCTGAGTAGTCACTACCAAATTTTCATATTCTGCTATTTGCTTTTCCACTTCTTCTAACTCTTTTTGCAACTTTGCTCTTTCCTCATCATAAAGAGCTTCAGCTTCTCGGGATTGAAAAAAAATAGGCGCGGTAGCATCATTTTGAACAATAGAAATTAAAATAAAAAATAGAATTATTAAAGAAACAACCTTTTGCCCTGTTGCTTTTGTTTTCCCAAAAGAAAAAAATGAGAAATTTCTAACTAATCTCTCCTTTGGTTCAACTTGTTGGTAAAAAGGGGAAGAAATATCTTTTACCTTTTTGCGAGAAATAGATTTGATAACCATTTGCGCAATTTTTATAATCTTTATTAACTCATCAAAATTACTTCTCTTTCTTCTCTTCTTGGCTAGAGATTTCTTCTTTTTGCTGGCTTGATTCTCCTTCAACCTCTTCTCTTTGCTCTCTTTCGGCTTCACCAGCTACTTCAACTTCTTCTACTGTTTTTGCTTTTCCTAATTCTTCCTCTAATTCTTCTTCGGTAATAGGTTTGCTGATACTTGCCACTGGTGTGTCCCCGGCAACCAAAATCTTCACATTAGGAGGAAATTTAATATCCCGGACATAAATTGTCTGATTAAACTCAGCCAACACCGAGATATCAACAGAAATCTCGTGAGGCAAATCTTTTGGCAGGGCTTCAACTTCTATTTCGTTCATTGATTTAATCAGAATGCCTCCTTTAGCGGCAACAGCTGGGGATTCTCCAATAAAATTTATTGGGATATGGGCCTTAATCAATTGGCTCATTTCCACTTCATAGAAATCAATATGCATTGGGAGACCATTAAGAAAATGGCTGCTTACGTCTTGAACTAACACACTTTTTACCTGCTCTTTGCCCTGATCTTCAAAAACTAAATCAATAATATTAGTATCGCCTGCTTTCTTATAAACATTGCGAAAATCCTGAGCTTTTACTTCTAAAGGATAATTTTCTTCTATTTTTTTACCATAAAGAACAGCCGGAATAAGGCCTTTTTGCCTGAGGATTTTATTCTTCTTGCCGAAAACAGTTCTTTTTTGCGCTTTTAAAACTATCTTTTCCATTTTTTTGGTTATTGTAGCGGAAACTTGCTTAAAAAGCAAGGAATAAAATAAATAATTATTTTTTGGGTGCTGCGAGAATCTTTTGAAAATAGGAAATTCTCTCTAAGGGATCTTTGGCTTCAAAAATAGCTGAACCAATAGCAATAAAATCCGCTCCTGAATTTTTGACCCTTTCTATATTATCTTCATTTACGCCTCCATCTATCTCACATTGGATTTTGGGATAATTGGATTTAATCTTTTCCACTCTGTCTAAAACAAACCAATGAAATTCTTGGCCCGAGGGACCAGGAGAAACCCCCAAAATTACTACAAAATTCACTTTATCCAAATACTGATTAACATCTTCAAAAGGAGTTTCTGGATTAATGGCTATTCCTAATTCCACCTCATTTTCCTTACAAAGATTAAGAAGAAAAGTAAAATTTTTGATTGCTTCTAAGTGGACAATTATCCTTCGGGGCAATAATTCCAACCAATAAGGAACAATTTGTTCAGGATTATGAACCATTAGGTGCAACTCAAATTTCCTTTGTATATTTTTAATTTTTTTAAGAACCTCTGGGCTATTCCACGTTTTCCAAGCAGTAAATTTTCCGTCAGCAACATCAATTTGAAAGGTGTTATCAAACTTCTCAAGCAGACGAATTCTTTGTTTAAGCTTTTGCGTTGTTTTGGTATTAATAACAGGGATAAGTTTGGACATAATAATTTAGCAATTTAGCAAATAGCAATCTAGTAATTTGGTAATTGATTAATTTTTTTTACCCTCCTTATATAACGAGGCTCCTTTTTAAAACTGGCTTTTAACCATTCACGGATTATTGATTTAGCAGTGGCTATATCAGTTAAATCTGCGGCTAAGCACAAAATATTAGCATCAATTGCTCGTTTAGCTTCTTTTGCCATATAGCCAGAAAGGCATAAAGCAGCTCTTACCCCCTTAAATTTGTTAGCCGCAATACTCATACCAATTCCAGAACCACAAATAAGAAGACCTTTATCTTTTGGCTGAGAAGATACCATAGCCGCTACTTTTTGAGCAAAATCAGGATAATCATCATTTTGATCGTATTTTAAATTCCCCAAATCTTTAAATTTGATTTTTTCTTGCCCTAAAAATCTTTTAATCTCTTCTTTTAAATTATATCCGCGGTGATCAGCTCCCAAATAAATCATTGCTAAATTGTTAAATTGTTAATTGTTGTCCAGCGTTAATTTTTTTATCTGCTGCAGCAAACTTGAAGAATATGCCCATTCATTATCATACCAAACTAAAACCTTTGCCAAGTCATTATCAATAACTTTTGTAAAATTAAGGTCAATAATTGCCGGTGCTAAAGTGCCGATGATGTCTGATGAAACTAACGGTTGATTGCTTGTCCCAACAATACCCAACCATCTTTGTTCTTGAGATGCTTGTTCAAAAATTTGATTAATTTCCTTGGCTGAGGTCTGTCTTTGGGCAAGAAAAGTAATATCAGCGATAGAGCCGCAAACAACCGGCACCCTTAAAGCAATGCCGTCAAATTTATCTTTCAAGCTTTTGATGACCTTAGCCACACATTTTGCCGCTCCAGTGGTTGAAGGAATAATATTTTGGTTTGCCGCCCGCCCTCGCCGCCAATCATCTGCGCAAGGACTATCCACTAAACATTGAGTAGAAGTATAGGCGTGAACTGTATTCAGAATTGCTTTTTTAATACCAATTTTCTCTTCTAAAATTTGGACTACTGGCGCTACAGCATTAGTGGTGCAAGAACCATTAGAAATAACCTCAAAGTTTGCTGCTTCAGCATCATTAATACCTAATAGAACTGTTCTTCCGTCTTTTCCTTCTTCTCCATCTGCCGGCGCGGTAATAATTACTTTTTTTGCCCCAGCTTCAAGGTGAGCTTTTGCTTTTAAATAATCGGCAAAAACACCTGTGGCTTCAACAACAACATCTATTTTTAATTCCTGCCAAGGGAGATTTTGAGGATCTTTTTCCTGAAAAAATAAAATTTCCTTATCATCAACAATCAATTTCCCTTTTGCTTTTCTGCTTTTGATACCTGCTTTTTGATATTTGATATTTTTCTGATAGCTTCCGTAAACTGTATCGTATTTTAAAAGATAAGCTAAATTATCTCCATTGGCTAAATCATTAATCGCGGCAACTTGAATACTGGGTTCTTCAAACGCTAAACGGAAAAAACTTCTCCCTATTCTTCCAAAACCATTGATAGCAATACGCATACCTTTAAAAAATTAAAATTTAAAAATAAAAATTTAAAAGATTGTCCTGAGCAAAGCCGAGGGATCAAAAATCAAAATTTTTAAAAACTTAATAAATTTACAATCGCTTTGCCAAAATCTTGGGCGGCAGCAGGGCCGCTTGCCGTAATAATTTTCCCATCCACAACCACTGCACTATCTTTATATACCGCTCCACTCTCTTCAAGCATCTTTACAAAACTTCTGTCTAACGTTGATGACCAAACTGTAGCTTTTTTGCCTTCCAGAAGCCCTGATTTAGCCAGAAGGGCCGGGGCAACACAAATTGCCGCGACTAATTTATTTTCTCTGTTAAAATCCTTAGCCAATTTTTGAAATATTTCATTATCTAACTCCTCTATCATTCCCGGGCCGCCGCAAAAAACTATTGCTTCATATTCGGCGGCCTGAATTTCTTCGGACTTAATATCAATAATAGCTTCCCCGCCATCAACGCCTTGGGCAACCCCTTTTTGAGAGCTTGCCGTCTCTACTATAAAACCAGCTTTTTCAAAAACCTCTTTGGGAACAAAATATTCTTCGTCTTTAAAATCGTTAAACGCCACGACCATTAAAATTTTTTTATCTTTTGCCATATTATTTGTTAAATCATTCGGCTTCTCCTCTGGAGCAAAAAGAAATAAAGGAGCGCTCCAAAAAAGCAAACCGGCAATAACTAAAATTAAAATTATTGAGTAAACTGTTTTTTCCTTCATTGAATTTATTATCAACTGTCAGTTTGCCTCACCTCCTTATATTTAATTATACCACAGGAGATAAAATAATCAAAAAACAACGCCGAGATTAGGCGTTGCTTTTTGTATCTTCGCGTTTGTTTAATCCCAATATTTCCTCTAAAAGCGGCTTATCAAAGCCAACAATAACTTTATCATCAATTTCTATCACCGGCACCCCTGTCTGGTCGCTTTTTTCTACCATCAATTGGGCCGCTTTTTCATCAGTACTTACATCTATCTCTTCAAAAGGAATGTTCAAAGAAGTAAAAAAACTCTTAGCCTGTTCACACCAAGGACACATTGGGGTTGAATAAATTTTTACCTTCACCTTAGAAAGAGAGCTATTAGTGCCAGGATCATTGCCTAGAGCGGCTTGCCCTTGGGTATTTTGAGAATTAATCTCCATATTTTTAAA
>Ga0172382_10007367_pt1 | contig 15651 bp, 9 predicted proteins | sample Leawel138RmetaG_FD_122245 | JGI IMG/M metagenome (GOLD analysis project Ga0172382, IMG submission 122245) | Leachate microbial communities from a municipal landfill in Southern Ontario, Canada - Leachate well 138R metaG | ecosystem: Engineered > Solid waste > Landfill > Unclassified | place...
CCGGCCGCCATCGCCTGCTCGCAGGCCAGTGCAAGGCGTTCGGCTTCGCCCGGCGCGTCACCGCCCGAGGATTCGATCAGCGCGTACAGCGGATAGCCGTGGGCGAGCGGCGGCCGGCCGCGCGCCGGCGGTGTGGTCACCAGTTCGTAAAACTCCGGCCACATCGCCTCGAAGGCGGACAGCGAGCCGCCCAGCGCCCGGTCCATGTGCTTGAGCAGCGCCGCCAGTTCCGCGAAGCCGGGCGCCGCCACCAGGGCCACGTCCTGGCGCGCGGGCTTCTCGCGCAGGCGCAGCACCAGCCGGCTGATCACGCCCAGCGTACCCTCCGAACCGATGAAGAGATGCTTGAGGTCGTAGCCCGCATTGTTCTTGATGAGCCGGTTCATCGCGGGAATGACGGTGCCGTCGGCCAGCACCGCCTCGACGCCAAGCACCATGTCCCGCGTCATGCCGTAGCGCACGACCCGGTTGCCGCCGGCATTGGTCGAGGCATTGCCACCCAGCGTCGCCGAGCCGCGCGCTCCGAGGTCCAGCGGAAAGGCCAGCCCTTTCGCATCGACCGCTTCCTGCAAGGCCTGCAGGGTGACCCCGGCCTGCACCACCGCCACCCGCTGGGCCGGGTCGATCTCCTCGATTCGACGCATCCTCTCGGTGGAAACGACGAGATCGGCCGGCGTCGTATCGGTGGCATGGACCAGGCCGGTGAGCCCGCCGTGGGTCACCACCGGCTGACGATGGGCATGGCATTCGCGCAGGACGGCGGCAAGTTCGTCGGTGCTGCCCGGACGAACCAGCAGGCCCGCCTGCACCGTCGTCGTGCGCATGAAGCCGGCCGGTCGCGCGGCCAGGGCCTCGCCTTCGAGCAGGGCCTGCGGTGGCAGGATCTCGCGCAGTCGGCTGCGCAGGGCTTGGCTGGGCATGTCTCCTCCGGACGGAATGCGATCGGCGATCAGCCGAGGATGAAATCGAAGCGACCGACACGATCCCCATCGGGCGCCTCGCGCACATCCATCAGCAGCCGCGGATCGAAGATGAAGTCGCGCTCGTTGGCGGCTTCGCCTGGGAAATAGAGCTGTGTCGTGAGGATCGGCCCGCCCGGTCGCTGTACCTTGACATGGAAGTGCCGGGTACGGCCCCGGTAGAGCCCGGGGACGATCGTCCGGAAACCGAAGCGGCCGTCTTCGTCCGCGTCCTGGTAGCCGCGCAGCCGGAAGCCCCGGTTGTCGTAGCGACCCTCGTCGTCAGCATGCCAGAGATCCACCCGGGCCCCCGGGACCGGACGACAATCGGTGCCGAGCACGAAACCGAGCAGCACCATGGGCTCGCCCGGCGCATCGGGCCGGAAGTCGATCTTCTCGGGCGGGCCGGCCGTGTAGAACGGGCCCTCGGTCTGGCGCCGCGTGGGCGCATCCCCTTCGCCGCAGGAAGGCGTGAGCTCCAGCGCCCCCGGCAACGTGCGTCCCTGCGCCAGGGCCGCGCCGGCCACACCCATCGCACCGGCGGCAAGCCAGGCCTGCAGGATCGCGCGCCTGCTCGCGTTCCGCTCATCGAACATCGGAGCGCTCCTTCTGAAACCGACCCGTCGAATCGATTCTACCGATGCCCGGTCAGCGTGATCCGGACCATGGATGAGCGATCGCCTCAACCTGCGCCTTCACCGCTTCGGCGGCGAGGATCCCCGAAATCATCGCCGGCGCGACCCCATAGCCCGGATAGCTCGTCTGACCAGCCAGGAACAGGCCCTGGATCGGCGTCGCATGGGGGAACTGCTGCATCGGGCCGGCCGCGGGCGACAGCCCGTAGAGCGCGCCATCGAAGAGATTCATCCGCTGCGCGAAATGCTGCGGCCCACGCACCCGCCGGACCCGCACATCGAGCGGATGCAGCCGGGCGAGCGCCGCCTCGGTCGCAGCCGCGACTTCCCCGGCCATGTCGTCGGTCCAGGCCGAGGCCGGCAGGGCCGGGTCGACCGCTGCGAACATCTCCACCACGCTGCCGCCGGGCGGGGCGAGATCCTCGAGGATGCGGCTCGGCACGGAATAGCTCAGCCATTCGACGCGCTCCCCTTGCGGGGCCAGGAACTCATGCTGGCGCTCCAGCAAGGGGACATGGTTGACGGCGAAGGCCGGCGCATCGATCCGGCCGGCCAGGCCGAGCTGCACCGATACCGCCCGGTGCGAAAGCTTCACGCCACGCAACCGGCGCGCGATCGAGACCGGCACCTGCGCCGGATCGACCAGCTCACCGAAAGTCGCCATCGCGCTGGCGGTGCCTACCACGGTACCGGCAACGAACTGTTCGCCATCGGCCAGCGTCAGTGATGCCACCCGGCCGTTGCCGACTCCGATGCGTGTCACCCGGGCACCGAGGCGAAGCTCGCCGCCGCCGGCCTCGAACTCCCGGCGCAGGAGTTCGCTGATCGCACCCATCCCGCCCACCGGCAGGTGGAAGCCCTCGTCGAGCATCGCGATGAGGCCGAAGATGTGCGCGATCGGCGCGCGGTCGGCCGGCAGGCCGGTGTAGAGCAGGATCGCGGCGATCGCCGCCCGGGCTTCCGGATCGCTGAACAGGCGCCGCAACTCGGCGTCGAGCCTGCCGTGCAGCTTCGGCATGATCCGCCACGCCTTCGACATCAGGCGCGGAGCCGACAGCGGCCAGGGGAGCAGCTCGTCGGCGAAGAGCCGCAGGATCGGCCGCCATTTCCCGAGGCACTGATCGAGCTCGGTCGCGAGCTTCTCTCCACGCGCATCGCCATCCTCGCCCGTCACCCTGGCGGGTCCGCCATCGGGAAACGACACGCAGGTTCCGCCCGGCAGGATGGTCGCCTGCGGCACGTCGATGCGCCGCAGCGGCAGCAACGCCTCACGATCCAGGCCGAGACGTCCGAAGGCATGGTCGAGCAGGCGCGGCAGCGCGATGTACATCGCGCCATCGTTGAACCGATAGCCGTCGATGTCGGTGGTGGCGCAGCATCCGCCGACCGAATCGCCGGCCTCGAGGAGCATCACCTCCCTGCCCTGGCGACGCAGATGAACGGCCGCCGCCAGCCCCGCAAGGCCTGCCCCGATGACGACGGCGCGATTCGATCGCATGGAATTCCCACCTCTGGCCCGGTTGCACCGGATTCTACCGGGCGCTCCGGCTGCCATCCGGAGTGGTTTCTTGACCTGGTTCAATCCATATATAGCGTTCAAGAGGCATATTCCACGCTACATCTAGTGTCCATCCGAAATCGTGTCTGACCCCATAACCAGCATAACCATCGCAGGAGTCTTTCCATGGATGCTGCCGTCGCCCCGCCGGGAGCCGACCACCGCCCCCTGGTCGATGTCGGATCGTCGATCGATGAACACCTCTCGCGCGCCGACTGGCGGGTGAACGCGAACGCCAACCAGGGCTATTCGCTCGGCGGCCTGATCCTGAACGTGGCGGGCAAGGTCACGGCCAACTACTGGCTCTCGCATGTGTACAGCGCCGGGATCGGCCAGGCGCATCGCGAGGGCGACCTCCACATCCACGACCTCGACATGCTGAGCGGCTACTGCGCCGGCTGGTCGCTGCGCACGCTGCTCGAGGAGGGGCTCAACGGCGTGCCCGGCAAGGTGGAGGCGGGGCCAGCGAAGCACATGTCCTCGGCGGTCGGGCAGATCGTCAACTTCCTGGGCACCCTGCAGAACGAATGGGCCGGCGCGCAGGCATTCTCGTCCTTCGATACCTACATGGCGCCCTTCGTGCGCAAGGACGCGATGGACTACGCAGGCGTGCGCCAGTGCATCCAGGAGCTCGTCTACAACCTCAACGTGCCCTCGCGCTGGGGCACGCAGACGCCCTTCACCAATCTCACCTTCGACTGGACGTGCCCCGAGGACCTGCGCGAACAGGTGCCGGTGATCGGCGGCGAGGAGATGCCGTTTCGCTACGGCGAGCTGCAGGCCGAGATGGACATGATCAACCGCGCCTACATCGACGTCATGACGACGGGCGACGCCATGGGCCGGGTGTTCACCTTTCCGATCCCCACCTACAACATCACGCAGGACTTCCCCTGGGAGAGCGAGAACGCGCAGCGGCTGTTCGAGATGACCGCGAAGTACGGCCTGCCCTACTTCCAGAACTTCATCAACTCGGAGCTTTCACCCAACATGGTGCGCTCGATGTGCTGCCGGCTGCAGCTCGACCTGCGCGAGCTGCTCAAGCGCGGCAACGGCCTGTTCGGAAGCGCCGAGCAGACCGGCAGCCTCGGTGTGGTCACCATCAACTGCGCACGCCTCGGCTACCTGCATGCGGGCGACGAGCCGGCGCTCCTCGCCGCGCTCGACCGCCTGCTGGAGCTCGGCAGGCAGAGCCTCGAGACCAAGCGCGAGCTGATCCAGTCGCTCATGGACCAGGGCCTGTTCCCCTATACCCGTCGCTATCTCGGCACCCTGCGCAACCATTTCTCGACCCTCGGGGTCAACGGCATCAACGAGATGCTGCGCAACTTCAGCGGCGACCGGCACGACATCACCAGCGAATGGGGCCACGCCTTCGCCCTGCGCCTGCTCGATCATGTCCGGACGCGCATCGTCGCCTTCCAGGAGGAGACCGGCCATCTCTACAACCTCGAGGCCACCCCGGCCGAAGGCACGACCTACCGTTTCGCGAAGGAAGACCGCAAGCGCTGGCCCGACATCCTGCAGGCGGGCACCGACGAGCAGCCCTACTACACCAATTCCTCGCAGCTGCCGGTGGGTTTCACCGACGATCCCTTCGAGGCGCTCGCCCGCCAGGAGACGCTGCAGTCGAAGTACACCGGCGGCACCGTGTTGCATCTCTACATGGGCGAACGGATATCGAGCGGGGTGGCCTGCCGCGAACTCGTGCGGCGGGCGCTGACGCGGTTCCGCCTGCCCTACATCACCATCACGCCCACCTTCTCGATCTGCCCCACCCACGGCTACCTCGCCGGCGAGCATCACTTCTGCCCGAAGTGCGACGAGGAGAGGCTTGCCGCCAAACGCCAGCGGGCGACACAGGACCTCACGCCCGTCGAGCCATGATTTTTCAACCCACCGGAGACCAGACCATGAGCCATGAATCCACCACCGAACTCGCCGCCCTCGCCACCGCGCAGGTCCGGCTCACCGATGCCGAGCGCCAGGCCTGCGAGGTCTGGACCCGGGTGATGGGCTACCACCGTCCCGTATCGAGCTTCAACATCGGCAAGCAGGGCGAGCACAATGAGCGCCAGTTCTTTGCCGAGCGCCACTGAACAGGACAGCGCCGGGCCGGCGCCCGGCGCGGCGCGCGCCGCGATGGACGCCAACGCTTTGCGGCTCGGCGGCCTGACCCCGTTCACCAGCATCGACTTTCCGGGGCGGCTCGCCGCCGTGCTGTTCTGCCAGGGCTGTCCCTGGCGCTGCGGCTACTGCCACAACCCCGAACTGCTCGACGCCACCATGCCCGGCGCCGTGTCCTGGCCCCGGGTGATCGACTTCCTGCGGCAGCGTCGCGGCCTGCTCGACGGCGTGGTGTTCTCGGGAGGAGAGCCACTGCTCCAGGCGGCGCTGCCCGCCGCGCTCGACGCGGTGCGCGAGCTCGGCCTCGAGACGGCACTGCATACCGGCGGCATGTACCCGCAGCGGCTCGCCGCGCATCTCCACAAGCTGGACTGGGTGGGGCTCGACATCAAGGGGCCCTGGGATCGCATCGATTCCATCACCCGTTCGCGCAATGCCGCGCCGCGAGTGAAGGAGTCGCTCGCACACCTGCTCGCGAGCGGAGTGCCGCATGAATGCCGGACCACCTGGCATCCGGGGCTCTTCGATGAGGACGAGCTGCTTGCACTGGCGCGGGATCTCGCCGGACGCGGTGTGCGGCACTGGGTCCTGCAGGCCTGCCGGGATCCTGCAACACCGGGAAGCGAGGCCGCCGTGGCGCGACTTTCACAGGCAGGTCTTGCGAGCCTGGGCGCGATATTCGAACGCTTCGAAACCCGGATGCACTGACGACCGGCCGGCTGGCGGCCGATACCGTACAACCGGCGAAACGACCGAAACAAGGGCACAAGTCACGCCTTCTGATATTCTTCGTCCCCGAACTCCCGGCATGAACGTCAGCGGTTCGGACTGATCGCTACGGACCGCCTGTTTCGGCGCACGCCTCCTCCCGCGCGCCGATCAGCGCTTGCGTCTTCGCCATCTGGCCGATCACGACCAGAACAATCCCGGAACCCTCTATGAACTGCGCACGGCACGCTGCGTTGCGGCCGTGTGCGCCCTGGGATCGTCCGGAATCTCGAGAACAGACAAAAGAAGAGCCTCACTTCATGGAAGCAGTCTACAAATCCGGCGGCGCGACGCACCGGCCCGACGACGATGGCAAGCTGAATCTCGACCAGCCCTCCGTCATCTCCCTGCAGATCGCGCCCGAGAGCGTCGCAAGCTTCGAGCGGCGCGGCGACGATCTCGTGCTGGTGCTGCGCGATGGCCGGGAAGTGACGGTGCACGGCTTCTTCAGGACATACGACGACGGCCGCAACGACCTGGTCCTCGAGGACGAGGCCGGTGTCCTCTGGTGGGGCCAGTACCACTCGCCCTGGTCCGAATTCCATTTCACCGAGATCGAGTGGCTGGACGCAATCCCGCTGATCCCGCTCCATGAGAACGGCGGGCTCCTCGCGGGAGTCGGGGCGCTGGCCCTCGCGGCCGCAGCAGGAGGTGGCGGTGGCGGCTCGTCACCGAACACGCCGCCCGAGGCGCCGTCATACCGGCACAGCACACCGGAAGACCAGCCCCTGCGCAACCGGGTGATCGGCAGCGATCCGGACGGCGACCCCCTCGGCTATGCCCTCGGCACCCCGCCCGCCCACGGCACCGGTCGGCGTGCCGCTCACGCCCGGCACGCCACAGAGCATCGACATCACCGATGACGGCACGCCGACCGGCACCGTGATCGGCACGGTGGAGATCGACGCCGACGGCACGGTCACCCTCGTACCCGCGCCCGACTATTACGGACCCATCGGTTTCGACTACGAAATCGAGGACGCCGACGGCGACACCGACACGGCAAGGGTCGACATCGATGTCACCCCGGTCAATGATGCCCCGCGGACGCAGGGCACGATTCCCGACCAGGCCGGACAGGATGCGCAGACCGGCATCAGCGTCGCGACCGCCGGCACTTTCTTCGATGTCGAAGGCGACACGCTCACCTACAGTGCCGACAACCTGCCCCGGGGCCTGTCGATCGACCCGGGCACGGGCGTGATCAGCGGCGACATCCACCCTTCGGCGAGCCAGGGCGGCAACAATGGCGTCCATCGGGTCATCGTCACCGCCACCGATCCGGGTGGCGCCAGCACCGTCCAGGAATTCACCTGGACCGTGATGAACCCGGCGCCGGTGGCCAGCGACGACTTCGCCACCACTGCCGAGGACACGCCGGTGACCGGCAACGTCCTGACCGGGGCGGGCCCGGGCGATACGGCCGATACCGATCCGGACGGCGACCCGCTGTCGCTCGAGCAGTTCACGGTGGACGGCGCGACCTACGCCGCCGGCGAGACCGCCATGATTACCGGTGTCGGCACGCTGCGAATGGAGGCCGACGGCGAATACGAATTCGTCCCGGCGCCCGACTGGAACGGCGCCGTGCCGACGGTGACCTACACGGTCAGCGACGGCGAGGGCGGCACCAGTACCGCCGAGCTTTCGATCAGCGTCACCCCGGTCAACGATGCCCCGGTGATCGCGGGTGGACCGCAGGCCGGAACCGTGATCGAGGCCGGCCATGAGGACGACGGCACAGTCCGACCCGGCACGCCGAGCGTCAGCGGCACCTTCACCGCCACCGATGTCGACAACGACCCGAGCGAACTCGCCTGGAGCATCGTCGGCACGCCCGATACCACCTACGGCGAATTCATCCTCGACCCCGCCACGGGAGCGTGGAGCTACACGCTGGACAACACGCTCGATGCAACCCAGGAACTGAACGAAGACGATACCGTGCCCCTGAGCTTCACGGTCCAGGTGAGCGACGGCAGCGGCGGCACGGCGCAGCAGACGGTCGCCATCACGATCGAGGGCAGCAACGATGCGCCGGTGGCGACCGCGGATACCGGCAGCGTCAAGGAATCGGGCGTCCAGGACGGCGGCAACACGGCCGAGACCGGCGCCACCACTGCCAGCGGCAATGTGCTGACCAACGACAGCGATGTCGACGATGGCGAGACGGCGAGCCTGCAGGTCGGATCGGTGCGCTTCGGCGCCACGACGGGCAGCCTGGACGGCACGCCCCTGCCAGGTACCTACGGCTCGCTGGTGATCGACGCCGACGGCAACTACACCTACACGCTCGACAACGACCGGCCCGCAACCCAGGCCCTCGCGCAGGATGACAGCGACACCGAGGTGTTCAGCTACACCGTGATCGACGTCAACGGCGCCGCAGCCACCAGCACCCTGACCATCACCGTGCAGGGCACCAATGACCGGCCGGAGATCATCTCGGCAGCCAGCGATGCACAGGGCTCGGTCACCGAGGCCGGCACGGCCGATCCCGTCGGCACACCCGAGGTGCGAGGCACGCTCACCGCCACGGACGTCGACACCGACCCGGAACTCCAGTGGAGCATTGCCGGCGCCGGCGCCGATGGCGCCTACGGCACGATCAGCATCGATCCGGACAACGGCGAGTGGATCTACACCCTCGACAACACTCGCGAGGCCACCCAGGCGCTCAACGATGGCGACGTGGAGACGGAAACCTTCACCGCCCGTGTCACGGACGAGCATGGCGCCTGGCAAGAACAGACCATCACCATCACCGTCAATGGTGCCAACGACAGCCTGACGGGGGTGAGCAACGCAACCGTCACCCTGACGGAGGATCCGACAGAAGGGCCGGCCGGAAACGCCCGGGCGGGAAGCCTGCAGGAGTACGTCAGCGATGTGGACGACACGATCGTACTGGTGAGCTTCGGCGTCGCCGGAGACCCGGACACCTATGCCCCGGGCGATACCGCGACCATCCCCGGCGTCGGGACGATTTCCATCGCGCTCGACGGCGGCTATGTGTTCACCCCGTTGCCGGACTATTCCGGCGAAGTGCCGGTCATCACCTACACGATGGCGGAAGTCGACGGCGGCCAGTCGATCACGCAGACCCTCACCTTCGAGATCACGCCGGTCGCCGATGCGCCGCTCATGGAGGAAGACAGCAACGTCAGCACCGACGAGGATGCTTCGGTCGATCTGGACCTGGTGCTGCCCACCGTTGCCGATGGCACCGACCACAACGGCACCGGCAAGGGCGACGATCCCGAGCGCCTCGGCGCCATCACGCTGACACCCGGCGGCAACGGCGCAGCGGGCGCCAGCTTCAGTACGACGGTCAATGGCATCCTGACGACCCTCGTGCCGGTGGGTGGTGTCATCACCATCGTCATCACCGATACCGCCGGCTCGGACGTGGCGAGCGACCTGCACGTCACCGACCCGGACCTGGTGCCACCGAAGAACGAGGCCGGGGGGGTGTACTACCTCACCGAGGCTGAGTACGAGGCCATCAGGGCAGAACCCGGCGCGGAGAGCCACCACAACTTCACCGTCACCGTCAGCGCCACCAGCTACGAGGTCGACGCCACCGGCAAGCAGCGACTCGTCGACTCCGACAGCGGGCCGGCGATCCCTGTGCCGGGCGCGACCGCCACGCAGGTCGTGACCGTGGACGTGCTCGCGGTGACCGACACACCCGGGCTCACCCTCGAGCAGCCTGCCGACCCCACCGAAACGGGGGCGATCAGCCTGACGACCACGCCAGCGGCGGGCGCGGACAACGCCAGGATCACCGCCGCGATCAACGAGGACACACCGCTGGTGCTGACGGATGTCCTGCGCGAGACATTCCAGGACACCGACGGCAGCGAACGCTACTGGTACGAGATCACCGGACTGCCGCCTGGGACCGTCGTGGAAATCAACGGAGTCGAGTACACGGCCAACGCGTCGGGCACCGCGGCGATGCCGGAGAGCGCCGCCTTCACCGCGGGGGCAGCATCGAATCCGGCGTTCACCATCACGCCACCCTCGAACTATTCCAGTGCCAACGACACACCGATCACCGCGACCATCACACTCAATGCCAGGGACTCCGACGGCGACTCGTCGTTGGCGGATCCCGAGGTCGAGTCGGTCAGCGTGGATCTGGAACTGCAGGTCCATGCCGTACCCGACAATGTGACCCTGCCCGCACCGGCGGCCACTGCCGAGGACACGCCCATCACGTTTCTGGCCAGGCTCGTCCTGGTCGACACCGATGGCAGCGAGGCCATCAGCCAGGTCCGCATCACCGACCTGCCGACGACCGGCGGTGCCTGGGCCTTGCTCGATCATGATGGGAATGCCGTCCCGATTCCGCCGGGAGGCAATGCCTCCGGCGGCGGGCTGGTGCTGGCGATCGGCACTGGCCCGGGCGAATACACGCTCGAGCAGATCAAGGACTTCACCCTCCTGCCGCCCGCGCACAGCTCGCTCGACGGCAGTATCACCGTCTACGTCAGCACCACCGAAGCGGGGGCGAATACCGCATCCGGCGATCCTCTCACCGCGAATTGGACGCACACGCTGCCGATCGCCGTGCATCCCGCCGCCGAAAGGACGGATTCGGACAGCGGCGGCGCGGTTGGCAACGACGTGACCATGAACGCCGACCACAGCTACGAAGGTTTCGCCGGCGCGGAGGACGAGTGGTACGCGCTCGGCACCGATGCGACGGACGCGACCGGCGGCGACGGCTTCCCGCTCGGCGCCAGCTGGACCAACGAGGACAGCGGAGAATTCACCTATGCGGTGCTGACGCCGACACTGGCTTCGGACACCCCGGCGACTCCGTCATGGGCACCCTCTTCCGCTACCACGACGGCAGCGACTGGACCGAAGTGGTCTTCAACGGCGAGCCGGTCTGGGTGCCGTCGCCGTACCTGAATTCCCTGCAGGTCAGGGCGCCAGCCGATGTCTCCGGCACTCTCACGATCAATGTGCAGGCCGGCACGGTGGATCATGACGACGACGTGGCCGCCACGCCGCCCACCGAGTTCCCGCCGACGAGTGGCCCCGGGGTGGATGTTCAGGTTTCGGGCTCGGCCACGCTCACGATGATCGAGATCGAACCCGTTGCCGATGCCGTGACCCTCGCGCTCAACGGCCACGCCAGCGGCCAGGAGGATTCACCGATCACCCTCGCGATCCGGGCCAGCAGCTCGGATTCCTCCGAGACCTTCAATCTCCGGATCGACGACATCCCGGTCGGCGCCACGCTGAGCTACGGCGGCACCCCGGCAAGCATCACCGGCGGGACCGCGATCATCGAGAACTTCAGCCATGCCGTCCCCCTCACCATCACCCCGCCGCCCGAGAGCAGCGACAACTTCACGCTGAGCGTATCGGCGCAATCGGTCGACGGCACCGCCACATCGAGCTTCACGCCGGCGCGCAACATCCAGGTCAGTGTCCAGGGTGTGGCCGACGACGCCGTGGTGGAGCCGGTTGCCACGGCACCGACCTACACCGAAGCCGCCCTGGACGGTGGCGCCGCTGTCACGCTCGCGGACCTGATCGCCAGCGTCACATCTCCGGATACCAATGGTTCGGAAACCCTGAGCCTGCGGATCACCGGTCTCGCGGAGGACTTCTCGATCACCGGGGCAACCCTGGTATCGACCGGCAATGGCGGCGACACCCGCGTCTGGACGGCGCCTGCAACCGCGCTCGGCTCGGTGCAGATCGAGACTCCCGAGAACTACAGCGGCAGCGTGAATTTCCAGGTGGCGGGCGTCACGACCGAGATCGACGGCGACTCCCTTACCGGCGCATGGACGACGGTCGGCTTCGCGGTGACGCCGTCGCCCGAGGCAAGCGCCACCAGCAGCGCGACCCTCGTCGAGGACGAGATCAACCCGTTGAACCTGGCCATCATCCACCAGAACGGCGATACCGACGAGACGCTGGGCGATGTGTTCATCGCGGTCGACGACAGCGCGATGCCGCTCTTCACCCTGTACCTCGGCGATACCGTCCTGGCCGATGCCGGCCTTGCCATCGAGGACATCGACGGGACCAGCTATTACGTCATCCCGGCCGGTCAGGTCGCGGAACTCGGCGCCCGCGGAGCGGCGCAGCTCGACGGGGATCTCGGCGGCTTCCGCTTCCAGTACGAGGTCATCGACGCCGGCTTCGGCACGCAGCCCGCCGATACTCCGGAGACGACCCGCATGGACGGCGGCGTCTTCGGCCTGGACGCCATCCCCGTCACCGACCCGGTGGATGTGTCGATCACCGGCATCACCGGGGCGGACTCGACCGCGAACGAGGATCCGGACGACGACGCCGACCCGGATACTGCCACGGTCACCGCGGCGGGATCGACGGTTACGGTGAACCTGCATGTCGAGTCCCCCGACCACGACGACAGCGAGCATGTCATCCGCATCGTCATCGACGACGTACCGCAGGGCGTGACGGTGGTCGACGCAGCCCAGACCGGCACGAACACCTGGGTGCTGGTGCTCGATGACGCCCGGGCAGTGGCGATCGACGATGCCGGCGGCATCGACCTGCCGGTCGAGTTCATCGTCGGCCAGGATGTCGGCACCGAGCGCACCGAGACACCGATCACCATGACGGTGCATGCCCAGGACCGGGGCAACCAGTCCGAACCCGGCACCGATATCGTGACCGACCAGGTCACCTGGAACCTGGTCACCGAGCTTTCCCCGGGGTCGGGCTTCCTGCCACCGACCATCGATGAATGGAGCTACAACGGCGCGCCCGCCACCGAGGACACATCCTTCCGGCTGTCGGACATGCTCGAGGCGAGCGTCACCGTCCAGTCTCCCGCTGCGCCGAACACCTTCACCGTATCCCTGACCGATGTCCCGGCAGGCACGACGATCAACGGCATGGTCCTCACCAGCGTCAACGGCGTGCCGACCTGGACCGCCAGCGTGACGGTGCCACCGGGTGGCGACGCCCAGGCCGCCCTCGACGGGCTTCTCGATGGCATCGGGATCGCGCCGCCGGCCGACAGCAACAGCAACAACAACAACGATGCGCCATTCAGCTTCCAGGCCTCCCTGGGCGCATCGGCGGCCGGCGGGCGGAGCGAGCTCGAGACCATCGACATGCCGATCCCGGTGACACCGGTCACCGACGCGGCCCTGATCACGGTGGACGCCGCCGACGTCGACGAGGGTAGCGACAGCATCGTGGTGGACATCTCGGTCAGCAACCCGAGGGACGGGAACGAGCATGGCCGGATCATCGACGGCACGCTCTACCTGCGGGTCGATGCCGATGCCGGCAACGGCGGCGGGACGCTCTCGGTGCAGGGCGGCGGCGAGCTCGCGGCCACACCGGTCGCGGGCGTTTCCGGCGTGCCCGATGGCGACTACTACCTGATCGACGTCGGCACCGCAGGCGGCATGGTGAGCCTCGTCTACGAACCGGCGGAGGGCGAATCACTGCAGCCCGGCTCGGTGAGCTTCCATGCCTATGCCCGCACGCAGGAGGACAACGCCACCAACACGGTAACCGCCGGCACCACCGACACCGCCACGGTCGCCATCGCCCACAACGGGGTGACGGTGAGCGGCAACGAACCATGGACCGGCAGCGAACCCGCCGATGCCGACAAGGCCAGCGCCGTCCCCCTCTCGGGTCTGGCAATAGCGCTCAACGATGCCGACGGCTCCGAGACCATCGAGGCGATCATGCTCGCGGGCGTCCCGGTCGGCTTCCTCGTCTACGTGGGCGCCGATGCGGACAGCGCAACGCTGGCCGGCAACGCCGGTGGCGACGGCAACGACAACACCTGGGTGCTCTCGTCCGGCGGCAGCCTGCCCGCCCATGTCGCCATCCTGCCGCCGGCGCACTGGAGCGGCACGCTCGGCGGGCTGCAGCTCGTGGTCGAATCGGGCGAGACCGCCCTGCCGACCAGCCTGACCGAAACCATCCCCCTTGCGGATGTCGTGGTCACGCCGATGGCCGATGGCCTGACGATCGATCCGACGATCGCCTTCGGCCGGGAAGGCACGATCATCGACCTGAACCTGAACGCGGCGATGCATGATCCGCGGCCAGCCACGGCCACCGCAGCCGACGCCAGCATCGAGACCACGACCCTGCAGTTCACCGGGCTTGGCGAACATGCGGCTTTCTACGCCGGCGGCATCCTGATCGCTCCCGATCCCGACAAGCTCCACTACGACGCCGATGCGGACACCTACACCCTTGCCGGCCTGTCCCAGGACGACCTCGACAAGCTCGGCTTCATACAGGCGGAGTCGGCCCTGGCAGACCAGGTCGAGGTGAGCGCCTGGACGGTGGAAAGCGGTGGCGCAAACATGACCTCGACGCCCGTCAGCGGCACCCTGGACCTCCAGGTGACGCCGGTGCGCGGAACCACCGGCCCCGACATCTTCATCTGGGGCGGCGCGGGCAACGAAGTGATCAACGGCCGGGCAGGCGACGACGCCGTGATGCTGCGCATCGGCGAGGATGCCAGCGGTGCCGAGCTCGCCACCGGCCTGCGCAACATCGAGACCATCGACCTGTCGGTGGCGGGCGCGAACGCGGTGAGCAGCCTCACGCTGCGGGATGTGCTCGACATGACCGATGGCGACAACACCCTGAGCTTCCTCGGTAACGGCGACGACAGCGTGTCGCTCGCGGGCAACCCGGGCGACTGGACGCAGGGTGACACCAGCGAAGGCTTCACGGAGTACTCCGGAACGCTCGGCGGGGCCACCGTGAGGATCCATGTCGCGGATGCCATCAATGCCTCGATCCTCTGAACTGAAACAGGACAATCCATGAAGATCCTACGATCCGCCTCGATCGCCGCGATGGCGGCGGCCATCCTGCTGGCCGGCTGCGTGGCTGTCGGCGGGCACCAGAACCCGATCGATCCGCTCAGCAACGTCCATGAACTGGACTACACCGACGTCGATGTCCGCCGTCCGGATTTCGACGAGCCCTTCGTCCGCGACGGCGTGGTGTCGCAACCCGCCGTCTTTCGCGAGATCGGCGCCGGCCTTGCCGCCGAATCCATCCGGCAGCGCCTGGGCGAACCGCTGCAGCAGCAGGACGGCCCCCGCGGCCGGGAATGGGACTATCACTTCAAGTTCGTGATGCCGCAGTCGACGAACTACCTCGTGTGCCAGTACAAGGTGGTGTTCGCCGCCGACGGCGACACGGTCCGGGAAACCGCCTGGCGACGCCGGCAGTGCCTCGACCTGGTCGAATCCGCTTCCCGGACGCAGCTGTAAGCCGGCCGACCAATGCATGGGTTAGAGTGAGCCCATGTATTGGTCCACGGTTTCGACATGACATCCTCCCCCACCCCGACCGAAAGGCTCGACACGCTGGCCCACGCCGCGATGGCACGCATGACGGGCTCGCTGTCGCCGGTTTCGGGCCTGCTCGCCTGGCAGGACTGGTCCGCCCACCTCGCGGTATCGCCCGGCAAGCAGGTGGAACTGGCGCAGCTCGCGCTCACGCAGTCGCTCGCCCTGATGCACCATCTCCAGGAGAGGCTGCTCGCCCCGCCCGGCGATGCGCGCCGGCTCATCGAACCGCCGGCGCTCGATCGCCGCTTCGAGGATCCGGA